>Ga0099364_10012323_pt1 | contig 11543 bp, 8 predicted proteins | sample TergutTh196P3_FD_73070 | JGI IMG/M metagenome (GOLD analysis project Ga0099364, IMG submission 73070) | Microcerotermes parvus P3 segment gut microbial communities from Pointe-Noire, Republic of the Congo - Th196 P3 | ecosystem: Host-associated > Arthropoda: Insects > Digestive system > Gut ...
TCCATGGTCTCCATTTAGAGCCTCTATAATTTCATCAATGTACTTTGTAGTGGTTCCAAGGGTAGATTCTCCCTCATGTATTTCCTTTTCATTTTTAGCAATAAGTTCGCCTATTGCACCTATATTCTTTGCAGTTTGCTCGGCTAATTTTGAAATTTCATCGGCTACTACTGCAAAACCTCGTCCCGAATCTCCGGCTCTTGCAGCTTCAATTGCAGCATTTAGGGAGAGCAAGTTTATCTGATCAGAAATATCCGTAATAAAACTTATAATCTTTTTAACATCACTGGAACTTGAAGCGATGTTTACCATACTTTCTTTCATCGCAGTTAAATAATTTCCAATAGAGTCAACTTTTGTAGAAATACCCTTAGCAGCTTCTGCATTCATGTTTACTTCAACTTGTATTTCTTTTGAAGACTTGGTTAAATTATTCAATTCATCATTTAGGGAATTAAGAGTACTTGCTTGCGTATCGGTTCTTTCTGCTATTTTAGCCATACCTGCAGATAACTCTTCCATAGTGGCGGTAATCTCTTCGATCGAAGAGGCTTCACTTTGAGCATTTTCTGAGAATGAAACTGCAGTAGCTGCTATCTCGGTTGAAGACGAAGCAATTTGCAATGAATACCCTGATGTACGAGTTATTACATCATTAAAAGCATTTGTAATATTGTCAAAGGCTTCGGCTACTTCATCGAGTTCGTCGCCATTTTTTATTTTAAAGCCCTCAGTTAAATCTCCTGTAGCCAAAACATCTGCCTTTACCTTAATGTCGGCTATAGATTTATATATTCCGTTTATTCCTTTTATAGTAATATAGGCTATAACAAGACCCATTATTAGCATTCCAATCGTGATAAGAAACTGTACTATTATAATATAACTTTGAAATCTTTCATCTGCTTTGCGTTTAGCATTGGCATATTCACCTAATTTTTCATGAATATGACCGGCTCTCGCTTGAACATCTAATGCAGCAGGTCGTCCCATGGTCTTATAAATTTGTATTTGTGCATCCATGCCGGTTTCTTTTTCTATAAGCTCACCGGCATCATGCATTTTCATGTCGACAGCCAGCAGTTCATCTATCAGTTGATCGGCATTATCACCGATAACTAAATGTTTTATTTCTATATACAGCGGATCATTTTTTAATTCCTTCAAAATAGGTATAAAGCTGCAAGAAGCTAAAGAACTTTCTAATGGTATGCCGGCCGCTATAAAATTCATAGCCCTTGCCTGCCATCTTAAAGCACTTAACTGATGTTCATAAAAAAAGTTTTGGTGTTCTTGAACCTGTTCCAATTGCTTTTGATTGGTTACCATTCTTTTTTCAACCCAATATGTAATTCCAAATTGAATGACAATTAGTATTCCCACCATTGAAAAACCGATTATGAATTTCTTTTTGATGGATGTATTATGAGAAACTTTATTTTTAGTAGACATAATATAACCCCGCCTTTAAAGATGTATTTTGTAGTATATTATGTATATTAAATATACCAAAAAGTTTCAAGCAATTAATTAACAAATTTATTAAATATTTACATATTTTTAGGGTTTTAATAAAGAGGGGAAAGGCAGTAAAAAATGAGAAATGTTAGTCTTGCAGATTTTCTGCAAGACTAACATATAATTATCACGTATGCTTAAAGAAAGAAACATCGCTTTTAATGTTTTCGGCTACCGATGCTACTTCTTCTGTGCTTGCTGTAAGCTCTTCTGCACCTGCGGCATTTACCTGAACAAGATTGTTTATGTCGGCAATTGTACTTGCAACTTCATTTATGCCTATTTTCTGTTCTTGTGTTGCTATGTTTACTTCTTCTGTGATTTGAGTCATCTCATCAGATTTTGACATAACACCCTTGTTTATTTCTAATTGAACATCCATTCTTTCCTTGATTTTAATCATAGATTGAATTGCTCCATTGTCTCCATTTAGAGCATCTATAATCTCATCAATGTATTTAGCGGTAGTTTCGAGAGTAGATTCTCCCTCATGTATTTCTTTTTCATTTTTTGCAATAAGTTCACCTATTGCACCTATATTCTTTGCAGTTTGCTCGGCTAATTTTGAAATCTCATCGGCTACTACTGCAAAACCTCGCCCTGAGTCTCCGGCTCTTGCAGCTTCAATTGCAGCATTTAGAGAAAGCAAATTTATCTGATCAGAAATATCTGTAATAAAACTTATAATCTTTTTAACATCGCTGGAGCTTGATGCTATATTTACCATGCTTTCTTTCATTGCAGTTAAATAATTTCCAATAGAGTCAACTTTTGTGGAAATACCTTTAGCAGCTTCGGCATTCATGTTTACTTCGGTCTGTATTTCTTTTGAAGACTTGGTTAGATTATTTAATTCATCAGTTAGTACATGAAGAACATTTGCTTGCGTATCGGTTCTTTCTGCTATTTTAAGCATACCTGCAGATAACTCTTCCATAGTGGCGGTAATCTCTTCGATTGAAGAAGCTTCACTTTGAGCATTTTCTGAGAATGAAACTGCAGTAGCAGCTATCTCAGTTGAAGACGAAGCTATTTGTAATGAGTAGCCGGCTGTACGAGTTATTACATCGTTAAAAGCAGTTGTAATGTTATCAAAGGCATCGGCAACTTCATCGAGTTCATCGCCATTTCTTGCTTTAAAACCTTCAGTCAAATCTCCTGTAGCCAAAACATCTGCTTTTACCTTAATGTCGGCTATAGATTTATATACTCCATTTATTTTTCTTATAGTATCAAGAGCCACAAAAAGACCTAATAGCAACATTCCAATCGTAACCAATAACTGCACCATTACAATCATAGTTTGAAAATTTTCGGCTTCTCTGCGTTGTATATCACTATAATCACCTAATTTTTCACGAATAAAAGCACTTCTCTCTTGTAAGTCTAATGAAGCAGGGCGAGACATGGTTTTATAGATTTCTATTCGCTCTTCCATGCTGGTTGCTTTTTCTATTAAACCGCCCGATTCAAGCAATTTAAGATCGACATACAATAGTTCGTCTATCAATTGATCGGCATTATCACCAACAACCTGAGTTTTTATTGCTATATATAGAGGGTCATTTTTTAATTCTCTCAATTGGTCAGGAAACTCTGACTCTGCTAAGGTAGAGTCTAGCGGTATATCTGCCGCCATAAAATTCATTGCCCTTGCTTGCCATCTTAAAGCACTTAAATTGAGTTCATAGAAAAAGCCTCTATGTCCTTCGACAAGTTCTAATTGTTTTTGATTATTAATCATTCTTTGTTCAGTCCAATATGTAAGTGCGAATTGAATGAGAACCAGCACTCCAACCATCGAAAAGCCCATGATGAATTTCTTTTTAATAGATGTACTTTTACGAACTTTATTAGATTCATTGTTAGTAGACATAATTTACCTCATTGCATAATATTACTTTAACTTTGCTGCACACTTATAGCTTATATTATAATTGTCGAATAATTTCAAGCAATTAATTATTAAATTGAAAATATTTGTTGAAATTTTTGTTAGAATTTATGGATTATGTCTCACACGCTTGCTTATAGAGCGTAATTTAACTTAAAAATCAACGTCATCTGCGTGCTGGGGGTCAGAGCTAACATCGTAAACTTAAGGAAAATTGTTTTGATTCAATGGCTGCCATCCCAGTCCCCAAAGGGGATAGACTACTCCGGCGGGGAACCATTGATAAAAACCAACAAGTTTGCATAAAATGGTTTAGTGTTTTAAAGTGCTCTGACCCCATAATATAAAACTAATTTTTTTAACTTTTTTTTGAAAAAAATTAAAAAATGCTATTTACCTATTGACAGAATTAATCATTATATATAATATATGGTGGTGGTCTTATGACCATAGTAGTTATTTAAACTAAATTAAGTCATTACGGAGGAAAATAAAATGACTTAATGTTTCAGATTAAGCAGTATAAAAAAATATTTAGTGAGGAGGATATATCGATGAATATATTTAAATTAACAAAAATTAGTTTAAGCTTAATATTAATTTGTTTAGCGGTGTTTTTAGGGTGCAGTAAAGATAATAACGAGACAACTGAGAACAAACCTTATGAGGGTTTGACCGAAGATTTAGAGTTACAAATTAAGCAAGATTATTTGGAAATTTATGTTAATCCGAAAGCTTTTGAGGCATCAATAGAAGATGTTTTTATTGAAAAATACTACGGTACTTATGGTGAGAGTGTTGTGGTTAGGTTTGACTGCCCATATATCGAGTATGATGATACAGAAAGGGAACTCATGGTTTGGCAGTGGGGGGAACAACGACTTCTTTGTTATAGTGGTTTAGATAGAGTTTTCATTTGGAATAATGGGCATCTTTATAGATTTGAAGATGCAGTATGGACAGCAAACACATATACGGTAAGTTTTAATGCAAATCAAGGGGAAGGAGAACTGCCTCCTGTAATTGCAGTATTTGGGGATTCTATACCTTCAATTAGTGCTTATAATCCGCCGGCAAAAGCAGGAAATACTTTTGCCGGATATTTTGATACTCTAAATCAAACAGGCGGATTAATGTACTATGATGCTGACTTGGAAGGCACAAGAAGCTGGGATAAAGTAAATAATACCACATTATATGCACGATGGGCTGTTAAAGATTATTACGAAATAGGAGATACCGGCCCTGCCGGAGGCATTATTTTTTACGATAAAGGAAACAGTTCAGGCGGCTGGCGTTACTTAGAAGCGGCACCATACAATCTTGAGTTTCAGGCTCTTTGGGGTGAAAGCTGGATTTGGTATTCAATGGGTATAGCAGATTTAAGCACCTCATTAGAAATAGGAGCCGGTCAAGATAATACTGAAACTATACTTTCTTATTTAAATGGAATGTGCGGGGGTAATAGTGACAGCGAGAATTATGCAGTACGAATTTGTGATAATTTGTTTCTTAATGGATTTGATGATTGGTTTATGCCGAGTCTTGGCGAACTTGAACTAATGCGCCAAGAGCTTCATGTTAATAATTGGGGAAATTTTGGCAGCACTGTGTATTGGTCTTCATCTGTTTTGGACTTTTATTGTGCATGGGGAATTGATTTTTTCACCGGTTTGCCGTTTTGGTCAGATCAATATAATGAATACTTAGTCAGGCCTGTTCGACGGTTTTAGAAAAACTATCCAAAATAGTAAAAATAACTATTAAAAATTGAGCCAACTTTTCCAATTTGTACAGATAAGGTATGCCTTGTCTCTTCATAATTCCTAATTTAGAAAACATGCTCTGACCCCAATAATAAAAACTGCCTAAAAAAAATAAAACAACTATAAAAAGTTTATTTTTTGAAAACATGCTCTGACCCCCGGTAAGTTTTTTACTTGACAATAACCATAATTTTATTGTATTCTACAGTAAGGAGTTGTAAATATAACAAAATGAGCAGAAATTTAACATCAAACTCAAATCAGAACAGAATATTTGCCGGACTTTTTTTCTTTTCGCTGCTGGTGCTTTTCTATATATTTATTCCATTTATGTGGATTATAGGAGCCTCTATAGTTCTATATATTGTGTTTAGGCCATTTAATGAATTTTTAAACAATTATATAAAAAGTAGAGCATTGTGTATATTGATTATTTCTGTTAGTGTACTGGCTTTCATAATTATTCCTTTAATGTTTATATTGGCAGCTCTTGCAAATCAAACAATTCAACTATTTCAATATGTGCAAGGTTTAATAGATTCAGGATATTTTCAAAATTTACAATTAGATGCAAAGGTCTTGAAAATATTTGATATAATGGACATAGATCCGCAAGCGATTTTGAATGATATTGTATCACATGTGCAGCAGATGTTTATGATGACTATACCTGTAGTTTCAAGATTGATAATGTTTCCGATAATGCTTATATTTAATACTGTAGGGATTATGCTTATATTTACGTTTTTCCTTAGTGAAGGTAAACAATTGGGTAATATCATTTTAAAAATATTGCCTTTTGAGGCTTCATTAGGCGAAGAAATTTATGCCAAAATTGATCAAGCTGTAAAAACTTTAATGTTTGGCAACTTGATAGTAATGGCTTTACACGGAGTTGTTGTGGGAATATGCTTTTGGGCATTTGGAATACGAGCACCCTTATTATGGGGCAGTATTGCAGGATTGGTCTCGATTATTCCAATTGTAGGCACAACAATAATTTGGGTTCCAACGGCATTGTATTTTTTACTCAAAGAAGCCTATTTGTCGGCGGTAGTATTATCCTTAGTATGTTTTATAGGATACCAAATATGTGAAAGTTTTCTCAAACCCTATCTAATTGGGGAGAAATTGAAACTAAATGCGATAGTAATTTTCTTCTTAATTTTGGGAAGTTTGGGAACTTTTGGAATTGCCGGTGTTATTGTGGGACCTTTGATATTGGTCATGGTTTATACTCTATATGATATTTATATGAAGATCAAATATTCAGAAAATAAGATTGATGTAAAAAAACCGATAAAAGTTAGTAAAAAATAATAAATTATTTTACTTGACGCAATGTTTTGTTATTTTTTAAGCTGAAAAACGGTAATTTGTCGACAAAAAGACATTCACCTTAAAGGTAATATATTATGAAATGGGCGATTAAAGCAGGCGCAATATTAAATCCTGAAGGAATAGCGAAGGATACCGTTGCTGTTATTTCAGAAGAAATGATTGAAAATACAGGTAAAAGTTTGAATTCTGATATCCCTTTTGTGGATATTCCTGAAGGTATACTTTGTCCGGGTTTGATAAACTCTCATGACCACCTAATAGGAAACTATTACCCTAAGGTAGGAAATGGACCTTATGAAAGCTGGCTTCCGTGGGATAACGATCTAAAAAGTGCACCTGTTTATCGAGAAAGACAACAAATTGAAAATAGAGACCTATATCTTTTAGGAACTTATAGAAATCTTATTTCAGGTGTGACAACAGTATCTGATCATATACCTAAATTTGTAGCAGAACCCTATTATGATTATCTTCCCATGAAGCCCATAAAAAATTATAGTCTTGCTCATTCAATAGGTTCATCGGCTTTGGCTTGGGGCGGAGAAATAGCCGATGAATATGCCCAAGCCGTTGCAAATGGTGGACCTTTTGTTACACATATAGCAGAGGGGTTTGACCTTGAAACTTTGAGAGATATTGATGTTCTTGAAAAAAAAGGCGGGTTGGGCCCTCATTCGGTTTTGGTACATGGAATATCTTTTTCGCCGGAAAATATGGACAAAATTAAAAAAGTCGGTGCATCTGTAGTTTGGTGCGGTGATTCTAATATGTTTATGTTTAATAAGACTGCAAATATTAAAATGTTACTCGATAAGCACATAAACGTATGTATAGGCACCGATTCTCCTATGTCAGGAGGCATAAACTTATTGGAAGAAATACGTTTTGATAAGCAATTGTATAAAAAACTTACAGGGAAAGAGCTTTCAGATTCGCAAATTTTTAGAATGATTACTGAAAATCCGGTTAAAGCATTTAAATTGAAAGATAATGGCAAAGTTAAGAAGGATTATCGGGCAGATTTGGTTGTTTTTAGAGACACGCATGGCAAAAACCCCACGTCTGTGGTAAATGCCGAATTGAAAGATGTTAGACTTGTAGTAATTGATGGAAATCCTGCTTATGCCGATGCCGAATTCGATTTTTTATTCAATAAATTGAAAATTAATTACGAAAAAGTAACTATTGAGGGAGTTCCCAAAATAATTATAGGTAATTTGACAGGATTGTTGCAAAGAATAAGCAGGGCAGTAGGCTTTAAGAAAACCTATCCGTTTTTACCTGTGGAGTTTGACTTTTAATATAAAGAGGATGTGATGTCGCAATCTATTAGTTCTAGAATGTATAAGGCGAGTTCGATAATTTATTTCGAAGGGGATAAAAGCGAGTGCATCTACATATTGAAATCAGGAAGACTTATACTAAAATCTATAAATTTAAATACCGGAGAAGAAGTAGTAGAAGGTGTAAAACTGGGAGAATTTTTTGGGGTAAAATCGGCACTGGGCAGGTATCCTCGAGAAGAAACCGCTCAAACGATAGATGATACTGTAGTTTTGGTTTTAACATTGCAAGATTTTGAAAAATTGGTCTTAAAAAATGTTGAAGTTGTCAAAAAAATGCTTCGTGTTTTCAGCAATCAACTTAGAAGAATTCATAAAAATGTTCGCTCGGCAATGGCTTCCAATGATGTAATAAATCCTGCAACTGAACTTTACAAAATAGGTGAATATTATTATAAAGCCGGAATAGGGGCTAAGGCATCGTATGCTTTTAAAAAGTTTTTGGATTATTATCCTGATGATGAACTTGCAGCCGAGGCAGTTCAACGAATTGCTGCGATAAAAAATGGTCAATTTGATGTTCAGACACCCAAACCATCTCAGGTGGAACAGGTTCAAGATTCTGATCCTGACATTGCAAATCAAGATTTACAAGGGTTGGGAGATTCTAGTTTTGATTCGAGTGATCCATTTCAAACTGCAGCAGGCTCTGACCCATTTAGTTCGGGCGGAGGACTTGCAGATGATTTAAGCAGTTTCTTATCAGATGATCCTTTTAGCGATAAGGGTAGTGGATTTTAATAATGCATATAGATCGAGGAAATAGTTGTGACATTATTTGATGAAAAGTTTTTTGAACGTTTTGCTGTAGAATATCAACCCAATGAGATTATTTTTTGCGAATATGAGCCGGGTAATGAGTTTTATTTTATCCAGCAAGGACGTGTGAGTATAGTAAAAATAATCAATGGCAGAGAAAAAACGCTAGATGTAATGAGCGTTGGTGATGTTTTTGGCGAAATGTCTGTGTTAGAAGAAGAACCTCGCTCGGCTTCGGCTGTTACCTTGGAATATGTTAAGGTTTTAAAATTTCATCGTGACAATTTTGATGTTTTACTGGCAGGAAATCCGCAATTGGCATATAAGCTGTTGCTTATATTTTCAAATCGTATTTATGATGCTAAAAGAAGATATATGATTTTACTTTTAGATGATCCTCAACTTAGGGTTATGGATGTATTGCTTATGCTTGCCGAAAAAGATTCGCAAATGTATATGCAAAACGAAATAACTTTAACTGTGACGGTATCACAAATTGCCAGTTGGGCAGGGATGAATGCACAGGAAACTGAAAAGATGTTAGCCAATTTAGTTAAAACCAATAAGATTCAACTTTTTGAAGGCAAAATAACAGTAAGAAATATAAACGATTTTCAACGAATAATTACCAGTAAAAGAAGGAGCATGTACGGAAGATAACTTGCTGTTTGAAATCGTATATCCGCTCCCGTAGCTCAGGTGGATAGAGCAGTGGTTTCCTAAACCATTTGCGGGGGTTCGAGTCCTCCCGGGAGCAATTTATATCAATATTAAAGTATAAGCAGTTTTCGGATTATTTTTTTTGGAGAAAGAATGCTCGATAGATTAGAAAAATTAAATGAGAGGTTTCACTCTATAGAAAATACAATGAGCGACCCGTCTGTAGTTTCTGACCAAAATAAATTTAGAGATTTAAGTAAAGAACATTCCCAACTATCCCCCATAATACGAAGCTATGATTTGTATAAAGAATCACAAAAGCAATTAGCTGAATCAAAAAAAATGCTCGAAACCGAAACCGATTCTGATATGAAGCAAATGCTCACAGATGAGATAGATGATCTTTTAAAAAAAATTGAAAATCTCGAAAATGAATTGTTGATAAAACTGCTTCCCAAAGATCCAAATTCAGGTAAAAATATAATTTTTGAAATAAGAGCGGGAACAGGCGGAGAAGAAGCTGCACTATTTGTTGCAGATCTTTTGCGAATGTACACAAGATATGCCGATACTAAAGGATGGAAAGTAGAATTGCTTGAAGGAAATTTTACTGAAATTGGGGGATATAAAGAGATTATCTTTTCGATAGCCGGGGCTGAATCGTATGATAATTTGAAATATGAATCGGGAACTCATAGAGTTCAAAGGATTCCCACTACCGAATCAGGAGGGAGGATTCATACTTCTGCAGTAACGGTTGCCGTTTTACCTGAAGCTGAAGAAAGAGATATAGATATTGATCCTAATGATTTAAGAATTGATGTATATAGAGCATCGGGACATGGAGGGCAATCGGTAAACACAACCGATTCTGCGGTGAGAATAACTCATGTCCCTACAGGATTGGTGGTTACCTGTCAAGATGAGAAGTCGCAGCATAAGAATAAGGCTAAAGCATTGAGGGTATTGCGTACAAGATTATATGAAAAAGAAATGCAGGCTTTTCTTGAAAAAGAATCGGCTTTACGCAAATCGCAAGTAGGCTCGGGAGATAGAAGTGAACGAATAAGAACATACAATTATCCTCAATCGAGAGTGACCGATCATAGAATAGGTTTAACCCTGTATAATCTTGAAAGTTTCCTCGAAGGAAATATAGATGAAATTGTAGAAGAATTAAAGAAAAATGAGATAAGTCTTTTACTAAAAGAAGTGAATGAGTAGGCTGTTTAAATGAAAATTTCCCAAGCACTTAAAAATTCAACAGAAATACTTTCCCAACACAATATTGAAAATCCACATCTCGATGCACAAGTTATTCTTGCACATATTCTCAAAACAGAACCTTTTAGGTTGACGGTAGATGCAGAGAAAAAAATTGAAGCCGATAAAGTCAAAGTTTTACAAAGTATGATTCAAAGAAGAAGCAAACATGAACCTGTTGCATATATTACAGGTTCTAAAGAATTTTATACTATCAATTTTTTAGTAAACAAGTCGACATTGATTCCACGTCCTGAAACAGAATTGCTTGTAGATATGGCTGTTTACTATGCTCCTATGGATGCTAAAGTTCTCGATATTGGTACAGGTTCGGGTGCCATAGCTATTGCGGTAAAATTATCAAGAAGCGATTTAAGAATTACTGCTGTTGATATTTCAACTAAGGCATTAACAGTTGCCATAAAAAATGCTAAGAATATTTTACCTAATAATGATATTGAGTTTTTAGAATCTGATTTGTTTGAAAATCTTAAAAATAGAAAATTTGATCTTATAGTTTCGAATCCGCCATATATTGATATTAATAAAAAAGATAAGCTGTCTCTTGATATTATGTACGAACCACAGCAGGCTTTGTTTGTCGAAGATAGAGGGCTTGCTATAATAAAAAAAATAATATCTAAATGTAAAAAGTACTTAGCAGAGGATGGGATTCTTCTTCTTGAAATAGGCGAAGATCAAAAAGATGAAGTAATTGAATTTGGATTTGAACACGGGTTTGATGTTTCGGTATTGAGTGATTATGCAGGACTTCCGAGAATTGCCACTTGTAAAAGGATAAAATCAGAATAATAAAATTCTAAAGGTAAAGCATGGATACAATTTATACATTTAGAAAACTCATGACAATTATGAGACCCTTTACCATAGTTTTAATAGTTTTATTTATTATAAATGCTTTTTTTAATTTTCATTATAGATGGGAAGGGATTATCTCTATAGTAAGGGTTTATTTATTTCTTTATGCTTTCTATATAG
>Ga0099364_10012324_pt1 | contig 11543 bp, 13 predicted proteins | sample TergutTh196P3_FD_73070 | JGI IMG/M metagenome (GOLD analysis project Ga0099364, IMG submission 73070) | Microcerotermes parvus P3 segment gut microbial communities from Pointe-Noire, Republic of the Congo - Th196 P3 | ecosystem: Host-associated > Arthropoda: Insects > Digestive system > Gut ...
TTTCACGCCCGACCAACTGAAGGCCCTCATGGCTGAGAAAAATCTTGTGGTTGAAGAGATCGCGGGGGAGCAAAGCCCCCCCGATGAAGGGGGTTCGGGGGCAAAGCCCCCCCGATGAAGGGGGTTCGGGGGCAAAGCCCCCGAAGGACAAAAAGTGAGCTACGCCACCAGGGCTGACATGGTCAAGCGCTTCGGGGAAGCTGAGATAATCCAGCTTGCGGAGGACAACAGGCGGCTCGCCGCGGCCCTCGCCGACGCGGCGAGCCTTATCCACGGCTACCTGGCCCGGCGCTACAGCCTGCCCTTGAAGCCCGCGCCGGCATTGGCCAAGCGCTGGGCCTGCGATCTGGCCCGCTGGTTTTTGCAGCCCCACAGCGCCCCGGAACAGGTCAAGGACAACTACCAGCGCACCTTAGCCGAGCTGAAGGAAGCGGCCGAGGGCGAGCTGGACCTGGGGGCCGAAACCTTGGAGGGCCCCTGGAGCGGGGCGGTGGAATTTTCCGGCCCGGGCCGGGTTTTCGGGGAGATAAAGGGGTTTTAAATGGCCGGGGCTTCCCTTGAATACAGCCTGGCCCCCCTGGAGGGTTTGGTGGAGCGCCTCCGGGCCGGCCTCAATGACCTCGGCCCGCTTATGGAAGACATAGGGGCGGAACTGTCCGCCAGCGCCCAGCGCCGTTTCGAGACCAAACAGGCCCCGGACGGTGCGGCCTGGGAGGCCCTGGCCGCGGCCACCATCGCCAGACGCTTGAAGGCCAAGGGGGGAGAGGGGGCCGGGGACATTTTGGTCTTTTCCGGCGCCCTGTCCCAGTCCGTCAGCTACGAAGCCGAATCCGACCAGGTGACCATCACCATGGGCGGCAGCGGCAACTCCACGGCCTACGCCGCCATCCACCAGTTCGGCGGCCGCGCGGGCAGGGGCCGCAAGGTGAATATCCCCGCCCGCCCCGTCCTGGGCCTTTCCTCCGAAGACGAGGCGGCCGTGGGCCGCATAATCGAGGAATATTTTTGGGAGCTGATGTACCCATGATAGACCCCATCATCACCATGGAGACGGCCATCATCGCCCGGCTCCGTTATCACAACGAGGCGGCGTCTGAATATCGCTGGCCTTTCTCGGTGAAACATATTGAAGGCTACGGCGGGCAGTTCGAGAGCCATGAGGAACTGGCCCAGGCAGCGCAAAGGGCCCCGGCCCTCTTCGTGGCCTACGAAGGCGAGACGGGCGGGGGGGAGCATGAACTTTATACCGCCTCCCTGGCCTGGTCCGTCTTCTGCCTGGCGCGTAGCTATAAGCCGGAGGAGCTGCGGCGCGGCGGGCCCGGCGTGGTGGGGCTTTACCAACTTATCGAGGCCGTGCGCGTGAGCCTGGTAAATCAAACCCTGGGGCTGAAAATGAGCCCCCTGGATTTAGCGGGCATCCGCCCCCTGTGGCGGGGCGGGCCCCAGGGAAAGGGGTTTTCCCTGGCCGTCTTGAAGTTTTACGCCACGGCCGTTTGGGAAGCGCCCTCGAACTTTGAACTGGATGAAAAAATCTGCCCGGCCCCGGCCGGCCTGGTCGAATTTAACCCGGGCGGGCGCGGAATTTTACGGGCCGAAAGCTGGTGGAGGTTAGCCGATGAATACCCTGTACTTGATACCCAAGGAGGGCCGGAGGGTGCTGGACCCGGCCCAGAGCCCCCCCTCGCCCCTCCCCCCTCTAGGGGCCCGGGTGGTTGATTCGCCTTACTGGCGAAGCAGATTAAAGGAAGGCGTGGTGGAAAGAGGGGCCCCGCCCCGGCCCACGCAAGACCAGCCCTCGCCGGCCGCGGGCGCGAAAAAGAAGGAGGCGTAAGGCATGGCCATAAGTTTCAACGAAATTCCCGAGAACTGGCGAGTCCCTCTTGTTTACTGCGAAATAGACCCCACCCAGGCCGCCATCTTCGCCCCGGGCATGCCCTGGCGGGTCTTGATCATGGGCCATACCCTGGCCAGCGATGCCCCGGCCAAGCCGGTCCGGGTCACCAGCGCGGCCCGGGCCGCCAAGCTCTTCGGCGCGGGCTCGCTCCTAGCCGCCCAGGCCGAGGGCTGGTTCAAGGCCAACACCACCACCGAGGTGCATTTTTTGGCCGTGCCCGAGCCCGAAGGGGCCCCGGCCTCTCTCACCCTCACCTTCAGCGGCATGACCCCCGAAGGCGGGGTCCTCTGCCTCTACGTGGGTTTCAACCGATTCCGGGCCTATGTGCCGCCCGGCGCCACGGCCCGCGAGGCCGCGGAAGCCCTCCACCGGGTCATGGCCGGCGGCCCCTGGCCCGTCAGCCTCGGGGCCGATAACGCCCCTTCCCTCACCGTCTCCGCCCCCCACAAGGGGGCCTACGCCAACGGGGTCATGGTCCGCCTGGGTTATTACCAGGGGGAAGAACCCCCGGAGGGCCTCGCCGTCGCCTTCTCAGGCCCCGAGCCAACCCCGGGAAGCCCCACGCCGGATTACGAAGTCTCCGCCGCCGCGTCCGGCCTCATCGCCTTCCACGGCGAGAACGATCCGGCCCGGCCCTTCCAGAGCCTGATGATCCCGGGCATGAGGCCGCCGAAAGAGGGCCCTCTTGGCCGCATGCACGGCGGCTCCGGCCACCCCGATCTTTTGGAGGTGGCCGCCGAATTGGATAAGGAGACCCAGTACCACCTCATCGTCACCCCCTGGCTGGACGGGGCCTCGCTGGCCGTCCTGAAAGACGTGGCCTCCGACCGCTGGCGGGCCCTGGTGGATATGCCGGCCCAGATAATAGCCGCCGCCGCCGGAACCCATACCGAACTGGGGGAGCTGGGCCACCGCCACAACTCGCACCACCTCACCATCCTCAGCACCGGCGGGCCTTTCACGGCCCAGGAAAACAATCTCCTCCTCTACGACGGCATCTCCACCTGGTACCCCGGCGCCGACGGCGACTGCCGCGTCCAGCGCCTCATCACCACCTACAAGGTCAACGAGTGGGGCGCGGAGGATATGGCCTACCTGGACCTCAACACGCCCCTGACCCTCACCTACCTGCGCTACAGCTACAAGGTGTGGATGGCCAAGAAATTCCCCCGCCACAAGCTGGCCGGGGACGACGCCCAATTCGGCCAGGGCCAGGCCATCGTCACCCCCAAGATCATCAAGGCCGAAACCCTGGCCTGGTTCACGGCCATGGAGCGCCTGGGCCTGGTGGAGGATTCCAACCAGTTCAAGGCAACCCTCATCGTGGAACGGGCGGAAAAAGACCCCTGCCGCCTCAACGTCTATCTGCCCCCCAACCTGGTCAACCAGCTGCGGGTCCTGGCCGTGCGAATCGGCTTCCGGCTCTAAGGAGGAATCATGAGCGATCTGAACCGGGCCGGCCGGGTCTTCGTGACCCTTGACGGCCAAAGGGTGGACGTAAAAAGCGAGGGGATAAAGTACGGTTTCGGGGGCCCCAAGCTCACCGAGATCGTCGGCGCCGACGGCCTCCACGGTTTTGCCGGCGAGCCCCAGCCCCCTTTTATCGAATTCACCATCACCGACCACAAGAAGCTGGACCTGGAACCCCTGTTGCTGGCCCAGGATGTTACCGTCACGGCCGAGCTGTTTAACGGCAAGGTCCTGGTCCTCTCCCAGGCTTCCAACTGCGGCGAACCCCAGGGTCAAAGCTCCGACGGGGCCGTGGCCATGCGCTACGTCGGCATATCACTTAAGGAGCTGCCCGCATAATGAATACTGATTTTATCGACTACAAGCTCAAACAACCCGTGGAATACGGGGGCCTGGTGATAACCGAGCTTAAAATCCGCGAGCCCCGGGGCAGGGAACTGAAATTTTTGCCCATGGGGGAGCCCCAGGATTTTCAGCTCTACCACGAAATAACGGCCTTGCTCTGCGGCCAGACGCCCCAGTTCATGGACCTTCTGGCGAAAGCGGATTGGGCGGAGGTCATGAAAATAACCGGCGGTTTTTTTTCCGAGGCCGGGACTTCTTCCGGCAAGCCGCCCTGCGCCTCGCCGGAGAACCCTTCCACATAAGCCCCTCGGAGATTATGGAGATGACCATGGCCGATCTGGATTGGTGGCTGGACCGCATGCAGGAAAGGCTGAAATTGGAAGTCCGTGAGAGCTGACCTCATCATAGCGGCCAAGAACCTGGCCGGCCCGGCCTTGAAAAGCCTGGGCGAGGGCTTGCGGAATAACACCAAGTCCCTCTCCGAGCTTTCAAAAGGCCTTTCGTCCATCGGCGGCCAGGCCGCCCGCCTGGGGCAGGATTTTTCCAAGATGGCCCGGGCGGGAGCGGCCGCCTTCGCCAAGGTTACGGCCACGGCCGGGGCCCTGGGCTACGGCTTCAAAAGGGCTTTCGTGGATGTGGCGGCGGGGGCCGAAGAGACCGGCCGCCTCCTGAACAACAGTTTAGGGCGCGAATGGGGCGCCGCGGCCTTGAAGGAAGTGCGGGCCTTTTCCCGGGCCACGGGCCGGGAGCTGGGCGATGTGGCCCAGATTTACGCCAACCTCCAGGAAGCCGGCCTAAAACCCACCGAGCGCCACCTGGCCTCCATTGCCGACATGGCGGCCAAGAAGAACAAGAGCCTGGCCGAAGTCTCCGCGGCCTGGGGCTCGGCCCTCAAGGGCGAGGCCAAGGCCCTGGAGGATTGGCAGGTCAAGACCTTCAAGACCAGGCAGAAGCTCTACGTTGAATTCAAGGACGAGATGGGGAAGACGGTCCGCCTTAACGCTCCTTTAAAGGACGCGGAAAAGATGGCCGCCCTCATGGAACGGGTGAGCCAGGCCCGGGCCGGAGGGGCCGAGGCCGACCGGGCCCAGACCTTTCAAGGCCAATTGGCCCGCCTGGGGGCAACCTGGCAGGAGTTCCGCCTCCAGGTCATGGACCATGGCCCCTGGGACTACCTCAAGGAACAGCTCGGCGGGCTTACGGCCTGGGTGGACGCCCAAGACCTGGGGGCCCTGGCCAGCGAGTGGGGCGGCCATATTACCACGGCTTTAAAGGCCGTCAGCCGGGGGCTTAAAGAGAGCCGCGAGCTTCTGAAAGAGTGGGGCCCCCGCGCCCTGGCCCTTGGCAAATCCCTGGGTGGCCTGAAGACGGCGGCCGCCGCCTTCGCCGTAACCATAGGCGCGCCCCTCATAAAACCCATGGGGAACCTGATCAGGAGCTTCGCCCTTTTCGGCAAGACCCTGGCTTTTACCCCGGTGGGCATCCTGGTCACCCTGGGGGCGGGCCTGGCGGGCATACTCCACAAGGCCGGGGCCCTGGGGCCCCTCTTGGCCGGCTTAAGTGAAGGCTTCTCGGGCCTTTCCGCCGGCCTCTCCGAGTCCTTCGTGGACCTGGTGAGGGAGGCGGCGTCCCTCTTCGGCCTGGCCGCCGACGGCCTGAAGGACGCCAATGGCCAGATCAACCCCGAGGCCTGGAAGGAGCTGGGGAAGAGTTTGGGCGAATTCACCGGCGGCGCCTTGAAAACCTTGATTGATATGCTCACCAAAGCCGTGGACCTGCTCGGGAAATTCGGCGGGGGCCTGGGCGTCCTGGGGGGCCGGGTGTGGGCCGGCGACGTGATTTCCCAGGAGCAGGCGGTTCAGGCCAGCGGTTTCGCGCTGGCCGATATCCAAAGGCGGCGGAAAGCCGGGGAGCACGTTTCCCAGGAGGAGATACGGGCCGCCGGCGATCTGGCCCGCCAGGGCGGAAAGCGCGGTGGCGTGGGCGGCTTTTTGGAACGGGCCGGGGAAGGGCTGGAAAACTGGAGCAACCGCATGTTCCCCGCCGACCCTGGGCCCCAGACACGTGAGCTGGCCGGGAAGCTGGACAAGATCGACGGCAGCCTGGCCAAGCAAAAGGACAAGCCCCAGAAGCTGGAAGTCGAGGTCAAGATGAGCGGCCAGGTAACGGGCGCCGATATCTCGGCCGCGGCCACGGTGCGCGGCCAGGGCATCAGCGGCGCCCAAACCCAGGGCATGGGCATGGGCGGGGTGACGGGCTGATGAATTTCCATTACCAGCCGGCCAGCTTCAACGGGGCCCCCTTTTTCGTGTCCGAGAGCGGCGACGCCTTCGGCCGGCGCGGGGCCCACCACGAGTTCCCCTACAAGGACCGCGGCCTCTGGGACGACCTGGGGGGCAAGGACGGCCGCCGGGAACTGGAGGGCTACCTCACCTCCTGGTCCCCCGGGGGTTTGGAAGCCGCCCGGGCCGCCCTCATCGCCGCCCTCCAAAAAGGCGCCGGGGAACTGGTCCACCCCTGGCTGGGCCGCCACCAGGTCGTCTGCACCGACTACGAGGTCAGGCACAGCGCCGCGGAACTGGGCGTCTGCCGCCTCACCATGACCTTCATAGACGCCGACTCCGATGGGGCCGGCGCCCCGGCCGCCAACCCCGCCGCCGGCCTCATGTCCTCAGTGCAAACCGCCTTGGGCGCGGCGGCCGGGCTCTTCAGCGAGGCCTGGCTCCTGGCCGGGGTTCAGAATTTCGTGGCCAATATTTCCCTGGGCGGGCTGGCGCCCATATTCGGCGCCTTAAATCAAGCCTGGGGTATAGCCGGGCAGGCTTCCGCCCTCCTGGATTCCTTTAACGATTTGGGGGGCAAATGGCTGGCCACCAGGGGCGTCGCCCCTGGACCCATGATCGACAACCCCGGGGCCCTCCGCGCTTTCATCGCCGATGCCGATATCCTCCCCGCTCAAACCCTGGCCCGGGGGGCCATCGGCCTGGGCCATCTTATGCTCCCCCATCTCGGGCCGGAAAACGCCCGCGCCATGCTCGACAGCCTTTGGGAAACAGCCTCGAAAATCAATGATCCCGATCTGCCCCTACCGGCCGCCACGGCCCTTTCCACCGGCCGCATACGTCGGAATTTGGCAGCCGCACGGTTTTTGGGCCTGTCTGTTTCCGGGCTCTTGTCGGCTTGTCTCCTGCCCTGGCAAGAGTTTAACGAATACAGCGAGGCCGCGTTCCGGCGGGCCGAAATCATAGACCGCTTTGACCGCTTGGCTGATGCGGCCGCCGAACTCGGCGAGGCCCTTGAGTTTGAAAGGTCTCTGACCACGGCCAGGGCCCACGCCTTAAGCCTGTTGGCTCTAAAATTTCCCGGCCTGGGGCGCCGGGCTCGGCGGGAATTTTCGGAAAACTTCCCCTCGGTCTGCCTGGCCTACGAGCTTTACGAGGGCTTGGCCGAAGAGCCGGCCCTGGTCACCGGAAACCAAGTCAAGCACCCCGGCTTCATGCCCCGCCAAGTGGAGTACCTGAGCCATGCCTGAAAAAAAGACCGCCCCTGTTAAATTGTACGTGGACGACAAGATGTATGACGGCTGGCTGGGCTTCACCGTCCTCCGGAGCTTGGAAGCCCCGGCCGGCACTTTCAATCTCACGGTCTCCGATAAATGGCCCGGCCAATTAAAGCCCTGGCCCATAGAGCCCGGCGACGCCTGCCGCCTGGAGCTTTCAGGCGAAACCCTGGTGGAGGGCTGGGTGGATGAAACCAATTACAACTTAAGCGGCGAGGATAGAAGCCTCACCGTCAGCGGCCGGGACAAGACCGGCGACCTGGTGGATTGCTCCTTCGTGGAAAAACCCAACCAATGGCAGGGGGCCGATATTCAAACCATCGCCTCGGCCCTGTCCAAGCCCTTCAATATCAAGGTCAATCTGGAAGGCCCCAATGACAATATAAAGAATTTCAAGGTGGAGCCCGGGGAGACGGCCTTTGAAGCCATAGCCCGCCTGTGTAAGCTCAAAGGGCTTTTAGCCTACCCCGGGCCCGGGGGCCACCTGACCTTGGCCCCGGCCGGGGGCGAATCCATGGGCCTGACCCTCAAAGAGAGCGACTGCATTAACCTGGCCGTGAAGCACAGCCAGGCCGAACGCTTCAGCGACTACCTGATCAAGGGCCAGCGGCCGACAATTGAGGCCGGCCGCGATGCTGAACGCGCCAAGCGCGACAGCCAGACCCTTGACCGCGCCAGCGACCCCGGGGTTAAACGCTATCGGCCCTTACTGCTCTTGAGCGAAGGCCCCGGGGCCGAGGCCCGGGAACGGGCCTTGTGGGAAGCCGGCACAAGAGCGGGCCGCGGCCTGGAGGTGGAAATAACTTTGCCCTTCTATGGGCCCAGCGGGCTGTCGGGGCCCCTCTGGCCCTTGAACCGCCTCATATCCGTCCAAAGCCCGGCCCTCTCCCTGGATCGGGATTTATTGATTTCCCAAACCCAGTTTGAATATTCAGGCGACGGCGGCCACATCACCACCTTAACCCTCACCCGGCCGGACGCCTATAAACCCGAGCCGGTCAAGGCCGACCAGGGCTTGGGGGGCAAGGGGGGCGGCGGCGGCATCACGGCCGGCTCCGTGGAAGTATGACCATGCTGGACCTTATCAACCGCGCCCTGGGGCCCCTGAAAAAGCAAATGCGGCTCCAGACCTCGCGGGTCACCTTGAACCGCACGGATGAAAAAGGCCTCCTCACCAGCCAGGTGGAAGGCCTGGAGGGCGAAACCCTAGACAACGTGGAACGCCTTGAAAATTACGGCCTGGCCGGGCGGCCCCCGGCCGGGAGCGAAGGCGTTTTGATGGCCGTGGGCGGCTCCAGGGACCACCCGGTCATGGCCGGGCTGGAGCATAGGGAACACCGGCCGGAAATCGCCGAAGGCGAAGTCAAGCTCTACAGCATGTTCAAGCAGTTCGTCCACCTGGATAAGGACGGCAATATTGTTTTCACCGCCCCGGAAAATTTTATTTTCCGCGGGAAAAATTTTATCGCCGAAATCGAAGACGACGTCAGCATGACTTCCAAACGCTTAGGCATAACGGCCCCGGAAGGCTCCCGGATCGACGGGGCCTTGAGCGCCACCCGGGACATAACCTCCGAGCAAGAAGTCCGCGACCATACCAGCACCATGCAACACATGCGCGACATCTATAACCCCCACACCCACCCCGGCACCGGCGCGGCCAACGAGAAAATGTAATGGACCTGGCCCTCAGACCAACCGGAGGCGAGCATTTTCAAGGGGACCTGGCCTTAAGCGCCGGCGATTTGGCCTTGGATGACGGCCTCAATACGGCCATTCTCATAAGCCTCTTCACCGACCGCCGGGCCGAAGCCCATGACGAATTGCCGGACCCCGGCGAGAGCCGCCGGGGCTGGTGGGGCGACGGGCTGGGTAACGACAAGGACCAAATAGGCAGCCGCCTGTGGCTCCTGGTCCGCCGCAAGCAAACCCCGGAAACCAGGAGGCTCTTTGAAGACTTCACCCGCGAAGCCTTGGCCTGGCTGGTCCGGGACGGCCTGGCCGAAAAGACGGACATAAGCGCGGCCTGGGGGGCCATGGGAATCCTCATCATTACCATCGTCGTCCACCGCCCGGGCGAGGCCCGGAAGTATGAATACACCTGGAACGCCCAGGAAGCCGCCATGGAATTTTTGGGGGAGGTCATAGTCTAATGCCCTACCACCGCCCGACATTGCCGGAACTGGCCCAAGAGGCCGAGAGCGATCTGGCCGCCCGCCTGGGCGCCACCCAGCGACCGCGCCGTAACACCCTTAATGTTTTAGCCCGGGTCTGGGCCGCCCTGGCCCACGGCCTCTACGGCTTCATCGCCTGGCTGGCCAGGCAGATGATGCCCTACACGGCCACGGACGAATTTCTGGAAAAACACGCCGCCTGGTGGGGAATATTCCGAAAGCCCGAGGCCTGGCACCAGGGGCGGGTCATCTTTGAAGGGACGCCGGGCGGCCGGGTGGAGGCCGGGGCCTTATTGCTCGGCGAAGGTGATCACAAGTATCAAGTATTGGAAACGGGCAAAATAGACGAGACGGGGGAAATGTCCCTGGCGGTCCGGGCCGTGGAAGGCGGCCCCGAGGGCGGCCTCGAACCCGGCGCCGCCCTGAATTTAATCAGCCCGCAAACCGGCGTTAAAAGCCAGGCCAAGGCGGCCGAGGGGGGCCTTCGCGGCGGGGGCGCGGCCGAAGACGACCGCGCCCTCCGGGAGCGGTTCCTGGATCGCGTTGGGCAGCCGCCCCAGGGCGGGAACCATAACGACTGGCGGGCCTGGGCCCTGGAAGTACCAGGAGTGACTAGGGCCTGGCCCTACGGCAACATGTTCGGCCCCGGCACGGTGGGGCTTACTTTTGTATGTGATTCCTCGGAAGACATCATACCGACAACGGAAAAAGTCGCCGAAGTCCAGGCCCATCTTGAGAGCCCCCACCGCAAGCCCGTAACGGCCGACGTCATCGTCTTTCCTCCCATACCCAAACCCCAGGTCGTCACAATAAGGGCCCTGGTCCCGGATACGGCCAAGGTCCGGGCCGCGGTGGAGGCTGAATTGGACGCCCTCTTTATCCGTGAAGCCATCCCCGGCCGCCATCTTCTGATCTCCCATATCCGGGAAGCCATCTCCGTGGCCGCGGGCGAGTGGGATCACGAGCTTATCGCGCCCACTGAAAACCCCCAGGCCGGGCCCACGGAGCTCTTAACTTTCGGCGGGGTCGTTTTCACCGATGATTAACGACTATTTCACCCAAGCCTTGAAACTCCTCCCAAAAGGCCTGATTTGGGGCCGGGCCGCCGCGGGCCGCCTGGCTGCCACCCTGTGGATGGCCGCCCGCCAATTGGCCGGGGCCCAGCGCCGGGCGGAAAACCTCATCAACGAGGCCATACCCCAAACGGCCGTGGAATTGTTGGCCGAATGGGAAGCCTTCGCCGGGCTCCCCGATGAATGTACGGCCGGGACCGATATGTCCATCGCCGAACGCCAGGACGCGGTGGTGGAAAAGCTCACCGGCCTGGGGAGCCTTTCGGTGGCCAGCTTTTACGCCCTGGCTCAAAAGCTGGGCTACGAAATCACCATCCGCGAATACCGGCCCTTCATCTGCGGCCGCTCCGTCTGCGGCGGCCCGGACCAACTAGGCCAGGGCGCCGATGGCGCTTTAACCGGCCCACATTCTACCGGCTCGGGCAATTCGGCCGGAGCCTCATCAGAGCCCGGCGGATATGTAGAGGACGGCTACAACGCCAGGCTTTACTGGCGGGTCACCGTCCACGGCCCCCGGGCCCATTGGTTCCGCGCCGGCCGCAACACCGCCGGCGAACGCCTGGGCTGGTACAGCCCGGCCCGTGACCTGGAATGCTTCTTCAAGCGCCGCCAGCCGGCCCATACCATAATAATTTTTGATTATCAGGAAGCTCTATAAAATTTAACCAAAGCGTCAGGCCCGGGGCCTCGGCGCCCAAGGGGCCGTCAAAAGAGGAGTCCCGATGGAATACGTTCCCCCCTTGCGCGAAGGCGAAAACGCCTCTTACCGCAACTTCAACCCGTCCACAGGCGAGGACGGCAGCATCGTACCGGCCGCGGCCGTAGAACACCCCATGCGCGAAATCGTCAACGCCATCATCGCCCTGGGCCAAGAACCGGACGGGAACGATCTCACCCAGCTCGCCCAGATACTCCTGAATCTAAAAAGCGAGAGCGGCCAGGGCGCGGCGGATATGCTTGACGGCTTGGACCTCAAGCTGGACAAGGCCGATTACCGGGGGTTCCCGAGCGATGAGTATATAGATATG
>Ga0099364_10012325_pt1 | contig 11543 bp, 8 predicted proteins | sample TergutTh196P3_FD_73070 | JGI IMG/M metagenome (GOLD analysis project Ga0099364, IMG submission 73070) | Microcerotermes parvus P3 segment gut microbial communities from Pointe-Noire, Republic of the Congo - Th196 P3 | ecosystem: Host-associated > Arthropoda: Insects > Digestive system > Gut ...
CTTGTGATCCTCGGCTGTCAGGTGCGCGGAGAAGAACCAAGCCTGATGCTGTACAGGCGCATGAACGCGGCATTGAGATATATGCGCGTGAACCCCGCCTCTGTCGCCATCCTGTCCGGCGGGCAAGGCCCCGGCGAATGGATAACCGAAGCGGAGGCCATGCGCCGATACATCACGGCAAATGGGATTTCCGAGGACAGGCTCTATCTTGAAGACCGCTCGACCTCTACACGGGAAAACATTATGTTCTCAAAAGAAATAATCGAGGCAGAAGGCCTATCCTATGATGTCGCCATCATTACAGACTCGTTTCACCAATTCAGAGCGCAGATATTCGCAAGAGGCGCAGGCCTGTCCCCAAGCGCAATATCAGCACGCACAACGCTCTTTACCATCCCATACTACTGGTTACGCGAAATAATGGCAGTATCAGCACAAATAATCTTGGGATTAGAGCTTCATAGTTGAGGCGGATGGCTGATATTTCACAAATAGCGATTGTATTTCTTCCGTATGTGTGCTATTCTGATTGAGGAAGGATAGGTGCTATCATGGAAAACAAGAAACCGTTGCTGTCCGTAAAATCAGATTTCATTTTTAAGCTCATTTTTGGCGACCAACGCAATTTGGATATACTGGCGGCGTTCCTCCGTTCCGTTTTGGATATACCCGATGAGGAATACGATAGCCTGACCATCGTTGACCCACATATCAAAAAAGAAACAGAGGATGACAAGTACGGTATTTTAGATGTGAAAATCAATACCGTCAGTGGTGGAGTCATTCATGTAGAAATCCAACTTCGTGTTTTCTCAGATTTAGAAGCCCGTACAATTTACAGCCAATCAAAACTTTTGGTAGAGCAGATGAAGTCCGGTATGAAATGGGCGATGCTAAAAAGAACCATAACCATCGTTATAACGGAAGAAGTGTTTGTACCGGAAGGTGACAAGTACCATAACCAATTTCGGTACCGCACAGAGGACGGCATTGAGTTCTCAAGGCTTTCTGAAATCAACACTTTGGATTTGGGCAAACTCCCTCCCGATGACGACAGCACGGATTTGTGGTATTGGATGAAGTTCATCAAGTCAGACAATGAGGAGGAAATGGATATGTTGGCTACGAGAAGTCCACAAATGAAAAAAGCAGTCGGCGTACTGAAAGAATTGTCGGCTGACGAGCGTACCCGTATGCTGTACGAAGCCCGTGAAAAGGCGCGTATGGATTTTGAATCCTTAAGAGACGACGCAGTACGAGAGGCGGAGCGTTTAGTTGATAAGAAATGGCAAGATGTCGTTGCAAACAAGGACGCAGAGATTGCTGTACTAAAAACGCAACTTGCCGGGAAACAAAAACAATAAGAAGACTGAGTACAGATGCGGCGAGCAAACCTCGCCGCATTTCGCTTATCTCTCCATATTATATGTCTTCTGCGTTAACCAAATATAATATATACGTTGACAATCGGTGATATTTCTTTGCAAATGTTGAAAAAGTGTGGTAAAATCTACATATTGGTAGATTTTTCTACATTTTAATGATGAATTTTACACATTTCACACATAGTACTCAATAAAAAAAGGTTCTTCGCCTGCGGCTTGGGGTAGGCTGTGAAGAATCTTGAAAGGGAATTATCCATGAAACGCAATGTTGCTTTGGCTGCGCTATTAGTATTCGCATTGAGCATTATGTTTGTGCCAATAGCGGTGAATGCGGATATTGAGTGCCCCGGCGACGGTAGCTGCATTGAGACTATGCCGAAAGGGAGCACTGGATTTTCCGTTACATATGAGGATAACTCCCCCGCCGTTTGGGTTGGAGGTGATTTCATCGTAGACCCCCATTTTGCTGAATCAGAGGGGGTTCATGTAATTTTGGGTGATATGCTTGTTCAAAACGAAGATGAATTATTGGGCATTGGAGTTGTGGGTGTCGGTTCGGGCATTCTTCCTACTCATGGCAGTGTCATGCTGGCTGTGGGCGGAGATTTAACCGTCAAAGAGCCAACCGAAATGAAAATCGGCGCCCCTGTTCCGGTTGACGGAGTTACGGAAAGTATACTAGCAATAGCTTTGATTGGCGGAACAGTCACCGGTAATGTTATTGATGTATATGATGAAGGTATAGAAGACAGTGAACACATTTTTGACGAGCTTGGCACATTGGCTGTATCGCATTGGGCGGGCTTTAAAGAAGATCTGATTGCTGAATCTGTCAAGCTCAAAAAGATGGATCCTACCGGAGATCCTAAAGAAATTTTGAATCCTTGGGATTCTTTAACCTTTAAAAGCACGGATTCCGACGCGGATTTGCAAGTGTTTGATCTTACGGAGGAGATCTTCACCGCTTGGGAAAATAAGCAGATCGAGTTTGAAGACATTCCCGTACTGGACGATGGGCGGTTTTGCCCAATAGTCATCAATGTATATGGCAAAAATCCAGTCTTTGAGCCAACGCGCGTAGAAATCAACGGAGAACGAGTGGATGTTTTCGGGGAAGAAAATTTCGGAAATGCCGCTTCCGCTATTTTGTGGAACTTTGTAGATGCTGATACCTTGACCATTACAGGAACTTCGCAGTTTATGGGTTCGATTATCGCGCCCTATACTGAAACGGTAAATATCTCAGTTCATACAAACGGAAGACTGTATGTTAACGGTGATTTGACCCGCTCGGGCGATGGAACGGAGCATCATAATTTCCCGTGGCGCGGCGGTGAGTGGTATTTCGCTTGCAATCACGAGCCGCTCATGAGTCCGCCAGACCCTACGGCGACAGCCACAAGCCTCATAATCCGCAAGACATGGGAGCCGCACGATGGCGGGGAGGTTGATACGGGTTGGACGGCAACGTTTACGATTGAAGGTGATGACGGTTATATTCCCCCACCAATAACGATAGTTGGCAACCGCGTGGCAACAGTGTCGGGATTGCCGCCGGGTGAATACACAATAACGGAAACGGAGATTACGGGATTCAGCACTATCGTCAGTGGAGCTGGGGTAGCAACGGAGTCAAGTATAACGGTAGTACTCATTGACGACAGTGATGTAACGGTTGAGTTTGTCAATAAACAAAATGCCCCAGACCCCGATCCTGACCCTGATCCTGCGACACCCACGAGCCTTATAATCAGTAAGACATGGATACCGCTCGATGGCGGGGAGGTTAGTACGGCATGGAAGGCGGAATTTAATATTGAAAATTCTGACGGTGTGCTTATAGCCGAAAAAGAAATATCCGGCAACGGTATGGCAACCGTAACGGACTTGTCGCCGGGTGAATACACAATAACGGAAACAACGAGTGAAGGATTCACCACTACCGTCAGTGGAATTGGGGTATCAACGGAGTCAAGTATGACCGTAGTAACCATTAGTGAGAGTGACAGTGTTGTAACGGTTGAGTTTGTCAATAAACAAAATGCCCCCGCTGAGCCTGAACCTGCAACACCCGCGAGCCTCATAATCCGCAAGATATGGGATCCGCTCGACATCGCGGAAGATATATCGGGTTGGAAGGCAACGTTTACGATCGAAAAGCCTGACGGTGTGTTTTTAGAACCGCAAGAAATATCCGGCAACGGTATGGCAACAGTGTCGGGACTGCTGCCGGGTGTATACACAATAACGGAAATTGAAACAGACCCGAAGGATATTGACAAATTCGGCACTACCTTCAGGGTAGATGGAGCAGCAACGGAGTCAAGTATAACCGCTATAGCTACCCTTAGTGGTATTGATGTAACGGTTGTGTTTATGAATGTAGAAATAGGGATAGAAGAAGATGTAGGAGCCGGTACATATCCCAGTCACCCACCGTGGAGGCACCCAACGCATATTCCTGTTTTCCCGAATGATTCTACTACTCCGGAAACCACGGAAACTACGGAAACCCTTAGCGAGCCGGAAGGCCTCGATGAATCGGAGGAGTCCGAAACCCTTGACAATCAAGGTGGTCTCGACGATTCGGATAATCCCGATGATTCCGATGATACAGACGATACAGACAGCCCCGGATATGGATATCCTGTAAGGAGTGGAAACGAATTACACCATGACCCGGACACTCCGAATTACCCCTCTACCCCTGATGCATCGGACGAATATGATAGTTTTGGAATGAGAAGTGATTCCGAGCGTAGTGTCAATCTCCCAATTACAGGCCTCAACAGCATTATTATTCAATGCGTGATAGTAATATTCTGCTCTACTGTGATTAGTGTCGTTTGTTTCGTTGCATTGATTAAAGCGAAAAAAGGACGGGGGAATTAACCCTAAATCCCCATCATCCATTGGGATATTGTTTTGACGCAGATGTTTTCTTTGTTCATTTCACCGATGATTTTACCTTTGTATATGACGCCGATGCGGTCGCTGAGGGTTAGGATTTCTTCCAGTTCTGTTGAGATGAGAAGGACGGCGCAGCCTTGATTGCGGGCGCGGATTATTTGTTTGTGGATAAAATCAAGAGCACCGATATCTACGCCGCGTGTGGGGTGCATGGCTAATAATAACCTAGGGTGTTTCTCCAATTCACGGGCGACCACTACTTTCTGCTGATTCCCGCCCGAAAGCGAATAAAATGGCGAGTTGACGCTTGGGACACGTATGTCATATTGAGAAACGATATCATTTGCATAAGCGCGTATTTTCCTGCGGCTTAATAGTTTTTTTGATCGGAACATGGGGTCAGTGACATTGTGGATAATGAGGTTATCCGCAACTGACATTTGCATCATGGTTCCGATTTTTTGCCTGTCTTCAGGGATATGTGCCACGTTGCAGTTTAAGACAGTGGAAGGGTGGCATTTCATCGCTATTTTTTTGTGTAGAATTGACATATCGCCTTGCGTCCTGCCGATGAGCGCGCTAATCGCTTTTATGAGTTCAGATTGCCCATTTCCATCCACACCGGCGATTCCATAGACCTCTCCGGCAGATATCTCCAAATCGAGATGATCTACGGCCTGTGCGCCGCTGAGTGATTTGACGACGAAATCCTCAATTCGCAACACGATATCGCCTTTGGGTAAGGTTTCGCGGTTTAGCTGAAGGTCGAGGGTTTTGCCAATCATAAGATAGGACAATTCCTGCGGTGAGATATCCGCGGTGTCCGCCGCGCCGACAACCTTGCCGCCGCGCAGGACTGTGACGCGATGGCAGAGATCCATCAGTTCATGCAGCTTGTGTGAGATAAAAATGACTGATGTCCCGTTTTTTGCGAAACGTTTGATAATTCGGAAAAGCTCTGATGTTTCAAGCGGTGTGAGGACAGCCGTGGGTTCGTCGAGGATAAGCAGATCGGTTTCATTGTATAATGCTTTTACGATTTCCACTCGCTGCTGCTGCCCTACAGTCAGGTTGCGGACAATGGCATCCGGGTCAACCTCCAAGCCGTGAATTTGAGAAAGCTCAATGATCCGATTTCGGACTTGTTTTGTCTTTGGAAGAAAGCCGTTGTGTTCTGTACAGAGCATGAGGAGCACGTTTTCGAGGACAGTCAGGGTCGGCACCAACATAAAATGCTGATGCACCATACCGATACCCAAGCGAATAGCATCCGGCGGGGAGTTGATCTCAACCTCCTGCCCGTTGACAAAAACACTTCCGCTGTCGGGGGCGAGCAGGCCGTACAGGATATTCACAAGGGTACTTTTTCCCGCGCCGTTTTCGCCCAAAAGCGCATGAATCTCCCCCTTTTTGACATTCAAGCTGACATTTTCCACCGCAAACACATCGTTAAAGGATTTGCTGATATTATTCAATTCCAACCGATACTGTGATTGCATGATCGCCTCCGGGTAGATTGAGGATTTAGGGGTTAGGGCGTGGGCTACGAATTAGGAATTAGGAGTGAGGAGTTAGGAGTTACGTGGGCAAAATTCCCCTCTGGGGAGGGGTGGCGCGTAGCGACGGGGTGGTTCTGCGAGGCGAAGCCGAGCAGAGGTTCCCGTCCGCAGACGATGAGAGTTCTATGATTGCCTCCGCTAGTCAAATAGGTCGGCGACTATTAGGGTTTCGGAGTGGATTTCGTCGATTATTTGTTGCATTTTGTCTTTGACTTCTTGCGGGATGTCGTCTTCAAGCTCGCCGTAACCTGTCATTGTAACGGCATATTCCCTGATGCCGAAGTTATATACCCGAGGTTCGAGGGTTCCGGCATAGTACATTTCACCTATAGCGAAGATAGTCTGCGTAATGTCCGTCATCACGCTTGCGAGTACGGTTTGCGGAGCTTGTTTGGCAAAATCCTGCGCGGTGGCGACCAAGAATAAGCCCCGCTCGGTGGCGGCGTTGATAACACCTATCGAACCCACATCGGCACAAGTCGTCAGAATATCGCAGCCCATATCTACCAGCGCAAGCCCCGCTTCTTTTGCCGTAGCGGCATCGGCGCCCCCGATAAATACATTATGGAGCGCCGCGTCGGGATTGACGAACTTTGCCCCTACCTCAACGCCTTGAACAATACCCATCAACGGCGGGATTTCAGAGCCTGCGACACTGCCAAGCTGATTATTCTCTGTCATCATGCCCATAAGGGCGCCCACCAGAAAACCCACATCGCGGCTGCTAAGATTGATCCCGCAAATGTTCTTGTCGTTTGTCATAAATCCGCTTGTTATAGCGAAGAATGTATCGGGAAACTCTTCCGCCGTGATGGCGGCTGTTTCGTAGAATTGATTGCCATGCCCGAAGATAATGTCATATCCCGCCTGCGCGTAGGCACGGAAAACGTTTTCATAGTCCGAAGCTGCGATCTGCTCATTAAAACTGATCTCAAAACCAAGCTCATCCCTAAGCCTGACAAGCCCTTGATACGCAGGGCCCGACCACCCGATATCACTAATCGGCCCGGGCAGCAATATCGCCGCTTTGAGCGCTCCCGATGAGGTCTCCGACGATGCGCCCGGTGCGTCACGACAAGCACTAAACATACCCACAAGCAACAATGCTAGTAGTACAAGTGATAACGTTCGTTTCATAGTTATAAACTCCTATATTCAAGATTCTTCGCTGCGCTCAGAATGACACGTCTAATTCCTCTGCTCGGCTTCGCCTCGCAGAACCACCCCGTCACCTGCGGTGCCACCCCTCCCCAGAGGGGAATTATCCCTGCGGGGGATTCCTCTGCTCGGCTTCGCCTCGCAGAACCACCCCGTCACCTGCGGTGCCACCCCTCCCCAGAGGGGAATTATCCCTGCGGGGGAACTCTCCCCAGAGGGGAATTAAATCCCCAACCACAACTCCTAATTCCTAACTCCTCATTCCTAATTCAGTAAACCTACTCCCTAACATACGTCTTCCCTAGTGCTGATGGGGAGCTTTGTGAGCGGGCGAAAAGTACGAGCGCGATTACTGTTATTACATATGGCATCATTAGCGCGAACTGAAAAGGTATGTTGAAACCGATGGCTTGCAATCGAAATTGTAGAGCGTCGCCGGCGCCAAAGAGAGCTACTGCGGCGAGTGTGCCGCCCGGTGTGAATTTGCCAAAAGTAACCGCAGTCATGGCGATATAACCGCGCCCGTTCACCATGTTTTCAACAAACACATTAGTTATCCCAAGTGTAAAAAACGCCCCGCCAAAACCGATAAGCAGACTGCCCAATAATGAAGCCTGATAGCGGATTTTCTTTACACTAAGCCCGACCGATTCTACCGCCTTCGGAAACTCGCCCACAGAGCGGATTTTCAGCCCGAGATTTGTCTTTTTTAAGAACAGCGAAACTACAATGACCATTATAAACCCTATGTAAACCGGCAGTGAGAGCCCAAGCGGCCTAAACTCAAAAGTCGGGAGCATCGCGCTTGCCGACAGCCGCGCCGAAGCATACTGCCTAAATATCAATGATGTTATCCCAAGCGCCAGAATATTGAAACTCAGCCCCATAATGATTTGATTGACGTTGAATTCCTGAACGATCCAAGCGTATAACAGCCCGATAAGCCCGGATGCCAATGTGGCAATGAGCATACCAAGCCAAACACTACCGGTGACAAATGTGACCACCGCAGCGATAAAGGACGCCAAAAGCATTTTCCCTTCAGCAGACATTTCCATAATCCCCGAAGTTTGTATGATCAAAACCCCAAGAGCCACAAAAAGAAGCGGCGTAGTCTGCCTGATCACAGAAAGTATAAAACCAACAATCATATCAAAATCCATTGAAACACCTAATCCCTGCGGGGGAACCCTCTGCTCGGCTTCGCCTCGCAGAACCACCCCGTCACTCCGTGCCACCCCTCCCCAGAGGGGAATTATCCTAAATCCTCATTCCTAATTGAGTGAACTAACGCCCAGACGCTTTTTTTTTCCCGGAAATCTATCAAACACTTTCATTATTACCAAAATAATCACCAAAGATTGTACCACAGTGACTAATGTGCCGGAGACGTTGGTGAACATTTGGATCATGTTTCCGCCATTTTTTAGCCCGCCAAAGAGAAATGAGGTAAAAACCAGCCCAACGGGATGATTTGCCGCAAGCAATGACGCGGCGATGCCGTCAAAACCATAACCGGAGGAAAAGTTCTCAAATAGACGCCCCTGTATTCCCAAAATCTCCAACGCGCCGCCCAAGCCCGCAAAACCGCCGCCGATGAGCATTGCCAGAAAGATGTTCTTTTTGACATTATACCCCGCGTATTCCGCGCACTCGCGATTTTCGCCGATGACACGCATACGGAATCCACCGACGGTAAACCTATAATAAAACCAATAAGCGACAACACATACTAGCGCGATGAAAATGCCGATGTGCAGCCTTGTGCCGCTCAAAATACCCGGCAATCGCGCATTGTCCGCAACCCTATATGAAAAAGGAAAAGTCTGGCTCTTGTCTTGAATCGGGCCGCCTGCCAAAAAACTCACAAAAAGAATTGCGATGTAATTTAGCATGAGAGATGTTATAATCTCATTAGCGTTGAATCTTGATTTGAGAAAACCCACAATACCGCCCCAAACGGCTCCGCCTGCAAATCCCGCCAAGAGCGCGGCAATCATATGCAGCAGTCCGGGCAGAAATGTACAATATATCCCGACTATCGTACTGCAAGCGGCGCCCATGTATAGTTGGCCTTCCGCGCCTATGTTTATCAACCCGCATTTTGCGGCAAAAGCAAAACTCAAACCCGTCAGCATCAGAATGGACGCCTTGATAAGCGATTCGCTAATATTGCTTTTCCCGACAAACGCGCCTCGGAACAACACTCTGTAGGTTGTGATCGCGCTTTCGCCCGAAAGCTTGATGACTATCCCGCCAACAAAAAGCGCAAACGCCAATGACAACAAAGCCGTAATAACAAGACGTATTGTTTTTCTCATTCTTTCATCAGACATTTTTTGTTAATCCCTAAATCTTAACCTTGTCATTGCGAGGAGCAAAGCGACAAAGCAATCCAGACGCAAACAAGTATCTATATCCAAATCCCTGCGGGGGAACCACCCCGTCACCTGCGGTGCCACCCCTCCCCAGAGGGGAATCAACTCCTAATTCCTCATTCCTAATTCAGCAATCCTAATCCCTATTCCCTAGCGAATGAAAGGACAAAAATATGCAGTATATGATTGGTATTGACATTGGTACTTCAGGCACCAAAACGGTTCTTTTTGACGAGGGCGGCATCGCCGTTGCGTCAAGTACAGTTGAGTATCCGCTGTATCAGCCGCAAAACGGATGGGCGGAGCAGGACCCGCTTCTTTGGTGGGATGCTGTGGTGTCTACTTTGCAATCGGTTTTGGATAAAAGCGGGATAGACAGCGCGAGTGTTGCGGGTGTAGGGCTGTCAGGTCAGATGCATGGGTTGGTCATGCTTGATGGGCGCGGGGAGGTGCTCCGAAACTCCATTATTTGGTGTGACGGGCGCACAGCAAAACAATGTGAGGCGATCACGGAACGGGTCGGCGCGGAGCGGCTTATAGAGATTACGGCAAACCCCGCGCTGCCCGGATTTACCGCGTCCAAGATTCTTTGGGTGCGGGAGAACGAGCCGGAGCTTTATGCTAAATGCCGACATATTTTGTTGCCAAAGGATTATATCCGCTATAAGCTCACAGGGGTATTCGCGACGGAGGTTTCGGATGCTTCGGGCATGAATTTGCTGGATGTGCCGAAACGATGCTGGAGTAATGAAATTCTTTCTGTTTTGGAAATCAACAGTTCGCTTTTGCCCGATATGCACGAGTCATATGAAATCACGGGTCGCATAAACGCTGAGACGGCAAAACTCACGGGTTTGCGCGAGGGTACGCCTGTTGTCGGCGGGGCAGGGGATAACGCGGCGGCGGCGATAGGTACAGGTGTGGTTGAGACAGGCCGCGCATTTACGACTATCGGCACATCAGGTGTCATTTTTGCCCATTCCGATGGCGCGGAGATAGACCCCGAAGGCAGGGTGCATACATTCTGCGCGGCAGTGCCAAACGCTTGGACGGTTATGAGCTGCACTCTTGCCGCAGGGGGCAGTATGCAATGGTTTCGCAACAATTTCTGCGAGGCTGAGACACGTATTGCCGCAGATAAAGGCGTTGACCCATATGAGATTATGAGCGGGTTGGCAAAAGAATCGCCGGTCGGCGCGAATAGGCTTCTTTTCCTGCCCTTCCTTATGGGGGAACGCAGCCCCCTGCTCGATGCGGATGCCCGAGGTCTGTTTTTTGGGCTTTCCGGGATCCATACGAAAAAAGACATGATTCGCGCCGTGATGGAGGGCGTGGTATACTCTCAGCGCGAATGTCTTGAGGTCTTGCGCGGCATGGGGATATCGCCGCGTGAAATGCTTGTAACAGGCGGCGGCGGGCGTTCCCCGCTCTGGCGGCAGATGATCGCGGATAATTATAATTGCCCCGTGGTCACTGTGCGGAATAAAGAAGGCCCCGCATTAGGCGCGGCAATTCTGGCGGGCGTTGGGACAGGGCTTTTTGAAAACATACCGTCGGCGTGCAAGCAGTTGATAAAATACAACGAACCGCAAATGCCGAACGAAAAAAGCGCGGAAGCATATACCGAATACTTCGCGCTCTACAAGCAAATCTATCAAAATCTAAAAAACGAGTTCAAGACATTAGCGCACTGCGGGTAAGGCGATTAAAATGCGGAATGTACTCATATTAAGGATGTATATTATTCTGACAGTTACCACCTTGGCGGTTGCTGTCGGGGTGTATGCGATTGTAAGCGTTTTGAGCTATAAGCAGGCAGGTATTTATAGTAAGTGCACACATACGTCAAGCGTATGTGTGCACTTACTATAAAATGAGCATGGTGATAAGACGGGATTGAAATCTCACTTTTATCTCATCGACAAATGAGGTGTTTGGCTATTTTTTGCCGCTTGTTAGAGTACGATAGCTAAAATAATGACTATTACAGCGATTACAATAACGATAGCAGACACGACCTTTAGAACTTTATTTTTGTTCATTGCCAATCCCCTCCTTTCTCATTAGTCAGTTATCCCAAAAACGCACCGATGCCGCTTATGAAATTCCACACGAAGTGCGCCACCATCAATATCCTTATATCTTTGAACATC
>Ga0099364_10012326_pt1 | contig 11543 bp, 6 predicted proteins | sample TergutTh196P3_FD_73070 | JGI IMG/M metagenome (GOLD analysis project Ga0099364, IMG submission 73070) | Microcerotermes parvus P3 segment gut microbial communities from Pointe-Noire, Republic of the Congo - Th196 P3 | ecosystem: Host-associated > Arthropoda: Insects > Digestive system > Gut ...
TATTCAAATACCCCCCGTCATTGCGAGCAAAGCGAAGCAATCCAGGCACCGAATTAACGGGAAAATACAGCAAAACAGAGATTTCACAGACTAGATTGCTTCGTCGCTACGCTCCTCGCAATGACAAAGTGGGGGTTCTGAACAGTTACTCGACAGACCCTAAGGGCTCTTTTAGCAAGAAAAAACCAAGCTGGGATTTAACTCCCATATTTATACATATTGATTAAAGGAGAGAAACAACATGGCAAACATAATAGTATACGGCGGAGGCTTTGCTGGCGTTGCCGCTGCAGCAAAAGCCGCGTCAAAAGCGCCAAACCACGAAATAATACTCATATCGCCATACCCGGATAGCCTTCTTGGCGGCATAGGCACATCCGGCGGCCAGAATTACTGGGACACAAGAACGTGGCCAAAAGGCATGCAAACAGCTCAGGGTTCGTTTGCTTTCTGGTACAATACATACCCGCTGTATTATGGGGTAAGCGAGATGTCAAAGCTCTTGAAAACCGAATGCCTTGGCAAATACAACAATGTTTCCATATACACAAGCTACGACATTGTGGGTTTTAAAACCGAAAACGGCCCTTCCCGCATCGTATCCGTCGATTTAAAAAAGATTTACAGGGACGCGGACGGGCATATAAAATGGGGCGTAACAGCATTTTCGCTCAAAGGCGACGTGTTCATAGACGCTTCAGACGACGGGCGGCTTGCGCGGAGCGCTAACACAGCCGTTACATGCGGGCGCTATGACTGGCCTTCCTCCATGCTAGACACATCCGAGCGGAACAAGAATTTTGTCGCTCGGCAGCAAACAGCGACGCTTATGATTAAAATGAGGGGCATAAACGCAAAATCGTCCGGGGATATGTACTACTCCCAATCGTCTAAGGGCGTTTGGGGCTGCTGGGGCGGCACAGCCGATTACAAAAACCCTAAGGGCCAAATTGCCGCCTTTAACGACCGGAACGGGCCGTCCGGCTATATGATAAAGCCGGTAAACGCCGCGCAGGACGGCGCAAATTCGTCGCATTGGTGGATCAACGCATTCATGGTTTTCGGTGTTGACGGGCGTGCGCACAGCCGCGACGAAGGCACTCCATTCTATCCGTCATACATGCTTCCCGGCACAAAAAACACCGACCAAGCATGGGTAGACGCACGCCGGTTCCTCCATGAAAACCGCTCCCAGTTTGAGTCGGCGATACGTTCTTACCCCGGTTTCAACGGGGCGTCGCTTGTGTACATGGACGGCTACCCTGAGGTCGGATCAGTGCTGTACACCCGCGAAACAGTTCATATGACAAATGCCTCCACAGACCGGGCGAACGGAACCGAAGACAGGAATTACGCACTGAGCACGACAGCAAGCCTTAACGCGGGCGACGCTCCAAACCGCGGTTCCGACGCGGCACACTACCCGACGCGGATCGGGCTAACAATGTACCACGCTGACATACACCCATATGTTTATACAGACCTGATAAAAAATGGCAAATACCTGTGGGGCACTGAGAGTTGGGAAAAAATGAGGCCTGACCGGCCCGTAGCAAACCCCGAAAAGCCACAGAACCCCGTATACATGCCCTTCGACTGCCTAACGACCAAATATGTCGATAACCTTCTAACCCCCGGGTACAGTGCCAGCGTAAGCTCATACTCGTGGGGTGAAGTCCGCGTTTTCCCAAATCTGTGCGTACTAGGCGACGCCGCCGGCATTGCTGCCGCGTACAGCATTAACAAAAAAATTCCCGTAACGGGAATCAGCCAGTCCACAACGCACATGAAAGCAATCCAAAACGACTTAGCAGCAGCAAATGCAAGACTAGACAAATAATATAGGGGCGAACGGGCAGATACCATCCGGTTACAGTTCACGGAGAGTCCGTCATTGCGAGCGAAGCGAAGCAATCCAAGTGCTTTATGCTTCAAATCCTTGTTTTTGCCTGGATTATTTCGTCGCTACACTCCTCGTAATGACGATATGTGACGTATTTTTGTTATGACGATATGTGATGTACTTTTGTTATAGACACCGTGGGTTTGGTTACCCGTGAACTGTAACACCATCCGCCCTCAAGTGTTGGTGGCCACCCACACAAATGGCTGGCCTTTTGGCTGGCCAAAAAAACAGGGGCGGACGTGCGGATACCATCCGCCTGCCCGCCCCTACACGGCAATTTCGCTAACCTTTATCTAACCGCTACATCTTACCTGCCATTTTCGCGTATATCTCGTAACGCTCCTTGGCGAATTGCTCAGCTTCGCTAAAGAGTTGTTTCGCCCTGTCGGGGAACGACCTCGTCAACTGCGAATACCTTACCTCGCCCATTAGGAAGTCATTGTACGAAGCCGCCGGCTCCTTCGAATCAAGTATGAACGGATTTTTTCCTTCTTCTTTCAGGAGTGGGTTGTACCTGTAGAGATGCCAGTACCCTGCCTCCACAGCGAGCTTTGCTTCAAGCTGGGTGCACCCCATACCGTTTTTCAAGCCATGGCTTATACACGGCGCGTATGCAATAATTAGCGACGCCCCCGGGTAGCTCTCCGCTTCGGTAATTGCCTTAAGAGTCTGGTTCTGGTTTGCCCCCATCGCTATCTGGGCGACATAGACATTGCCGTAGCTTATAGCCATCATCCCAAGATCTTTCTTTTTGGCTGACTTTCCGGAAGCCGCAAACTGCGCGACGGCCCCGGTCGGGGTAGACTTTGAAGCCTGGCCTCCCGTATTCGAATAAACCTCCGTGTCAAACACAAACACATTCACATCGTCGCCGCAAGCAAGCACATGGTCGAGTCCGCCATACCCAATATCGTATGCCCACCCGTCCCCGCCGAAAACCCACTGGGACCTCTTGGCAAAAAAGTTCTTCTTTTCCAACATCTCTTCAAATACTGCTTTTGCTTTCGCGTCGCCGCCATCGTATGATTTGATAGCCTCAAGCATCCCGTCGCTGGCGGCCCTAGTCCTCTTCCCGTCGTAGAAAGCGTCCATCCAGGCTTCAATCTTGTCTTTTATCGCGTCTGCGACATCAAGCTTCAACGCTTCCCCTGCAAGGTCGAACAGCTTATTCCTGACCTGGGTTGCGCCCAAATGCATTCCGTAGCCGTATTCAGCGTTGTCCTCGAACAATGAGTTCGCCCACGCTGGCCCCCTACCGCAGTGGTCGGTTGTGTACGGCGTCGACGGTGCGCTCCCGCCCCAAATCGACGTACATCCGGTGGCGTTCGCTATCATCATCCGGTCCCCGTATAGCTGTGTGACAAGCTTAGCGTACGGCGTCTCGCCACAGCCTGTGCAAGCGCCGGAGAACTCAAGCAACGGCGTTTCAAACTGGCTGCCCTTGACTGTCCACGGGTTCAGCTTATTCTCTTTGTATTTCAGCGATTGTGCGTATTCCCAGTTTGCCGTCTCCCCCATCTGGGAGTCAAGGGGCTTCATGACAAGCGCTTTTTGCTTGGCGGGGCAAACCTGCTCGCAGTTGCCACACCCCGCGCAATCAAGGACGGACACCTGTATCCTGAACGATAAACCGTCAAGCTCTTTCCCTATCGCCTTCTTCGTAACGAAGCCCTCGGGCGCGCTGCCCCCCTCGCCCGCGTCCAGCAAATACGGCCTGATAGCCGCATGCGGACACACATAGGAACACTGGTTGCACTGAATGCACTTGTCCACTATCCATTCTGGAACATTAATGGCTATGCCCCTCTTTTCATATTTTGAGGTGCCTTGCGGGAATGTCCCGTCCTCCCTGCCAACAAAGTTGCTTACGGGGAGGCAGTCGCCTTTTTGGGCGTTCATCGGGATCATGATATTTTTAATGAAATCAGGCCCGCCGCAGGCAATTTCCGCCGCCTTGCCCTCCGCTGCCGCCCAAGCAGCGGGAACGTTGACCTTAACAACTTCGGCTATGCCCCTGTCTATCGCTCCGCAATTCATGGCAACGACTTCGTCGCCCTTTTTGCCGTAGGTCTTCACCACAGCTTCCTTCATGTATTTGACGGCGTCGTCAATGTCTATTATTTTCGCGAGCTTAAAGAAAGCTGCCTGCATAATCATGTTTATTCTGCTGCCAAGCCCAAGTTCATTCCCAATGTCAATGCCGTCAATCGTATAAAAGTTGATGTTGCGCTTCGCAATGACCCTTTTCATCTCTGCGGGCATTTTTTCGTCAAGCTCCTTCTCGCTCATCGATGTGTTAAGCAAAAACGTCCCGCCTTCTTTCAAATCGCCCACCATGTCATATTTGTCAATATACGACTGGTTGTGGCAGGCGACGAAATCCGCTTTGTTAATAAGATAGGTAGACCTGATGGGCTTATGCCCGAAGCGTAGGTGGGAAACCGTTATACCGCCGGATTTCTTGGAGTCGTACGAAAAATACGCCTGCGCATACATATCCGTATGGTCGCCTATGATTTTGATCGAATTCTTGTTCGCCCCAACGGTGCCGTCCGAACCCAGCCCCCAGAATTTACAGCTCTTCGTTCCCTCTGGCGTTGTGTCGAGGGAGTCGTCGTATTCCAGCGACAAGTGGGTGACGTCGTCGTTAATGCCCAATGTGAAATGATTTTTTGGGGCATCGGAATTCAAATTGTCATAAACCGCCAGTATCTGCCCCGGCGTAGTGTCTTTTGACCCAAGCCCGAACCTGCCGCCGACAATTATCGGCCTTTCACCCTTCTCAAAGTATGCACTGCACACATCCAGGTACATGGGTTCCCCGAATGCGCCGGGTTCCTTTGTCCTGTCAAGCACCGCGATCTTCTTGACCGTGGGGGGTATAGCCCCGAGCATTGCGTCTGCCGAGAAGGGCCTGTACAGCCTGACCTTCAAAACCCCGACCTTGCTTCCGTTGCCATTGAGGTAGTCAACCGTTTCCTCGATCGTGTCGCATACGGAGCCCATTGCTATTATTAGCCTGTCAGCGTCAGGCGCCCCATAGTAATCGAACAAATGGTAGCTCCTGCCCGTTATTTTCGACATTTCGTCCATATAGCCCTGAACTATGCCTGGCACAGCGTCATAAAAAGCGTTGCAGGCCTCTTTAGCCTGGAAGAAAATGTCCGGGTTCTGCGCGGTGCCCCTTAGTACAGGTTGCTCCGGGTTGAGCGCGTTGTTTCTGAATGCGTTTAACGCCTCGTAGTCCAACAGTTTTGCGTAGTCATCATAATCAACCAGTTCAACCTTTTGGATCTCGTGGGAGGTCCTGAACCCATCAAAGAAATGTAAAAACGGCACCCTACTCTTAATCGCGCCCAAATGCGCGACCGCCCCCAGGTCGATTATCTCCTGCGGGTTGCTCGTTGCAAGGAGCGCAAACCCGGTCTGCCTGCACGCCATTACATCCTGATGGTCGCCAAATATTGACAGCGCGTGTGACGCAAGAGCACGAGCGCTCACGTGGATAACCCCGGGCAACAGTTCGCCCGCGATCTTGTACATGTTCGGTATCATCAGCAACAGCCCCTGCGACGCCGTGTACGTGGTCGTCAATGCGCCGGCGGCCAGAGAGCCGTGCACAACGCCCGCAGCCCCGCCCTCGGACTGCATCTCCGACACAATAACATTTTGCCCAAAAATATTCTTCTTCCCATTAGCCGACCATGCGTCAACGTATTCGGCCATAGGCGACGAAGGCGTAATCGGAAATATCCCCGCAACCTCCGTAAATGCGTACGAGACGTACGCCGCAGCAGTATTGCCATCCATTGTTTGCATTGTTTTACCCATCTAAATCCTCCTAAATATTTTTATACATTTATGCCCTTTGCACTATGTAACATATAACGCCCTTTGCATTTATTGGCTTATTATGTCCTATGCATCTATTGGCTTATTATGTTCTTTGCTTTAAGTAGTCCATTATACTTTTTGCGGCAACTGCCCCCTGCCCTACTGCTTTCGACAGTTGCAGGAACCCGCCTGTGCAGTCGCCTGCGGCAAACACCCCGGGGATATTTGTCATCTGGTTTGCATCGGTCTCAATATCTCCGTTTTCCGTAGCGGAAACCCCGATCTTCCTCGCGAAATCCGAACCAGAGGCAATTCCATACGCAACAAACAAACCGTCAATGCCCACTTCCCTCCCGTCGGAAAATCTTATCCCTGACAGCTTTTCGTCTCCAAACACGCTTGCAATCGGTGCCGTTTCAATCTTAATTTCCTTATCGGCAGTCGATCTAACATATTCATTGCCATTTGTAAATATCGTGACATCAGCAGTCACCGCAGAAAGCTCTGATGCCTCATGCGCGGCGTAATCCGTATAGCCCAGAACCCCTACTGCCTTCCCTTTGAAGAGGAACCCGTCGCAGACGGCACAATAGCTGACGCCTTTTCCCGTAAATCTTTCCAAACCGTCAACCGGAGCCTTCACCCGGCTTGACCCTGTTGCCAACAATACTGCCTTGCACTCATACCTTTTCTCTGGCGTAGCAACAAAAAAGCCGTCATCGCTGTAACCCAGCCCAACTACGGCACTGTCAATGATATCAACGCCAAAGCTTCGCGCTTGCTTCTCCCCAACCGCTTGCAGCTCTATCCCGCTAACCTGCCCTGACACCCCATAGTAGTTTTCCACCTTCGAAGCCAACTGTAAGCTCCCGGCGTCAATGCCGATCACCACAGTTGGTATCCTGGCCCTCGACGTGTATATGGCAGCCTGGATGCCGGCTGGCCCTTTCCCAATAATGACCAATTTATATTTTTTATTTACAGCTGACTCCATACACCGTTATCCTTTTCTACCCTTTTCCAACAAGTAAAAGCTCCGCTGTAAACGTGTTGTTATACCATCTGAAACTGTTCAGAACCCCCACTTGTCATTGCGATGAGCGTAGCGAAGAAGCAATCTAGTCTGTAAAATCTCTGTTTTGCTGTATTTCCCCGTTAATTCGGTGCCTGGATTGCTTCGCTTTGCTCGCAATGACGAGGGGCATTTGAATAATCACTACCCTCGCGCTTCACTCCATTTTGCCCATGGCTCCATGAACCACTAAGCCTTACACTCTACGCTTTATGCTTTACGCTCTACGCACTACGCTTTACGCTCTACGCTTTACGCTCTACGCACTACGCTCTACGCTCTACGCTCTACGCTTTACGCTTTACACTCTACGCTTTTTGCTTTACGCTCTGCGCTTTTTGCTTTACGCTCTATGCTTATGCTTTATGCTCTACGCCTTACGCTTCATACCCTTGTGCTCTATATTAATTAGCCTATAGCGCCATGCGCCCCTACGCTTCATGCCTTGAGCTTCACCCCCTTGAGCCTATGGCGTCATGCGCCGTCAATCCTTAGACTGTTCATCGACGCAATAATATCTTCCCTGTCATAAAGGCCTTTTTTATAGTCACGCACCCTGCCCCCACCGTCAAACACAAAGGTGACAGGGTATGACTCGACAAAAAACGCCTTTGCAAGCTTCCCCTCTATGTCAAAAAACAAATCGTCCTCACCAAGCCCTGCAGAAACAGCTATCTCTAAAGCCTTCTCGGCTAGCCCAGACAGGCTCTCAACCGAATAGACCATAAGGATTGTCGCTTTGTCAGCAAAACCTTCGGTTTGTTTCGCCGCCGCCAGCTCACCCATACCGGCAACCGAAGCGCTGTCCCACGGCGACCAGAACGCCATGAATACCACTTTCCCTCTAAACTCAGAAAAACGCACCTCTTCGCCATCCTTATTATGTAAAACAAATTCCAGCGCCCTATCATGCTCGGAGACAGCTCCATTGCCTACAGTTGCCGCACCGCCTTCGCCCACGGCCTCCGCACCGCCGATGTCTGCGACCTCCGCACTACCATTGCCAACAGCATCCACGCTACCTCTGTCTGTTGCATCCGCGCTACCTTCGCCTCCAGCTACCGCGCCGCCTTCGCCCACAGCCTCCACACCGCCATTTTCTACAGCTTCCGCGATGCCGCCGCCTACGGCCCCTGCCTCGGTTTCTGCCTCGGTTTCTGCCTCGGTTTCTGTCTCGGTTTCTGTCTCGGTTTTTGCTTCAATTCTCGTCGAGGCTTCCGCCCTTTCCTTCCTCGTTTCAACAGCCCTGTCTATCATGACCTGATTTCTATAGAACAGCGTTACTACACAAATCAGCACAATCATAAACATTCCTGTTTTGAAAATTACATCTTTCAATTCAAGTTTCTCGCTACTATCTCCCCTTTTTTTCCTCACAAAAAGCATAAGCGTCACCAAAACCGGAATTTCTTTATGTCAACGTAAAGTTCCAGAAACATCGACATAATTCTAACACACGAGTTTTTAAATATCAAATATTCTTTGTACTCATAATTTGCTAGTAATTTGCTTTCGTAATCTCGTAATTTGCGTAATTTGGTAGTTTGCTTTCTTTTATCTATTTTTGAAACTCATAATATGCCCACAATTTAAACTTATAATTTAGAACCAAAATCCTATTATCTGTGAAATATGTGAAATAATCGCAATGGCCTTGACACATTACCGCTTTTGCATGAAAATGTTATATATTGCATTTTTATTTTGACGGAAAAAAGGAGAACAATTAGTTGAAGTCATTAAGCACGACAGTCAGGTTTTTGGCAAAAAAGCCGTTTGTTTTTCTTTATATTCTATTCATATCAACTATTGTTTTGTTTCTTGAAAGGTATAACCCGTTAACCGAAATGTTATCCGGGTTAATCAGTATAACAGATTCTGACTATATTCAATTGTTGATGGACTTTACACAGTATTTGACTGACAGCACAGACAGGACAATTATTCTGTATACGCTTGCGGCGATGGCGGTTCTGGCCGTATTGCTGTCTATGGTCTGTGCGCTTCTCTTTTGTGGGGTTTTGGGCTCTGTCGCAAAAGGCGCAAAGCGGTATATGATGTTTCCGGCTTCTGATCAGATGGGATTCCTAGAGGGATACAAGAAGAAATTCTTCCCAGTGTTGATATTGTCTATATTGTCAATACTGAGCTTTGAGCTTCTACTGCTCGTTTGGGGAATCTCCACTGTGCCTCTCGCTATTGTAAGCAGAGCAGTAGAGGCTGGCGTGCTGAACGATTTTGCATTGGTGTTTATTTCTATCATAACCATGTTAGTGGTGTATATCGGATCCGTATTCTTAAGGGTGTTTTCTTTGTTATGCATCCCTGCGTTGTACTCAAATGTCAACAAGCCTATTAAAACTGGGTTCAGGTGCGCGGGCGAGCGTTTTTGGGAGTTTCTAAGATACTTCTTTTTCGTCGACGTCATTCAAATAATCCTGTTGCTTCTCGACGGCTTGGCCCAAAAAAGCATAGCCGTATTTGCGGCAAGGTGTGCCGTCACCGCGATAACAGTGTTTTTCATTTTAGCCATGCTGTACTCCCGCTTTGGCATAAGCTCAGCAAGCAGCAGCAACGGCAGTGGCAGTGGAGACGGCAGTGACAGTGGCAGTGGCGAAGGCAGCGGTAGCGGCAACGGCAACGGTAGCGGCCCCATGGCTTTCGGCAATCAAGATGAAAACAAAGATAACCGCAAAGACGGCTACAACGGCTACGACTATGAAGGCGGTATCGACGATTACGGCGATTCTGGCGATTACAACGACTACAACGATTATGGCGATTATAACGATTATGACGATTATGACGATTATGACGATTATGACGATTACGATGATTACAGTAGCAATAACGATGCAGGCGGCGGAGACGGCTATGGCAGGTACGATGCAGGCGGCAACTATGGCGGCGAAAGCTACAACGGCAATGACGGCGGCGGCAGCGGCAACAGGTACAACGGCAATAACAGCGGCGGCTACAACGGCAATGGCGGCAGCATCGGCGGCAGCTACAACGGCAATGATGGCAGCATCGGCGGCGGTGGCTACAACGGCAGTGGTGGTGGCAGTGGCAGTGGCAGTGACAACAGCAGCTGGTACAACGGCAATGGCGGCAGGTTCGACGGCAATGGCAGTGGCAGCGGCAGCAGGTACAACGGCAACGGCGGCGGCAGCAGGTACAGCGGCAACGGTAGCGGCGGCAGGTACAACGGCGATGGCGGTGGCAACTACGGAAGCATGTATGGCAACAACGGCAGCGGTTCCCGCAGAAGTCACGGTAGCAATGGCAGCGGCAGCGGTTCCAGCCGCAGTTAAGATATCTATGGCAACAGAGACGATTTTCATAGCCGCTACAATTATATCAATACCCAAGAACGTTAAATTTTCGCAAAAATTTCAATTTGCGTTTCATGAAAATTTGCGTAAAAATGGTAAAATTGCTAAATTGCTAAATTGCTAAATTATTTCCCGCTTCCAATAGACCGGCGAATGATTTTGTTATATAATATCGCTGTATCGCTAAGAAAGGTTTTTCCCGACTACAGCACGGTACGAACGGTGCCAACGGTACCAACGGTGCCAACGTTGTGTCTGTGATGTGTGTGTCGTCTCTTGGATGCGCATACAATTGCAGGGAAAACACGAACAGAAAAGTCCTCGTTTTAGCGGCCATGTGCGGGTATGGTGGAACTGGCAGACACGATAGATTTAGGTTCTATTGGGAAACCGTGGGGGTTCAAATCCCTTTACCCGCATAAATTTTAGCAATCGGTCATGCGCATATATCAATGAGGAAGTCTAAAAAGTAGGCTTCCTTTTGATATTAGTGCGCTAAAGGCTCTCATTTCAAGACCTGATAATTTCTCAGCGGACAGAGTCTGCCATAGGACAATTCAACCATGGCAGCTTAAGGAGTGGCTATATGCAAGAAATAAAGCTATTTGAGAATAAACTCAGAATATGTTTGCCTGAAAGTATATGTCTGGTGCATGAACCTGAGGCTTCTGAGATGTTTCCGTATCAGGATCGGCCGCAGTTTATTTTCGCGAACGCCGATTTTTCTCGATTTTTGACTTTCAGTTTGCTGGATAAAAAACTCGGGGCAGAGGATACAATCAAAATTATTAGGGAGCTAAGGAAGATGATATGGGGCCTTAACCCAAGTTCGCCCTTGTCGGAAGCAAACCCTCTGCTTTTTGGAGATTTAAAGTGCAGCGGCTTTAGTTTCCGTACAGGCGCAGGAGAGGCTCAGGTGTTCAATACTATGTTCGCGGTTTCGTTTGAGGGCAGGTTGCTTCTTGGAACATTCGGATGCAGTATGGGTGATGAAGAGGGTAAGTCGTTGCTAAAAAAAATAATCGGCGAAGCAAAGTATTCAAAAATATAAGAAATACAGATTGAGTAATAATACGGATTTGGTGATATGACGAGGATAGAACAGATTTTCGATATTATGAAGCTTTCCTCTGAAAAGCGCTTTGAACAAAGCCAGGAGAGAATCGGGGAGTACATCAAAAGGCATGGCAATGAACTCGCAGCCGAGTTTATTTCTGTGTTTCAAAAAGCTTTTACACAGGCGGCTGAATTACAGGAAAACCAAGACAAGAGCGCAACACGATATCTTGTGTTATCACACCTATATAGCAGTATATGGGCTGGCGGGTATTCGGTAAAACTGGACATTTTTGACCGACGATTTTATGCCGACCTACAAGAAATTGACACATACCTG
>Ga0099364_10012327_pt1 | contig 11543 bp, 13 predicted proteins | sample TergutTh196P3_FD_73070 | JGI IMG/M metagenome (GOLD analysis project Ga0099364, IMG submission 73070) | Microcerotermes parvus P3 segment gut microbial communities from Pointe-Noire, Republic of the Congo - Th196 P3 | ecosystem: Host-associated > Arthropoda: Insects > Digestive system > Gut ...
TAAATTTGATACTAACACAATTAATCCCATATAAAATTAGCCCTTAATTTCGATTTTAGCTCCTAAATATGTCTTAATATTTTCCGGCTGTGATGCAAATTTTGGGCTTGCGGATTTAAGGTTTTCTACTATAAAAATTTATATATTTTTTAAGCCGCAAATATGCTGATTAATAATTATATAATCAAATAAACTATTTTTCTTGCTTTTTCTTGGAAAAAATTTGGTAGTGTCAAAAAGGAAGTCTACATTTGCGAAAATTTGTTACGGCTTTTTCGGAGGGTTAACGGACTTCATTTTCGTAAAGGTCAAAATTTGGAATAATAAGTTAGTTTTTAGAAGTCCCCTTTAGTGAAGTAATGGAAATTAGAAATCATTTCAAAAACGGAGAAGCCCAAACGAGTAAGAGAAACTCTTTTGTAATGGCAGTGTTAATGCTATTTTCAATTAATAGTTATTCTCAAAACAACGTGATAGATACATGTCATACGTATTTAAAAGAAAATGGACAATCACCGGAGAAATACGTTGTATCCAAATTTGAACAGTATGATTATGTGTTTTTGGGAGAATACCATAGGAATAAACAAGATGCTGATTTTGTGACTTCACTTATCCCTGGCTTATACGAAAATGGAATTAGAAATATAGCGATTGAATTTTATGCATACAAAAGCCAAAGAATTGTAGATAGTTTACTAATCGCCAAAGAATGGAATGAAAAACTCATGTATCATCAATTATCAAGTGGTTTTGGCATTGCATGGGGTTATACTGAATATATAAATCTGTTTAAAAAAGTTTGGGAATATAATCAAACACTCAATCCCTATCAACTTAAATTTCGAGTTGTTTTGCTTGGCTACGACTATGATCCATGTAAAAAAGGCTTGGAAAGGTTTGGTGGATATGACCCTGATGTATTTCATGCTGCTGTTTTTGAAAAGGAAGTAATTTCAAAACAAGAAAAATCTTTGATTTATTGCGGAATGCACCATGCTTTTACAAGATACAAGCAACCTATTATTAGAAGAAGAAAATTTTATGGGTTAAATGATGGTAGAATGGGAAATATTATAAATAGAAAATATCCTGAAAAAACGTTTACTATTTTTTTACATTCACCATGGGATTCTAATAAAGGTTCATATAGACAGGTTGTTAAACCTGTTAATGGGGCTATTGATTATCTTATGGGCTTGTTTAATAATAATCCTATGGGATTTGACGTTAAAAACACAGTAATAGGGACTTTAACAGCAAATAACACGTATTATGCTATTGGATATGATAATTTTAAATTGGAAGATTTTTGTGACGGTTATGTTTTCTTATTGCCTTATAAAGAAGTAAAATTCGTGAGTGTTGAGTCTAATTTTTATGATGAAAATAGTTTGAATAAATTAAGAGAATATATGAAATGCAGAGGTTATTCTGACAAACAAGCACAGAAGATTACCCATGAAATAGCGATAAGTATGCTAACAGAAAAGCCGGAAAGACATTATGGGCGTTTGATGAAATAATAAAACAGGTGTGTTATAGCGAAAACGCTGTTAATTCCGAAAAGAATACATCAGAAAGTGCAAACCAACTGGAAGAAAAATACCGCGTTATTTTTAACAAGTCAGATGTTGTCGTTGTTCGGGACAATGCTTGTGCAATACGCCATTATGTGGCGCATTGTACTCGAAACGCAATCGGGCACAATGATGACAATTTACATTCTCGTGGCTGTTTTGCCTACTTTTTTCACTTCGCTTTTAGGCGGTATCTGGGCTGACAGATTCAACAAAAAACACTTTGTCAGTCTTTACGATGCTTGCAAGCCTTGCCATGCCGTTTGGAATGTTGTTTATCGGTCCACTTGCCGACATCGTCAACATCAACTGTATTTTCATTGGAACAGGCACAGTTATGGCGTTTTTGGGAATAATGTATTTCGTCAGTAAAACATTGAGAGAAGCGGGAAAATGAATGACATACCAGTTATTAGAAAAGGGAGTTTTAAAGATTATTTTAAACCCGGATGTGGATTAGGTGTTATTTTTGGAAGTCTTGTTATCATCAATTCCTTAGTTGATGGAGGACATGGTTTATTATATTCATTACTTATGGGATTTTTCGTTTGGATTACAATGGCGTTTATTGTTGGCGGAATCGTCTTTTTCGGTCATGAATATTTTAAGCGAAAGAAAAACATTAAAAAACTCAAATCGGAAAAATATTCTTTTTTGCACGAACAATCTTTTCAGTTGCATAGTGATTTGTATTTTGAAGGAACGTATAAAGAGTACTTTATAAGAATATTCCCAATGAGCGAGTGGCAAAATGCACGGAAAGAAATAGAATATGACTTAATTGTGGCATATTATACTTTTGGCTTGGAAAAAGATGAAAAAAAAGAAGAAAATCTTTCAGGTGTTTATTTTTTAGGTGAGTTGCATTTTTCGTATCATTGTGTAGGTTATTATCCCAAAGACTGGAGAAATCCGGATTTTAAAGAGAATTTGGACGGATTGATAAGTATTCTGAAAAGAGAGAATTTGAAACCATTTTCAAAAGAAGATTGGGATAATTCTTTTGGAAAGAAGTTGAAAGAACAGAATGAAAAAGACGAAAAAGACCGTACAAAGCAGGTTATCAAAATAGGGAAATTGCTCGATGTTAAATACATAAAGAAAAAATGAAAAAGCCGACAGTTAATAAGCGGTTTGGTGCAGGTCGGGCAGCATTTCGTCCGAAAGATGGTGCACAAATTTTCACGTTGTGTGCTCTATTACCCATTCGTTTGTAACGAATGGGTAATGGTTATGAATTTGTAATTCATATTTATTATGCGCGTTTTAAACGCTTTGCCATATCCCCCTCGTTTTGAAACGAGGGGTAGCAGGGACAATATATTGTAAAATTGAACGTTATACAAAAAACAGGTTGAACTTTACAGTTGCGCCCGACACGAATCAGGGATATTAAAATGAAAAAGTTTTTAAAAATAATGATGTGGATTTTGATTTCAATAGTTGGAATTGGAGGTCTCGGTTTTGGCGGATGTGTAGGTTGCGCTAAACTTATCGGAAACAGTAACAGTTGTGCAATGTTTAACATTGATAATATTGAACTTCGCGCCCATATTGATATTCCGGCTATAGAATCGGAAAGATGTATTTGTATATTAGACAGGGAAGATGAATCGAAAACAAACTATTTCAAAATCCGTACAGACGCAGTCGATATAGACAGATATGTAGAAAGGAACAATTTTATATCTGCTAATGAGGCTGATATAGATTTGTCTGTTTTTGGAAGACTTTCAAAAATCCCTGAAATCACACCAGAAAACATTCAGCGTTTTTATTATAATTCAGGTTATAATCCGGGGAAAGGTAAACGAACCCATTGGTTGGCAATAGTTGATAAGAACAGTGGCGACCTTTGGGTTTATATGATATATAAAGAAGGACAGCCCGAAAATGTAGTGAACTAAATCCATTTATGGATTGCTTAGTATCTGCCAATGAGGGGATATAAACATATAAACATATAAACTTATGAATTTAAAAAACATTTTTAGCAAAAAAAGCGAACCGGTAAAGAGTTATGCTGACTTTTGGAACTGGTTTCAAAACAACGAAAAGAAGTTCTTTGCGGCTGTAAAAAGAAACAAAGACTTTGAGAAAGAATTATTTAACAAACTTTCACCCAAACTTGCCGAACTGAAAGAGGGTTATTTTTTTCTTGCCGGTATGATGGACGACAATACCGCAGAGTTGGTATTTACAGCCGATGGAAACGTTAAAAACATCGTATTTGTTGAAGAACTTGTAGAACAGGCGCCTCCAATCAACGGATGGAAATTTACCGCGCTTAAACCTGCATTGAATATTGACAGTAAGAGTATTCGCATGTTAGGATACACATTCGACAAAAACAATCTGTTTTTCTACTCGAACGACAAACCCGATTATCCTGACGAAATAGATATATCTGTGGTTCACAATGACTTGACAGAAGAAAACAAAGAGCAAATACGGAGCGGTATTTATATTTTTCTGGATAACTGTTTAGGTGAACTCGACTTTGTGAATAATATTGACAATGTAAAAATAAAAAGCAAAAACGAAGCCGAAAAAGAACTAATTCCGATAGAAAAACTCAAAGATTTTCTTGTTTGGAGACAGAAAGAGTTTATTGAAAAGTATGAAGGCGTGCGGAGCAACACTGAAAGCGACGCATATTCAGTGTTTGAAGCCGAATTGGAAGATGGGAATAAATTGCTGGCGATTATAAACACCCAACTTCTGAAATGGGACAGCAAAGCCTCACACCCCTGGATTGCCGTTTTTATTATTAAATTTGACGGCAGGAATACCAACGGGATGCCCGACAAAGAGGACTATGAACTGTTAAATAAAATTGAAGACGAGATGATGCAATATCTTACAGATGACGACGGCTACTTGAATATCGGACGACAGACGGCAGACGGGGAAAGAGAAATCTACTTTGCCTGCAAGGATTTTCGCAAACCGTCAAAAGTATTTTTTGAAATGCAAAAGAAGTATGCCGATACTTTTGTGATTGATTACGATATTTACAAGGACAAGTACTGGCAATCGTTCAAAAGGTTTTGTCAGGGTTGATTTGTCGCATGAATAATCAAACATTATGAAAGCAGTAATTTGCACAAAATATGGCGCACCGGAAGTTCTGAAGGTGGTTGAAGTGGCTAAACCTACGCCTAAGGACAACGAAGTATGTATAAAAATCTATGCGGCAGGCGTAACCGCAAGCGATATTTTTATCCGAAGTTCAAACGTACCGTTTCGGCTGCTAATCCCCATGCGTATCATGGTAGGCATCACCCGGCCGAGACAGCCCATTCTCGGATTGGTGCTGGCGGGAACAGTTGAAACTGTGGGCAAAGACATCCGGCGTTTCAAGCCCGGCGACAGTGTTTACGGGCTGGCGGGCTTCAAATTCGGGGCGTACGCTGAATATGTGTGTCTGAAAGAAACCGATTCCACAGCGGGAAGTATTGCCCTCATGCCCAATAACATCAGTTTTGAAGAAGCAACGGTTGCGGCGTACGGCGGTATGCTGGCCTTTCAATTTCTGGTGGAGGCAAATATACGGAAAGGCGATAAGACGCTCATATACGGGGCATCCGGTACTTCTGGAACATTGGCTGTTCAAATAGCGAAACATTTGGGAGCGGAAGTGACGGGCGTTTGCAGTACTGCCAATTTGGAGATGGTGAAAAACCTGGGCGCCGACTATGTGATGGATTACACAAAGCAGGATACACTGCCCGAAGGAATGAAATATGACTTTGTTTTAGATGCAGTGGGAAAGATAAAAACATCGAAACTTAAAGAGGCATGTAAAAACGCTTTGACACCGGGCGGGAAATATCTCACGGTTGATGACGGAGCGTTAAAACTTGAATCCGAACGTCTTAACAAAATAAAAGAGTACATTGAGGCGGGATATATCAGACCCGTACTCGACAAATGCTATCCGATGGACAGGATAGTCGAAGCGCACCGGTATGTTGAGAAAGGGCACAAAAAAGGAGGAGTAGCAATAACAGTCACAAAAAGCAATTAATTATGACACCAACAGAACAGTTAAAAAGCATTTTGACGGAGCAATATGTTTCCGAAGACGGAGAAGCGTATATGGTTGAACTTAAGCCGGGTTTGACTGAACAGCAAATTGATGACCTGGCGAAAGTACCTCCAACCGGTCTTTGCCCCGACCTCACATCTATCAGCGTAGGAAAACGCAATATAAATTAAACGTGAAACTATAAAAAACAAAATAAAATATGGCTGAAAAATACAATGCTTCAAATATTGCAATCGAACAAATCCTAAATTTTATCAAGTCTGGAGAAATTGCAATCCCTGAAATTCAACGCCCGTTTGTATGGAAACCGAAACAAGTAAGAGACTTAATAGACTCTTTGTACACAGGTTATCCGACAGGCTATTTGATAATTTCTCAAAGTCCAAATATGAAGTTGAAAGACGGAACATTATCAGAAGGGAAAAAGATAATGATTGACGGACAACAACGAGTTACTGCAATGATGACAGCAATCATTGGAATGGAGGTAATAAATTCAGACTTTGAAAAGAAACGAATTAAAATCTCTTTCAATCCTTTGGCTATTGACGAAGATGAAGTATTTAAAGTACAAGATAATGCCATTCTAAAGGACAAGAAATGGATTGCAGATATTTCAGAGGTGTTTGCTCCGGAGTTCAAAAGAGGAAGTTTTGTGTCTTCCTATTGTTTAACCAATCCCGAAATGGACGCTGATAATTTACATGACATATTAGATGATCTAATCGGAATCAAAAATAGACAAATAGGAGTAATTACATTAGATAGAGAACTGACTATTGATGAAGTAACTGAGATTTTTATCCGCATTAACAGTCAGGGTGCAAAATTGAATCAGGCAGATTTTGCAATGTCAAAAATTGCTGCAAATATCAAATACGGTGGAAATATTTTACGGAAAGCAATAGATTATTTTTCACATTTAGCAGTACAACCCGATTGGTATTCAGAAATGGTAAAGGATAAAGAATTTGCAGATTCTCCATTTGCCTCGAAATTAAAATGGTTGAAAGACGACAAGGAGGATATTTTTGATCCCGGGTATGGTGATATTTTAAGAGTGGCATTTATGCACAAATTCGGGCGTGGAAAAATGAAAGATTTGGTTAGTTTATTAGGAGGAAGAGATTTTGAAACGCGTGATTACAAAGAAGAAATAGCAGAAAGTTCTTTTATAAAATTAACAGATGGAGTATTAGAATTTATGAATGAATTTTCATTCTCAAATTTTGTTCTTGCCATAAAATCAGCGGGATTTATTTCAAGTAGATTGATAAATTCTCAAATGACATTAGATTTTGCCTATACACTGTTTCTTATATTAAAGAATGGCAGCGAAATAGAAAAAACACAAATTAAACGTTATGTATCAAAATGGTATGTTTTTTCGACCTTGACAAGTAGATACATTACTTCACCCGAAACAATGATGGATTTAGACATTAGACGAATTTCGGAAAAAGGATTTTTGTCATATTTCAAAGAAATGGAAGAAGCCAACTTATCGGATACTTTTTGGGAAGTTGGATTGGTGCAAAATTTAGAAACCTCTGCTATAAACAGTCCTTTTTTCAATGTGTTTTTATCTGCACAAGTCCACAGCAATGACAATTCGTTAATGATGAACGGAACAAAAATCAGAGATTTAATAACGACAATCGGCGATGTTCACCATATATTCCCAAAAAAATATCTACAAAAGAACGGTATTTCAGACAAATCTAAATACAATCAAATAGCAAATTATACTTACCTTGACACCACTACTAATATTTCAGTTGGAGAAAAAGCGCCAAAAGAATACTTCAACACGTTATTTGAGCAATGTGAAACAAAAGATTTGAAATACGGTAACATTGCAGAGATAGATATTTTGAAAGAGAACTTAAAAGAAAATTGTATCCCGGAAAATATTGTTTCAATGAGTGTTGAAAATTACGATGAATTTTTATTGGAACGCAGAAAACTAATGGCTAAAAAGATAAAAGAATACTACTCTAAATTGTGAAACGCTGAACAGACAATAGTAATTACCTAGATTAACACACAATATCAAATGACAAACGAATTATTAAACAAATTGAAAGATGAATATCAAAAAATGGATTTTTCCAATGATGATATTCCCGACCTGATAAACAGAGATTATCTGAAAGACGACAATGAGAAGTATATGAAAATGTACGACTGGATGTCGTGGGTTTATGATGTTACTGAAACCGTTTGGGGAAGACTTTTTTATGGTAATCAGGTAAGTGAGATGCGGCAGGATATGATGAACAGGCTTGAGTGGCAAGACAATATCTCCGTTTTATACACTTCGATAGGAACAGGAAAAGATTTGGATTTTATTCCGCAAAATATTGACTTGAAAAGTTTAACGATATATGGTATTGACATTTCTTTGGGTATGCTGAAGAAATGTAAAAAGAAATTCAATAAAAAAACCAACCTGTCGCTGCTGCAATGTTGTGCGGAGGATTTGCCTTTTCAGGACAATTCGTTTGATATGGTTTTTCACGTTGGCGGTATCAATTTTTTTAATGACATACAGAAAGCCATTGATGAAATGATAAGAGTTGCAAAAGTGAACTCCAAACTTTTAATTGCCGATGATACCAACAACCTGATTGAAAAACAATACAGGAAAAATATTATTACAAGAAAATATTTTAAGGATAAAACAATAGACCTGAACGAAATAGAAGGATTAATTCCCGCGTCGGTTAGAGAAAGGAATACGGATATTTTGTGGAATGGAAAATTTTACTGTATAACATTCAGGAAATAACAAACAAATTACAGTTATGTCAATTCCAACAACAAGAACAAAAGAAAGGGCTGAAATCAGGATAGATGCGGCAAAATGCAACGGTTGCGGACAGTGTGTCGCGGTGTGTAAAGATTACGGTCTGACAATAGAAAGCGGGAAAGTAAAAGTCAGCAGCAATCCCATTTTCGGGTGCATTGCCTGTGGACACTGCATGGCTGTTTGTCCGGGCGGGGCAATAACGATTTATGGCAGGACGTTATCTCCCGCAGATATGTTCGATTTGCCCGTGGACGAAAACACGGCAGATTACAATCAACTGTTGGCTTTGCTTCAAAGACGGAGGAGTATCCGCGAATTTACCGGCAGAAAAGTAGAACCCGAAGTCATTGAAAAGATACTCGAAGCGGCAAAAACATCGCCTATGGGTGTTCCTCCTTCGGATATCAACGTCCTTGTATTCGACACAAAGGAAAAGAACCGCAAGTTTGCCGAAGATTTTAGTGTGTATCTCAAAGGCATGAAATGGTTTGTTTCAAAATGGTTTATGACGTTGATGCGTCCGTTTTGGGGAAAGACAACCGACGAACTGTTCCGAAAATTTCTCCGTCCCGCTTTTGATATTTACACCGGCGAAATGGACAGAGGCGTTAATATGCTGACTTACGATGCGCCATTAGCAATCTATTTCTATGGCTCGCCATACGTTGACCCCGCCGACCCGATTGTTGCCGCCACTACCGCCATGTATGCCGCCGAAGCGTTGGGACTGGGTACCTGTATGCTTGGCGCGATACATCCGATGCTCCAATACGGCGGAAAAGCGAAAAAATTCCGCAGGAAATACGGTATCAAATATAAAAGTCAGGAAGGCATCTTTGTGATTTTCGGTTATCCTGCGGTCAAATACCGGAAAGGACTGAAAAGAACATTTGCATCAATAACAACAATATAATTAACAACAAATGGAAAAAGAAAAAACAATTTACGATTTTGACATTCATTTAATATGGGATTATTATCTGAAGATGGAGCGGCAAGGACCCGGAAGTCCCGAAATAACGATTAAAGCGTTAAGTTTTATAGATAATCTAACCGGTAAATCCCGGATAGCCGATATCGGTTGCGGTACAGGCGGACAAACAATGACACTGGCGCAAAACACCACGGGAAACATTACAGGACTTGACCTTTCCCCTGAATTTATCGACCGTTTCAATGCCGGTGCGGAAGCGCTTAACCTGCATGACAGGGTAAAAGGCATTGTCGGCTCGATGGATAATCTGCCTTTCGGCGTTGAGGAATTAGACCTGATTTGGTCGGAGGGAGCGATTTATAACGTTGGTTTTGAGCGTGGTATAAACGAGTGGCGTAAATTCCTGAAAACAGGCGGATACATTGCCGTTACGGAGGCTTCGTGGTTTACCGATGAACGTCCCGACGAAATTCAGACATTTTGGCATAACGCTTATCCCGAAATTGACACGATTCCGAACAAAGTAGCCCAAATGCAAAAAGCGGGGTATCTTCCTGTGGCTACGTTTATTCTGCCTGAAAGTTGTTGGACGGAACAATATTTTGCTCCGCAAGTCCCGATACAGGAAGCATTTTTGAAAAAATATGCGGGAAATAAAACCGCAGAAGAGTATGTCGCGATGGAAAGGCACGAAGCAGTGTTATACAGCAAGTACAAAGCATATTACGGTTATGTGTTTTATATCGGAAAGAAGACAGTGCAATGAATTATTTGAAAACGAGGTGGAGCGTCTTGCAAAACCCTGTAATATTCTCAAAGCCAAGCGTTAGCCGTCATGCGTGGAGCGCACAATGAGCATTGATCAGAGAATTGTTGAAAACTTTATTGAGAAATTTTTATCGTTTTATAAATCTAATCAATATTTTTGCAGATTAATTATATCAATAATTGAACGAATGGAGCAAATAAAGAATGTTAATAGGGTATCAGAACAGGTTGGGGAAATTATGAAAAATGAATCGGCTAATGATTTTCCTGATCTGTTAGATGAAGATTCTTTGCCCTCAAACACAAAAAATATAAGCCCCGTTATCAACGAACGACCCGGCAGTTATGCCGACAGGTTGGGAACTGCTTATACATCAACCGTATCACAGACGTTCAAAAAAGACAATGGGCAGTTTTTTACCCCGCAATCAATTGCCCAATTTATGGGTAGTTTGGTTTCAACGGATAAAACGCAAATTGACATTTTAGACCCCGGTTGCGGAACGGCGATATTGACTTGTGCAATGGTCGAAAACCTTGTTGAGCAAAGTCCAAATGTCGAAGTCATTAATTTAGTGGCTTATGAAACAGACCCCCATTTGATTTCATTGTCTGAAAAATCGTTATCATACCTAAAGGATTGGCTTTCCAAAAAAGGAATATTATTGCAGTATATTATTTGTGTTCACGATTTTATCATGGAGCACTACGATTGTCTTAATCCGCCGGGTCTTCATTTTTCGGACAAAAAACAGGATTTTGATTTTATTATTTCCAATCCGCCTTATTTCAAGTTGCCGAAAGAAGACATCAGAGTAAAAGCAACGCATGTTATTATTGACGGACAACCTAATATTTATTCGCTATTCCTTGCCATTGCTACCCGTATGTTGAAAGACGATGGAGAAATGATTTTTATTGTTCCCCGCAGTTTCGCTTCAGGGCGGTATTTTAACTCATTTCGCAACTACTTTTTTAAACATGTTCAAATAGATTTTATTCATTTATTTGAATCCAGAAAAGAGACTTTCTCCAGAGATAACGTATTACAGGAAACATTGATACTAAAAGCCAAACCAAAAAACGGCATAGAAAAAGAACCTCAAATGGGTGAGGCCGCAATATAATGTTATTTTCCATACCTATTTACCTTATTCCAAAACTGTTCCCACATTCCGTCACTTTTATTGAAGCATCTTAATGCTAACACCGTTCTTGCCCCATTATCCGTCCACTTCATGCCCGAATTGCATAATCTCTGTTTAATAATAACTTTGCATGCCGCCTCAATAACTCCGGAACCTATTGGCCAATTGTTTTGCATGTACTTATAGTAATCCATTTGATGCAAGTGATTTGTAAAATAAGTAATCGCACTTTGTATAATTTCCCTTTTAT
>Ga0099364_10012328_pt1 | contig 11542 bp, 10 predicted proteins | sample TergutTh196P3_FD_73070 | JGI IMG/M metagenome (GOLD analysis project Ga0099364, IMG submission 73070) | Microcerotermes parvus P3 segment gut microbial communities from Pointe-Noire, Republic of the Congo - Th196 P3 | ecosystem: Host-associated > Arthropoda: Insects > Digestive system > Gut ...
CCTCGGCAAGGTTTTCCGCTGTCAGAACAGTATAACCCCGCAGCTTTAGGGCCTGGGCATTGGCGTCGTTCAGGCCTTTATTGTCTTCAACGAGCAAAACCGTTCCACGGTTTTGCAATTCACAATTCACAATGCACAATTTACAATTTCTCCTTCCTGGATGTTTTTACTATACTCATCAGAATTTTTAAAATTTCCTTGTTGTCGGAATAAATACTGTCAAACTCGGTATCTGATAAGTATCCAGTTTCATGCAGTATTTCCAGCCAGTATTCAGTGCTCTTTACCTCAATCACATTATCCTTTTTCATTCAATTTTACCCTTTTATTGTGAATTGCTAACTGGTAAAGTAAAAATCACCTTTGTTCCGGACTTGCCCATTCCATTATGCATTGTGAATTGTGAATTGTGAATTGATATCTCTCCGCCGTGAGATTCAATTATCTCCCTGCAAATAGCAAGCCCCAGCCCGGTGCCATTGTTGCCGCTGACACCGCGTTCGAAGACCCGGGGCAAGAGTTCTGACGAGATACCGATTCCGTTGTCCTCCACAGTAACTTCTACAAATTGTGAATTGCTCTCTTCTAATTGTGAATTATTTTGTGCATTTACGATAACGCAGTCGGCGTTGGCCTTCCGTGAGTTCTGCAAAAGGTTAAACATCACCTGGGTCAACTCTTCGGGGTTTCCGAACACTGCCGGCAAATCTTTTTCTATGCTGAGTTCCAGTTGCTTGCCGTCACTTACCAGTAAATGATGGTACAACTCCGCCGTCTGTCTTATTATGTCAGCCATATCAAGGCTGATACGCTCAGGCGTCTTTTTGCCAAGCAGTGTCAGTTTGTTCATACTGTCGATCAATTCCGCAACACGTTTTGCTTCAAACACAACTTTATCCAGGTTAGCGGCGGTTTGTATTTCCAGGCCTTTGTCCTTTAGTTCAATGGAAACAAGCCCTGCGTAACTTGCAAGGACAGCCAGGGGGGTGCGGGCTTCGTGAGAGATTGCGGACAAGAGTTCGGTTTTCATCTGGTTTGTGCGTTCCAGTTCAAAGTTTTCCGCTTTTAAACGGGTACTCTCCATTACATTATCCAGCATATTCAAAATAACGATGTATATTAAAAATGACAGAATGTTCAGAGGTACATTGATAATCAAAATAAAATAAGGCGTGCTTTGGGAAAAATGATACGAATAAATAAAAATGGAAATAAATGTGAATGAGGCGGGAATAATCCACAGCCATTTTATATTATTTGGCTCAATTTTTTTCAGAATAGGTGTTATGTAACGCTGGATAACCCAGATAATAACAGGAAAATAAATAATTCTGGTTAAGATCATAAAACACTCTATGAGAATGTTTGCCTGCTCTGTATTTTTCGCTATGGCTTGTGCCAGTAAATTAACCGGCATACGTACCACAGTTAAAGCGCTGCTGGCATGTAAAGCCAGACAGCAAATAAATAACAGCTTATACAAATCTACCTTAATAAATTTTTTGATAGCCCAACGATAATGTAAAAATGCAAAAGGGAGAGACACAAATAACGCTGTACTTGTGTTTTGTTCAAAATTAAAATAGTAATTAAAAATATAACCTATGCTCACGATAATAATACACATCGGCAGGGCATATTTTGTCATTCGCCATATATTATATTTATTGAATTCTATAAAAGGAATCCACCATATCAACGCCAGAGGATAGACTGCGGTTAAAAGAGAAAAAAACAGAAGTCCATCATAAAAACTCAATTTTTTATTCTCCTTCTCAATTGTTAATTGCCGGAATCGTAAACCAAACCTTTGTGCCTGCCTTACAGTTCTGTAAGGCGCCAATTTCACTTACGATTCCGATACTCCCATTATGGGATTCAACTATCTCCCTGCAAATAGCCAAGCCCAGCCCCGTGCCATTGTTGCCGCTGACACCGCGTTCGAAGACCCGGGGCAGAAGTTCCTGAGGAATCCCGGTCCCGGTGTCCTCCACAGTAACTTCTACAAATTGCTCATTATGCATTGCTAATTGTGAATTCTTTACGTATTGTGAATTGACGGCGACAGTTATGGAGCCGGCAGCTGCGGTTCTTGCATTCTGCAGAAGGTTGAACATCACCTGTGTCAGTTCCTCCGGGCTACCGAACACTGCCGGCAGGTCATTTTCTATATGGAGTTCCAGTTTTACTCCGTCTTTTTCCAGTAAATAACGGTACAACTCCGCCGTCTGCCTTATTATGTCAGCCATATCAAGGCTGATACGCTCAGGTGTCTTTTTGTCATGTAGTGTCAGCTTGTTCATATTGTCGATCAGGCCCGCCACACGTTTCGCCTCATACGCGACTTTATCCAGGTTTGCGGCGGTTTGTATTTCCAGGCCTTTGTCCTTAAGTTCGATTGAAACAAGCCCGGCGTAGCTTGCAAGGACAGCCAGAGGGGTGCGGGCTTCGTGGGAGATGGTGGACAGGAGTTCGGATTTCATCTGGTTTGTATGTTCCAGAGCTGTGCTTTCCGCTTCAAGCCGGGCGTTTTTTGTTATATTGTTTAACATACCCAGGATAAGTACGTATACAGCGACAGACAAAAATGCAATCGGTATAAATATGACAAGAGTCAGGTTATTGATATCAACACCGGTGAAAAAAGCGGTATGGATATAAACAAAGATAAAAGCGAACATTAAGGGAACGAGCCATAACCATTTCATATTCCGGGGATTAATTTCTTTCAAACGGGGAGTAATAAAACGATTGATTATCCTCCCGATAAAAATAAAATAAGTAACATGGATAATTGTTGCGGATATTGCAGAAATCCGGCTTGCCAATAATGCATCATTTATTTTATTTGTCAATATCATGATGATAAAAATATCTACCCCGACTATGATACTGGCTATATGTACAATCATAAAAAACACAAACAGCAGCTTTTGTATATGTTCGGTTACCGCTTTCCAATAACAAATAAAAAAAAGCGGGAGAAACGCAGCAAACAAAAAATTACTGGTGCCTTCACCATCGTAATATGTATGCAAACCGGTTCTAAGTTCAAAAAATGTATAGACAAGAACAATCAAAGCCGCATACACGGCTATTTTACCTATTGGGTATTTAAGCTTATCCTTAAAAGGGATACAGCATAAAAGCGCACAGGGAAAAATAGAACAAAAAACACTAACCGATATTAAGAAAAGATCAATAGTCATGGGAAAGACCTTCTCAATTCATAATTCACAATGCACAATTTTCAATTCCCCCTTCTCAATTCACAATGCACAATGCACAATGCACAATTTTCAATTCTCCTTTCTCAATTAATAATTCCCCCTCTCAATTCTCAACTATTTTAAGCTTCTTCGCAAGACAATTACAGGAAAGTATTTTTTATACTATCAGAGCATTTTTTACGCAATGGTACCAGGCGCCGGATATTAATCTTCACTTTTAATTATATTTCCGTTATCATATCCCTGTATGGAAATTTTTTATTTAGGCAATGATATACTGCGCCAAAAAGCAAAGGCCGTCAAAAAAATAGGGCCTGAATACAAAGAGATTGCTTCAAATCTTCTTAAAGTCCTTGGCGATGAAAAAGGGATAGGATTAGCAGGCCCCCAGGTTGGAATAATGGAAAGAATTTTTGTTGTTCATGTTAACGGGGATATGCCCCGGACATTCATAAATCCTTCGATAACCGAAACTTCAGAGGAAACCTTAAAATACGAAGAAGGATGCCTTTCCATTCCCAACCTTTATGCGGACGTGATCCGGCCTGCTGCCATCAAGGTTCAGGCATGGAATGAATCGGGTAAACCTTTTGCTATTGAAGCAAGCGGGCTTTTGGCACGTGTTATTCTTCATGAAATGGATCATCTTGAAGGAAAACTGTTCATCGACCGTATCTCAGAAGCAAAGCGCTCTAAAATTATTGAAAAATTCGAAAAAGCGTCTTCCGGGAAAGATCGTGCCTTACCAGAGAGCAGACGTTCAAAAACCAGGCGCTTTTCAAAAGTAAATTCATCTGAATCCCAAAAGGAAGATACTTGAAAATACTCTTCGCCGGAAGCCCGGCTATCGCAGTTCCTTCGCTTCTGGCCCTTTCGGAAATGGAATGTGCCGAACCGCCTGGCAAAAGCAATATACGGCTTGCCGGGATTTTGACCAATCAGGATTCTCCGCAGGGCAGAAAAAGCGCGCTTGTTCCTACCGAAGTATCCCTGGCTGCTGCGGCTCTTTCAAGAGAGCGGGTAGAAAAAGGCTTTGCTCCCATCGCTCAGTTAAAATTTAACAAGCTGGGTTCGCAGGCACGCGGCCAGGCCGCTTCCCTTGAATGTGATTTGCTTATCTGCTTTGCATACGGCCGTTTCTTCGGGCCTAAATTTCTCTCATTATTTCCCATGGGCGGGATTAATATACACCCAAGCCTGCTTCCGCGTTTTCGCGGACCTTCTCCCATAGCTGCGGCAATTCTTTCAGGGGACAGGGAGACAGGCATTTCCATTCAAACCATTGCCGCGGAAATGGACGCCGGCCTTCTCCTTGGCCAGGAAAAAATCCCGCTTTCCGGCAGGGAAACAAGCGCATCGCTTAACGAAACAGCGGCCTTAAAATCCGCGCAAATGCTAAAGTCTTTGATTCCTGCCATGGCTGGAGGTCTGATTCAGCCGCAGCCCCAGATTGGGGAGCCTGTCTATTGTAAAATGATTGCCAAGGAAGACGGGCGTCTTGACTGGAGCCAAAGCGCTTCAAAAATTGACGCCATGGTCAGGGCTTATAATCCCTGGCCTCTCTGCTATACCAGCTGGAAGGAAGAGAATATTTTTTTTTACGAAGGCCGTGTTTTTGATAAAGCAGCGCCGGTTAAGGATAAGCCGCCTCACGGGATACCCGGCTCTGTCTTGGGCATGGAAAGAGATTATGGTATATTGATACAAACCGGAGATGGGGTATATGCTGTTTCCAGGATTCAGCGGCAGGCAAAAAAAGCCATGGATTGGAAGGCTTTTCTAAACGGCACGCAGGATTTTATTGGTTCAGTTTTAGGATAGAGGTTTATTCCCAGACAATTATAAATTATCTGGAAATTCCGATTATAAGTAAAATATGGAGTATTAATGGGTTTATTTAATTTTGATCTGGATGCCATAGAAGGATATGTTGCTAATCATTTAAGGCTTTTTATTTCAATGGTTGCCGGTCTTATAGTTTTTGTAGGAATTATCGCGGTAGGTATTTTTTTCATTTTTCTAAGGGGAGCCGAACAGACCATGGTTCCTGATGTTCAGGGGCTTGAACTTACAAACGCGCTTCTCGAACTGCAGGTAAAGGAATTATACCCACGGATTCAGCTTCGTCATACCCAGTCATCTGTTGACAAGGGGCTAATCCTGGAACAAAACCCCAGGCCCGGAACCATTGTCAAGGCAGGCCGCAGGGTTCGTTTGGTTGTCAGCCAGGGTGCGCTGCTTAATAATGTGGAAAATTATATTGGACGCACCATTGATGATGTACGCATGGACTTGCAAATTCTTTTTACTTCCGAAGGGGCTTACTCCATGCCCTTGATATCCATTAGAGAGCCGGTTATGTATGAATATTCATCCGAGCTGCCGGGGACCATACTTCAGCAGCAGCCTGAACCTGGGACCGGAATCTCTTCGCCGATACAAATTGAGTTTGTTGTCAGCCGCGGGCCGGAAGACGCGCTTTTACGGCTGCCTGATTTTCTTAGACTGTCCATGGAAGATGCCCTGGATCTGATTGGCCGCCTTGGAATAGATTTTATGTTTACCATGCAGCCGGCTGGAGATAACGAGATTCCGGGTACTGTGATCAGGCAGAATCCCGGCGCCGATGTCCTGATTGCAGCCGATACCCGTGTCAGTTTTACCGTTGCATCTTCTTTTGGCATATACAGTGATACGATCTTCAATATTTTCCGGTATGATATGGCGATTAATCCATATCCGCTGCCGCTGCGTCTTGAAGCCCTGCTGCCTTCCGGTGAAAGGCGTCTTTTACTGGCCGCCGATTATGCGGGAGGGGAACTTACAGTCCCTTATAATCTGCCTCCGCGGACAGTGCTGATACTTTCGTTATTGAACCGGGAGATTCACCGGGAAACAGTAATGCCGGCCAGGGAATTTTAATTTTTGGGTTTGTTTTCCTGATATAAAAAACGCTTTATTTTTCTTGTGGGGGTTTTCTCAAAAGGCTCGTTGTGTACCTCTATACGGTTAAGCCGGGAAAATATCGCAAGACGATTGTTTACGTTTTGTTTGAGTTCTTCAAGCATTTCCGCAAGAGCGGCAAGGGCTGTTTGGGCTTTTTCCGAAAGTACGATTAATGCCACGAGTTCTCCCTTTGATCCCGGAACCACAAGAGCGTCCTCCACAAGAAACGAAGAATGAAGCATGCTCTCGATTTCTTCCGGGTAGATGTTTTCCCCGGAAGGCCCAATGATGAGCGCCTTAAGACGCCCCTTGATATAAAGATTGCCCTTCTTGTCCAGATACCCAAGATCGCCGGTCTTAAACCAGTTGTCAGAGGTAAAAGCGTTTCTGGTTTGCTCTTCATCCCTGTAATAACCCATCATGACATTGGGTCCCCGCACCTGTATTTCTCCTTCGCCGCTTATACGGATTTCGACGCCGGTCATTGGCTTGCCTGCTGAACGTAAAGGAAAATGGTACGGGGATGATCCGGATACAAGAGGAGAAGTTTCCGTAAGACCGTAACCAATGGAATAGGGGAAGCCGCTTTTTTTAAGAAAGATTTCCGTATCTTCCGATAAAGGCGCGCCGCCTATTCCGAAAAAGCGCAGGGACGAACCCATTACAGCCATTAAGCGCGAGCCTGCGGCCCTCATTACAATGTTACGTGTAATTTTCCATTTATAAAGAGGATTGCTTTCCAGTTTGGGAAGTATAAAGCCGCGGTAGATTTTTTCGATAAACAGGGGAACGGTAATCATTGCCGTAGGCCGCACAGCCTGCATTGCCGGAAGCATTATTGACGGCGAAGGAGGTTTGTCAAGGTATGTGATTGAGGCTCCGCCAATAAGCGGTGTTACAAGGCCGATTGTACATTCATAGGTATGCGCCAGGGGAATTACAGACAGAACCCTGTCGCGGGAAAAAATCCTGATAAAACATCTTGAGGCCAGGGATGTGGATATAATGTTTTTATGTGAAAGTACTACGCCTTTGCTGAATCCGGTTGTTCCGGATGTATAAATAATGGAAGCCGGATCATCTTCTGCCGTATTCGCATCATCGAAAGAGTCACCGGCTTCTGATAAAGCCGCAGTTTTTACGGCCGCAGCCTCATTATCAAACAGCTCTCCGCTATTCAGCATAAAAAAAGGCATGGTATTAACAAGTCTTGCGGCCTTTGCGGCTGTGCGTTCTGTTACACAGACTGCGGAAATTTGCGCGTGTTCGGCAATCGAGAAAATCTGTTCGTCAGTAAAATCAGTCAGAACCGGCACAGACACAGCGTTGGCCAGGGCAATGCCAAAATACGCTACGGGCCACTCCGGACAGTTTTCCGCAAGAATCATCACCCGATCATGGGTTTTTATTCCTGTGTTTTTAAGCAGCGCTGCGAATAATGCAGCCCGTCTGCCGAATTCAGCATAATTAAGCTCGTTATAAACGCCTTTTTCCCTGAATACCCGGAAGGCGGTCTTTTTTTTGTATTTTGATGCCGCCTTTAGAGCCAATTCTCCCAGGGTGCGTTTTTCGAGGATAATCATCTATAAATATGACAAAGATTTTTTGTCAAAGTTGCGATTGGAGATCATGGCGCATTTTTAATCGCGTCTCTCATGGTCATTGCAGCTTCCCTGGCTTTGGCAGCGGCAAAGGCATTGTCCGCATTTGGGTTTTCTCCGCCAGAGGCCCAGGCCCTGATTATGGACCTGGAAGCATTTACCACGCCGCCGTTTCCGTTACGCAGCAGCAGGGCAGCGTCTCCGGCAGCTCCTCCCTGCGCGCCGTAACCTGGAATAAGAAAAAAAAGTTTTGGGTAAGTTTCCCTTATTCTTAAAATATTTTCACGTTCTTCCGGGGATTTTGGATCAGCTCCAACCACAGCGCCGAAAGCGCCGTAACCAGACTTGCCCGGACTGGCGGCTGCAAGCATGGAAAGTTTTTCTCCTACAGCATCGTATAACTTTTGTTTTGAGCCTGGAGCAGCTTGCAGTTCCAGTTCCTCAAAATCCTGCCTGCCCTTGTTGCTGGTCAGCATAAGAACAAAAGCGCCCTTGCCTTTTTTTCCTGCCCATTGAAACCAGGGCTCAATGGAATCCATGCCCAGGTAAGGGGTAAGGGTAACAAAGTCAGCCTCGAACTCGCCGTCAAAATGAGCTTTGGCATAACGGGCCGCGGTATCGGCAATGTCGCCGCGCTTTATGTCAGCAATGGCAAGGGCGTTTTTTTCGCGTATGTGTTTTAGGGTTTGGGCGTAAGTTTTTAAGCCTGCAATGCCAAGCTCCTCGTAATAGGCAATTTGAACCTTGTAGCAGGCTGCTATATCGATTGTGGCGTCAACAATGGCCTTGTTATACGACAAAACTGCTCCGGCGTCACTTGCGGCTGCGCGGCGTTCCTTTTCCGGCACATAATCAACGGCAGTGTCCAGACCCACGCATACATGCCCGCGCTCTGCCACAGCCTCGTAAAGCCTGTCCATGTTATGTGTCAAAACCATGCTCCTTTAAGCCTGAAAAACAACCATTCCTTTGTGTAGTGTCATAAGAATCTTCCCATAAAGTCTCATGCCTGTAAAGGGAGAGTTTTTTCCTTTTGATTTGAAATATTGCGGATCAACAATATTGGATGATTCTGTGTCAATGATTGTCAGATCAGCCCTGTAACCCGGAAGTATACGGCCGCGGCCAGAAAAGCTGCCGCAGCCAGCCTGGTCAGCAAGGCCGATGAGCCGGCTGGGATTCGCGCTCATCAGGGACGAAAGGCGCTTTAGATCCATTAAGGGGCGGACATCTGCATTTGAATTGTCCTCGACTGCTTTGCCCAAAACCAATTCCGTGAAACAGGCTGCAAAGGCTGTTTCCAGGGCAGAAAAACCCGGCGCGCCTTTTTCCTTGTCTTCCATTGTATGAGGCGCATGATCAGTTGCAATGGCATCAATGGTGCCGTCCAGAAGCGCGGCTTTAAGGGCTTCCCTGTCTTCATGTTCCCTGAGCGGAGGATTAACCCTGCCAAAAGTTTCTCTGCCCAGCCTTGCGGCTGTTTTTTCTGTAAGGCAGATGTTATGAGGCATGACTTCGCAGCCAAGGCAGAGGCCGTTATTTTTCGCCTGCCGTATTGTTTCCACTGACTCTTTTGTGGAAACATGGGCTATGTGTATATGGCAGCCGGCTTTTTTCCCCAAGTCAATTACCCTTTTTACCGCATGATCTTCTATGCCGCCAAAATCACAATGGCATGAAACTGGGATGCCAAGACGCTTTGCTTCTTTCATGGCTTTAAGGAACAAATCATCATCCGCAATATCCTTGCCGTCCTCGGAAAGCATCAAGACGCAGTTTTCTTTCTGCGAAGACATTCGAGTTATACCTGAAAGTGTTTTTCCTTCCATGCTTTTTGTAAGGGAGATTACAGGGTATAGATCAATAAGGCCCAGAGCATCTGCCCTTTGTTTTAAGGCTTGGGCTTTTTCAAGACTGTCTATAACAGGGCTGGTATTGGCCATGCAGACCACGGTTCCAAAGCCGCCTGCTGCTGCGGCCAGAGAGCCAGATTCCAGGGTTTCTTTTTCCAGCAATCCGGGGTCTCTAAAATGCGCGTGGAGATCGACAAATGCGGGCATCAAAACAGGCAGGCTGTCCCCAGTCATGGCTCTGCCGTCAATGATCAGGGCCGCGCCTTCTTCATGTGCCGGGCAATGCTTTTGTTCCAATGCCTTGCTGTGTACTTCAGTAATAATTTCGTTTTCAATTATCACAGTGCCGGGGCTGTCGGTTTCTTTATCAATTATATGAAAGTTTTTGAGAACAAGCTTCATCAGAACTCCGCACTCTGTTTTGTTTTACTCTTTGAGTCCGCCGGCGCCCACGCCTTTTAGAAGATATTTTTGCCCAACAAGATAAATAATAATCGTTGGAATCAAAATAATTACAAGGGCTGCAAAAAGCGCTCCAAAATCAGTTGCCCGTCTCTGCACCTGGTAAAGATGAGCAAGCCCTATAGGCAGGGTACGGTATGCGGGGGTGCGTATCAGCACCAGAGCCAGGGGATACTCGTTCCATGTACCCATGGCCGAAAGCATTGTAACCGTGGCTATGCCGGGTTTGGCCAGTGGAACCATTATTTTCAGCAATATGCCCCAGTTTGTACAGCCGTCTATGCGCGCTGCCTCGGCATAACTGTTTGGAATGGAACGCATAAATCCGCATAACAGAAAAATGGAAAAAGGAAATCCAAGTATAGAGTATACAAAACTCAGGGCCAAAAGATTATCAACCATTCCAAGCCGGTGCATCTGCACATAAAGCGGTACCATAATATAGGCTGCCTGAATAAAAATACAGGTCATAAAAAGGGCTTCGATAAAACGGGAGCCGAAGAAGCGGAAACGCGCAAGGACATAAGAGGCAGGCACGACAAAGATGACAAGAAAAGATGTTGCCAGGACCAATACAAAAATGGAGTTAAAGAAATATTCTCCCATATTGGCACGGACAAAGGCCCGGACATAATTGTCCCATGCAAAGCCGCGGGGCAAAGAAAGCTGATTGGAAAGAAATTCCGTATTGGTTTTTAATGATGAAAAAACATTCCACACTAACGGATATAATAACAATATTGTAAAAATTATCAGAAAGATGCGCAAAACCCAGGTTTTAATTTTATATACTTTAATTTTCATTGCTCTCTCCCTATATATTCTCGTTAGAGTAAGAAATTTTTCTGGACAGGCTTGAAAGAACAAAAGCCAGAACAAGAGAGAAAACAGTAATGCTCATCGCATAACCAAAATTGGCGCCCACGCCAAAAGCCATTCTGTAAATATGCTGGAGCAGCACAAGGGTCGCGTTTCCCGGGCCGGCATTGGTCATAACATTGGAAAGTATATAGCTTAAGTTTATTGTTCCGGAAAGCGAAAGTACCCAGGTTATACCTATGGTATCTTTTAATAAAGGAATGGTAATAAGAAAAAATTTATGGAAAGGCTTTGCGCCGTCAATGGACGCTGCCTCGTAAACGTCTGTGGAAATACCGTCTATTGCCGCAATGTGCATGACCATGTAATAGCCAAAAGCCTGCCAAACCATAACCAGGGCTATACACCAAAGCGCCAGGTTTTCTTCTCCAAGCCAGGGAACCGGACCTGCGCCAAACAAGGCGGCGATTCTATTGATAACACCGCCCGAACGCGGATCAAATAGACATGCCCAGACAACAGCCACAACAGTCAAAGATATAACACTTGGGAAAAAGAAAAGAACACGGTAAAATCCCCGCTCTTTAAGGTTTGATTGGGTCAGTAAAAATGCAAAGAAAAGACCAATAAA
>Ga0099364_10012329_pt1 | contig 11541 bp, 11 predicted proteins | sample TergutTh196P3_FD_73070 | JGI IMG/M metagenome (GOLD analysis project Ga0099364, IMG submission 73070) | Microcerotermes parvus P3 segment gut microbial communities from Pointe-Noire, Republic of the Congo - Th196 P3 | ecosystem: Host-associated > Arthropoda: Insects > Digestive system > Gut ...
AAAAAAAAAAAAAAAAAGGATAAAATGTCAACATACTATCAACAAAACAAAAAAAAAAAAAAAAAAAAAAAAAGTTTAATTTTTTTTTTTTTAAAAAAAAAAAAAAAGGGGCCCCGAAAAAAAACATGGGCTCACCGCAGGGTTTTCGGGAGAAAAAAACGCAGAGCTCGACCATGGAGTCACCGTGCCGCTGTATTACATAAACCAAAAATATCAAAACTATAAATTAATACGCATCTCGCAATCCGGCGCAGATCCCAAAACCCATTATAAGCTCGGACAGATTGTCGCGGAAGCGGCGCAGAAAACAAACCGTAACACAGTGCTTATCGCCAGCGGGGATCTCTCGCATAAACTCTTAAGCGGCGGCCCTTACGGGTTCGCTCCGGAGGGTCCGCAGTTTGACGAAAGAATCAAAAAAATCCTGTGTTCCGGCAAATTTACGGAGTTATTTTATATCCCCGAAGATTTGAGGGATGCCGCCGCCGAATGCGGGTACAACTCATATATGGTTCTCGCCGGCTGTTTTGATCTTTATAAAGTTGACGCCGAACTTCTTTGTTATGAGGGACCTTTCGGGGTGGGGTATTTATCGGCAAAATTTTCAAGGGGAGAATTTGATCCCTGTTCGCTCGCACGCGAATCGCTGGAATATGCGGTAAAAACCGGCGGAATACTGCCCGCGCCTCCGAATCTGCCGGACAAGCTGACAAACAGCCGGTCGGGGGTTTTTGTTTCGATCCATAAAAACGGACAGCTGCGCGGCTGTATCGGAACCATAGCTCCCATACAAGAAAATACCGCCGTTGAAATAATACAAAATGCGGTTTCTTCGGGGCTGCGCGACAGCCGGTTTAGCCCGGTGAGCGAAAGCGAGCTGTCTTCATTGGTTTACAAAGTCGATGTTCTGTTCCCGCCCGAGCCTGTTTCCGGAATCCATGAGCTTGATGTTGTGCGGTACGGCGTGATCGTTTCTTCAGGATATAAACGCGGGCTGCTGCTTCCGAACCTTGACGGGGTCAAAACGGTTGAGGAACAAGTAAATATAGCAAAAGCCAAAGCGGGTATAACAAAAAGCGAATCCGTTAAACTGGAACGCTTCGAGGTGGTGCGCCATGAATAAAAAAACCGCGCTGTTCCAAAAACCCGGCAGCTGCGGTTCGGTTATCTGCGGACTTTGTCATCATAACTGTAAAATCAACCCGGATAAAACGGGATTCTGCGGTGTGCGCACAAATATATCCGGCACCCTTTACGCTGACTGTTACGGACTGGTTTCGGCGGCAGCGCTTGACCCGATCGAAAAAAAACCGCTGCATATGTTCCATCCGGGCAAAAAGATACTTTCCATCGGCGGGTTCGGCTGTAATTTACGGTGTCCGTTCTGCCAGAACCACAGCATCTCGCTTGAGCCGGATTATACCCGCGCGGAATATATGCCGCCGGAAAATATAGTTCAACTCGCCCAAAACAGTATTCCTATGGGGAATATCGGCGCCGCTTTTACATATAACGAACCGTTTGCCGGGTATGAATATATCCTTGACTGCGCCCGGCTGATACGCCAATCCGGGCTTTTGAATGTTCTTGTGACCAACGGATGCATAAACCCCGAACCTCTTGAAACCGTTCTGCCGCTGATCGACGCCATGAACATCGATCTTAAAAGTTTTTCCGCCGGGTTTTATAAAAAAATAAGCGGCGAGCTTGAATGTGTCAAACACACAATAAAAGCAGCGGCAAAAGCGGGCTGTCATGTCGAGGTTACGGTGCTGATCATACCAAACGAAAACGATTCAACAAACGAAATCGCGGAGCTTTCCGGCTGGCTCGCTTCAATCAGCCCGGAGATACCCCTGCATTTATCGCGGTTTTTCCCGCGATATAAATATTCCGGCAAATCCCCGACTCCAAAACAAACGATATATAACCTCGCAGACGCCGCTAAAAAACAGCTTAAATATGTGTTTTTGGGCAATATTTAGAGCTGTTTTGCTATTATTTCAGGGTTAAGGCTGTGGTTTACCGCCGTCTCTTTTGTTATCACGCCGCTTTTATGCAGCTTTATAAGGTTTGAGTCCATCGTCTGCATTCCGGCGTCTCCGGAGGTGTGTATTGTGGAGTTTATTTGGTGGAGTTTATTTTCGCGTATAAGGTTGGCTATCGCCGTTGTGTTCATCATAATTTCAAACGCGGCGGCGAGTCCTCCGTCGGTTGTGGGCACTATCTGCTGTGATACGACGGCTTGGAGCGTCATTGCGAGCTGTACGCGCACCTGCTGCTGCTGGGTTGACGGGAAAAAATCGATAATTCTGTCGATTGTGTTCGCCGCGCTTATCGTGTGGAGCGTTGACAGCATCAGATGCCCGGTTTCCGCCGCGCTCAGGGCTATGCTAACCGTTTCATAATCGCGCATCTCTCCCACAAGTATAACGTCCGGCGCCTGCCTGAGAGCGGCGCGCAGAGCGGTTAAATAATTCTCCGCATCGAGCGATATTTCGCGCTGGCTCACTATGCTCATTTTATGGCTGTGCAGAAACTCGATAGGGTCCTCAAGCGTCATTATATGCCCAGAGCGTTTTGTATTGATCGCATCCACAATACAGGCGAGCGTTGTGGATTTGCCCGAACCGGTGGGTCCGGTCACAAGCACCAAACCTTTTTTGAGTCTGTATAATTCTGTGACAACCGCAGGGATCCGCAGGGTTTCGGGATTGGGCAGCTCAAACGAAATCAGCCGTATAACCGCCGCATAAGAGTTTCTTTGTCTGTATGTGCTCACCCTGAACCGTGCAATATCGGGGATACCGAACGAAAAATCAGCGTCCCCGGTTTCCTGAAAACGTTTGAAATGATCGTTTTTGGCGATGATAAAAATCTCCTCGATAAACTCCGCCGTATCGTCCGGTTTCAAAACATCCTCGGTGACATGAGTTATCTCACCTTTTATTTTTAAAGACAGCGGCAGACCCGCTATAATAAATATATCGGAAGCCTGTTTGTCTTTTGCCATCTGTAAAATTTCAATCAACACATCCATAATCCTAATCCCACCAAAAATCTTCTTCAAATCCGCCGTCCCAGACGTCGGCGCCCTGATTTTCATAATCAAAGTCCGCCGTTAAAACAACATGCCATTTTGTTATATTGTATTCGGTATCCGCGCCGTTATAAAACAGCGCGACCTCCGAATACAGCGCCTGAACCTCATTAAGCGGCGTTTGATATGTTATAATTATCCTATCGGCTGAATCAAAAATATCGATTATCTCAACCCCGTCGGGGATAACCGCGTTTTCCACCGCTCCGGGCCCGCCAGTTTTAAACTGCGCGTATACGGCGGCGAGTGTCTGCTCCGCCAGCGTGTCCGCCGCATAATACTGCTGTATGCCCGTAAGGGTGCGGTCAGCAAGGCGTTTGTCGGCGAATGCCGTGGTGAACGAGAGCAGCCCGAAAATCGTGAGGCATAAAACGACGAATATAATTATTATTATCGCTCCCCCCGCGTTCACCGCAGCCGAGCCTGTTTTTTTGTTTTTAAAAATATTGTTCCGCTTGTACTCGATGTTTAAATCATTCATAATTTTTTCACTCCTTAACAAATTTTCCCGCGTTTACCGAGGCGAGCAGCGGTCTGTAATCCGGGTTGCTTTGGACGGTTTTGTCGTTTATAAACGGGTACGGTGTGATTTTATATAAACTGATCGTGCAGCCGATATATAAACTACCCTCATAATTTTCTTCAAAAATCAGGGCTTCCGTATTTATCTCCGCTGTATAAACCGCTTCGTCCGCGTTTTCTGTCCGCTGCCAGTCCGCATCGTAATATACTCGCGTATTCTCCTCTAAAAAGCCGGATATTTCACCGCTGTTTTCAAAACTCTTAATTGTTTCCGCGATATGCTGAACTTTTAAAACAGCATCCGCCGTGTCCGATGTTCTGTAACCCAGAAACCTCGCCGTCATAAACATCTGCAGCGTAAGAACCGCGGCGATGGCGAATATTCCGGCAGATATTATTATCTCGATAAGCGGAAGCAGTGATTTTCGCTGATTCATAAATTTTACCCCCCTGTGCGCAGTGTAATAAGCGCGGTCTGCGTTATACCGTTTCTGCAGGTCAGAGTTATTTCCGCGCTTCTTTCGGAAACATCAAACTCAAACCCGCCCGATGCCACTATTTCCTCGCCGTCCGACAGAGCGAATTCCAAGGTTTCCCCGCTGTCAGCCAACAAAAGAATCTCGCGTATACAACCGCTGTCTTCATCATAATATATATATGTGACATATTCAAACATACCGAAAAAATCTTCTCTGATGGCGAGCATGTTTATACCCATCACCTCTTCCGCTCCGATAATTCCGCGGTCGTTCTGGCGGATTTTATTGGTTAAGTATGAAAGAGCCACACGTTTTTCATAGTTGTTATCCATATTTTCAGAAATGCTTTCATAAACCGTGCTTCCCGCGAGTATGACCGAAACCGAAACAAAAGATAACAGCAAAAACAGCGTGAGCACGCACAGCACCGGCAGAAGTGTAAAAATACCCGTATTTGATTTACCCATCATTTTTTATTCCCTCACTATATTTATTTTTTATTTATTCCAAATCCGCAAAAACGTCAACAGCCGCCTGCATCGCCGCCTCAATCCTGCCGAGCTGTCTCTCATAACTTGAAGCAGAGGCGTATGTATAAGTGCCCGGTCCTCCGCCCCACAGTCCGAACCAATCGTATATATAACCGGTGTCCCAAACAACGGAGCCGAATATAATATCAAGCATTTCACTCGATTCATCATCGCGGGTAAGCTTTCCTGTGAGCTGCACATCATAATACGCCGGGATCACCGTGTACATACTCTCCGCCGACAGCGCCTCGAGCATAAACCCCGCCCTGTCCGCAGTATTTAAATCATGGAAAGCCGGCACCGCTATACCCTGCCCGTGAAAAGTGTCTATACTGTGCCCCCATATCTGCTGATTTTCGTTTAAACGCGGCATGGGCAGAATCCCGAAATCCGTATCCATTCCGCGTAAATTCTCAACCGACCTCATATATCCGATCAAAAACAAACCCCTGTTTTCCGAAAAAGTGGTTTCCGCGGTGTTATCATCGTCGTCAAGACTGACGATGGAAGGATTGCCTCCGGTAAAATCAGCTTGATGAAATTCGAGATAAACATTCCCCGCCGTCCAAGTGGTTTCGTTTGAGTAAACCAAGAAAGGCAGATCATCCGAATCTTTAGCGGTCACACGCACCCCCGAACCGTGCATCACCGGCCAGAACATACTATATTCGCCGGGAACCAAACCGAATCTGTCAATATCCCACTCCATAAGTCCGTTGCCGTTCAAATCCGCCGCGCCGGTTCTTGCCATTTCATAAACTTCCGTCCAATTCCATAATCCGTCCCGCACAAGTTCATACGGGTCGGTTAAATCGAGGTCTTTGATCAATTGTTTGTTGAATAAAAACGCCGTAAGCGCGTCTTTGTTCGCAACCGAGAAATCCCCGCTCGCAAAAAACAACCTGTTTCCTACGCTTATACCCTCAACCGCGTTTTGGTCCCACCAGGGTTTTTCAAAATCAATATAATGCACATCGAACAAATCGAGCAAAAGCCCTTCCTGAGCCATCCTCGCGGCTTGAATCAATGAAACCGAAACGGCGTCGAAATAACTGTCCCCCGCCGCAGCCGCTCTTCTGAGCATATTCATAGCATTATTTTCTATGCCTTCGCCGGGAAACAGCTGTTCAACGGTAAAATTATACCGCGCTTCCAAATACAAGTTTCTGAGGTAAACCGCATCATTTATCGGATCCCCCGTCTGCTCTTCCGACATTATGTCGCGTATGGTCCAAACTCTGCCGGCATGCGTATCCGTTAAAATTTTGAAAATATGCCCTCCCCAATTTATTCCGGGCAGACCGGGCGGTATTCTCTGCGGCTGATCGATGTTGTTCGTCGGATCCGAAACAGCCTTGTCATTATTATCATCAAGAACCTCTTCCGCCGTTGTTTGCTGCAGCGGTTCGTCGTCTGTTTCGTCATTTGTGCAGGAAACAACAAATACGGCGGTCAGAATGATAAAAACCATTGCAAATAATCGTTTGTTTCTTTTGTTTTTCATTGATTATTCCTCTTCATCGATTACAATATCATCAGCGCCGAATCTTTTGACTTGAATCACCGGCATATAATTCGGCATATAAGCGGCGTAATGCACCGAAAATTTTGACTCGTCGATGATAAGCCCATAATTTTCAACCAAATAATCAAGACCAACGGGGTAAAACCCCTCAATAGCATAGCACTGCACCGCCGCCCGCCTCACGGCACTCTCAAGCACCGCCGCAGCTGAAGCATCCGCTTTATCCGAGGCTCCGTTCACCGCAATGATAAAAAGAATAACAACAGCGCACAATACAGCGGCGGTAACAGCGGTACCTCTTATGTTTTTTACAAATGTTTTTATTTTGTTGCCGAAAGAATTACCCTCATACATAAAACCAAAACCCCGTTTTTATTTGTTTTTAATTCGTAGGGGCAACGTAGGGGCAGAGCTTGTCTCTGCCCTATATAGGGTAAACACAAGGTTTACCCCTACGCAATCTGCCCGATATAGGGTAAACACAAGGTTTACCCCTACGCAATCAATTTTAATTATCAATATTATTGAATTCTTCTATTGTCCGCTCCATTTCCCTCAGTGCCCGCGGCTCTGCGGTTTCATACCTTGAAACAAACCTGCCGGAATCGGGATAAACGGTTTCAAGCAGATACCCCATCCCTCCCCAGTTGAATATAAAGCCAAGGTCATATATCCGGGTGTTAAAAATCAAATCGAGCATCTCCGCCGATTCCTCGTCGCGTATCATTTTGTTTGTCACGGTGATATCAAAATACGCGTGCCGCACCGTATCGCGCGACTCAAAGTTCATATCCTCAAGGATTATCGAAGCCAGCTCGGGGTCGGGTGTGGTGACCGGAAGTATCAGCGAGTTTGTCGTGCTGGGCTGTACGGTATGAAAATATTCGGTCTGATTGTTATCCAGCTTGGGCGAGGGCAGTATGCCGAAATCGCTGTCCATAGCCCTCATTCTGTGCATCACCGTAAGGCTTATCATATAAAAAAGTCCTCTGTTTTCCTGGAACATTTTGTTCACCCCGTCGGTCCAGGGGTCGCTTATATGCCCAAGGTCGGTGTGCGCGTTTATCGAGATTGTGCGGTCGCTTATAATTTCAAACACCTTTTGCGCGGCGGAGATCGTTCTCTCTGTGTTGAGCGAGATATACGGCATATCATCGCCGTCTTTTGCCGCGACTGTCTCCCCGGTGTTATATATCAAAATAGTGCGAGCGCCGCTGTCCGTAAGCAGCCCTATCTGGTCGTTTTCGTCGAATACGCCGTTGCCGTCAATATCCTTTGAAACCTGCCGCACAAGCCCGAAAAACGTATCGAAAGTCCAGTTATCTTCGGCGACATAATTATATAAACTGCCCATATTGTATTCCTCGGCCACATCCTTGTTAAACATAATAACCCAAGTGGCGTCGTTTGCCGTTAAGGTCATGTCCCCGACCAAAATAAACTGCCTGCCCCCGATAGATATCATTTGGTTGGCGCGCTGGTCCCACCAGATCTGGTCAAGCTGCAAATACGGAAGCCGGGACCTCACATCCATCAAAAGCCCCTGCGTGGCAAACCCCGCCGCTTCGTTGAAGTTCGGCATAGACACGTCGTATTCATGCGAATTGGCGAGAACAGCCCGCCTTGACTGTCCGCCTATGTCGGTTGTGCGCATTTCGGAAACCGTTATATTGTATCTTTCCTCAATTATACGGTTTCTTCTGAAAACCGCGTCGTTTATCGGCTCACCGGTTTCTTCCTCGGCATAGATATCAATAGCGCCCCAGTATCCCCCATCGTTAAATTCCCTGACAAGAAATTTAAAATCATACCCGTCAAAATCCTTTTCGGGCAAAGGAACGCTTCGCTCCGCCGCGGTTTCTCCGGTATTTTCAAAATTATCCGGTATTCCGGCGTCATTTTGTGCCGTTTCGGTGAGATTTTCAGCGCCGCCCGTGTTTTCTTCAGCCGCGCACGAAAAAAACAATAAACCAAGCATTACAACAAACAAAATAAATTTTATTTTCATCAAATTTTTCTCCGTTTATTTATGATTGTATTTTTTAATTATGCGATGCTCGACATAACCTGGACAAGGGGTATCATCACGGATATTAAAATTATGCCGATTATTATGGATAATATACCCACAAGCAGCGGCTCGACCACCGAGGTGGCGTTGTTTATCGAGGTGTCCGCTTCGGTGTCGCAGATATCGGATATTTTTTTCATCACCGCGTCAACACTTCCGGTTTTCTGCCCGACTTCGATAAATTTTATATACATACCCGAAAACACATCGGTTTTAGCGACGGATTCGGCAAAAGAACCCCCCGCTTCGATTTCCTTCATACATTCGGTGAATTTGTTTTTTAGTTTTTTGTTGTCTATTAAGTTCACCGCCATCTGCATTGCGGAATTGAATTCCATGCCGCCGGAGAGCGTCATCGCCATGGCGCCGGCGAACCGTGAAGCGGATATTTTTCTGTTTATGCCGCGTGTGAGCGGACACGCGGCGATAACCGCCGCTCCCGCGCTTTTACCGAAACTTGTTTTGAGCAGCAGCGCGGTTAAAATAAAAATCACGGACAGCGCGAGGATTATATACATCGTATATTCACCCGCCGCAAGGCTCCCCGCAAAAGCCGCCACAGCTTCTTCTCCCGCAGACAACGATCCCCCCATGCTCTCGAGCATATCTTTGAATATCGGGAACACCCGGCTCACAAGCAGTACAATAACCACAGACATGATCACAAATAAAAACACCGGATACATCAAAGAATTGCGTATTTTTGTTTTCATATACTGATCTTTTTCGTAATATTCCCCCAGAGCTTCGAGTACATTGTCGAGTTTTCCGGTGCTCTCGCCGATGGATACCATGTTTAAAACATAGTCCGGGAAAACGCCTGTTTTTTTCATAGCGGAAGCCAGCGGTTCGCCGAGTTCCACCATATCCGCCATTGAATCGATGCTCTTGCCCAGCATACCGCGTATTTTTTGTTTTGATTCGATGAATTTGCTGTTTTTGTCCCCAAGCGTGACAAGTCCGTCGTGAAGAGGTATGCCCGCTTTTAAAACCAGGGACAGCTGCAGACAAAATATAGACAAATCCCCCGAAGAAAGTTGTCTGAGCGTTTTTTTCTGTTCGGGAAGTGCAGTTTCTGTCATAATAACCTGAATCCTCCTTGCGCTGTATATTTTTTTTAGATTATACCATATAACCAAAAAAAAGTCAAGTTTATTTTGATTTAATGATAAATCCGCCATGAAAAATTAACAAAATCACATCTAATTTTACAAAAATAATCTGATATAATACAATTGCAAAGGATACGCTGCATATATCTGCGGTATACTGCTTTCACCAAATCACATTATTTATGAGGTTTTCAACATGTTATTTAATTCGGTGCATTTTTTATTGTTTTTCCCCATTGTGGTGATCACATATTTCCTGCTGCCGCACAAGTTCCGCCCGGTTTTTCTTCTTGCGGCGAGCTGTTATTTTTACATGGCGTTTATCCCGGTTTATGTCATTATACTGATAATCAGCGGGTTTGTTGATTATACCGGTTCTCATTTAATAGAAAAATACAGGGATAACGCAAAACTTAAAAAATTGTTTTTGCTGGTTCCGATTATTGTGGACCTTGGGCTTTTGGGGTATTTTAAATATGCGTATTTCACCACGGGTATAATAAATTTTTTCGGCATCCGGTTCGGTATGGAAACCATCGTTTTACCGCAGATTATTCTGCCCATCGGCATTTCGTTCCATACTTTCCAGGGTATAGGGTATATGATAGATGTATATAAAGGCAAAATCGGCGCGGAAAAGAATCCCGTTACATACACGCTGTTTTTGATGTTTTTCCCCCAGCTTGTCGCGGGTCCCATAGAAAGACCGTCCAATATGATAAAACAGTTCAAAGAAAAACATTATCTGCTGTATGAAAATATCTCCCGAGGCGGACGCATGATGCTTTGGGGGATGTTTAAAAAAGTGCTGATCGCCGACAATCTCGCGGTTTTTGTGGAAGCGGTGTACGACTCGCCGCAAAACCACGGAAGCACGGCGATGATTTTGGCGGCGTTCTTTTTCGCGTTCCAGATATACTGCGATTTTTCCGGGTATTCCGATATTGCGATCGGAGCGGCGCAGATTATGGGGTTCAAGCTTATGCGTAACTTTAATATGCCGTATTTTGCCTCGTCCATGACAAATTTCTGGCGCAAATGGCATATTTCGCTCTCGACATGGTTCCGCGATTATGTGTATATCCCGCTGGGCGGCAACAGGGTAAGCCGCCCGCGCTGGTGTCTTAACCAGATCATCACATTTGCAATAAGCGGTTTATGGCACGGGGCGAGTTTTACTTTTATAGTCTGGGGGCTTTTTCACGGGGTTCTGCTGATTATTGAACGATTTACCGAGAATTTAAAAACAAAGATATCGGCTTTTGTTAAACTGGGCAGGTTTGATTTTTTAAAAAAACTGCTCGGTGTGGGTTTAACTTTTTTTATAACCTGCATAAGCTGGGTTTTGTTCCGTGCCGACACTTTCGGGGACGCGTTTTATATATTAAAAACAATGTTTTCCGAAGCGCCGCAGCTGCTTTCAATCGGTGAAGCTGCCGGGCTGTTCCCGGAGATACCGCCTCAGAATTTATATATATCGGTCTTCGGTATAATAACTCTGCTCACGGTTGATTTTTTGTGCAGAAAATCCGATTTCGGCACAGCGCTGGAAAAAATCCCCGTTTATGCAAGGGTCCCGTTATATGCCACGCTGCTTTGCTTTATTCTTGTGTTCGGCGCATATGAGGCGCAGTCGTTTATTTATTTCCAGTTTTAATAAGGAAGGGGTAACTAAATTTTGGATAACCACGAAAAACAACCGGTAAATTTAAACGCGGTGCTTGCGGTATACGTAAAAACCGCGGTGCTTGCGGCGCTTGTGCTCGGCGCGCTTTATATGTTGAATTATCAAATGACGGCTTTTACCGAGAATGAGCGCATGGAGCAGACCGCGCAGCGCGTTTTACAGATGGAGCAGCTGCGCCTGCAGGAAGATTATGACCGTGAAGTTGCGGTTTCGCTTGCGTTTTCCGATATCAGCTGCCATTATGACGGACAGTTCCGTGAAATATTTGAAAAACACGTGAATGCCGAATATATTTTTATCGGCACTTCGCACGTAACCCACGGCGTAACGCCCGAATCATTTGAAAAATCCGGGAAAAGATTTTTTAATTTCGCATTGAACGGCTCCAATCCTTCGTATTATGTATGGTGGTACAACGATGTTTTCAAAGCCAAAAATTACAGGAAACCCACAGCGATTATATTCGGAGTGAATTGGTTTATGTTTGACACAAACTGGCTGTGGCGCAGACCGGA
>Ga0099364_10012330_pt1 | contig 11540 bp, 6 predicted proteins | sample TergutTh196P3_FD_73070 | JGI IMG/M metagenome (GOLD analysis project Ga0099364, IMG submission 73070) | Microcerotermes parvus P3 segment gut microbial communities from Pointe-Noire, Republic of the Congo - Th196 P3 | ecosystem: Host-associated > Arthropoda: Insects > Digestive system > Gut ...
TTTTGCATTTTGCCTTACAGTGTGGTAAAAAATCCTGAATCCAATAGGCATACAGGTCAAGTATACCACGGCATTTCCGGTGTTTACAACGAGCTTGTCTAATAATTCGCCGTAAACTTCGGGGTCATCGGCGTTGATTTCCGCAGTTTTATTGACTTCGGCGATGTGCAGTTTTACCTTATCAATTTGCGCTTGATGAGTGGCGGTGAGGTTTTGCGCCAGATTGATTTCTTCGGTTAAACGTGTGATTTCGCTGTCGTAAAATGCGGCTTGCTCGATTAAATCCTCTTGCTTGATTTTGTCACTAAGCATTAAATCATACGCCTTACGCTTTTTGGTGAGAATTTCCTCAATCTCGATTTCAAGCGGTTTTGTGTCAACAATTTCATCACTTTGTTGCATTAGTTTTATTTCATCAAGCATATCTTTTACAATTTCCGTGTGTGATGTTTGAATATGCTCCAATGCAAACCGAATGAACTGTGAAAGTGCGATTTCGTTGATTGCTTTATTGTCGCAACCGAGAGGATTTCCATTAACCTCAGTACCGATTACTTTCCTGTTGCAGAGACGATTTCGACAATGCAACGAACGCATATGCTCCTTGCCTGTTCGGGCGTTGACGGGGTTGTAAGTCCAACCACATTTTCCGCAAATTACTTTACCCGCGAACCAATTTTTAGTGGAATGTTTTCTTCCCTCGCAGAACAACGCGCCGCGCTTTTTAATTTCAGCTTGAACACCGTCCCACAGTTCACGGCTCACGATTCCCTCGTGATGATTTTGAATACGAACCAATTTATCACCTGAATAATCTTTGATTCGTTTTCCCGTCAAATAGTCGGTTGTGGTGTAAACTCCCTGTGTTAAATCGCCGACATATTTGTCGTTTTTCAAAACGGTTGCAACGCCGCCCATTTGCCAAGCGTTACCTTTAATCGTGAGAACACCCTCGGAATTAAGCGTGTTTGCGATAGAATAAAACGACATTTTTTCATGCAAATACATACTGAAAATGCGTTTCACTAACGCCGCTTCTTCGGGCTCGATTTCCATAACACCGTTTGTGATTCTGTAACCTAACATAGCCTTGTTTCCCAGGACAAAACCTGCTTCAATTTGCCTACGCTTGCCCCACTTGACACGCTCGGACATTTTCCTGCTTTCCTCTTGTGCAATACTCGCCATAATCGTAAGCCGCAATTCACCGTCTTTTTCACGAGTGTCAATGTTGTCGTTTGTGAATATAACTCCAACATCAATAGCCGAAAGTCTGCGAGTGAATGAGAGCGTGTCAACGGTATTTCGGGCGAATCGACTTACTTCTTTTGTCAAGATTAAATCAATCTTGCCTTGCTCTGCATCTGCAATCATGCGATTGAAAGCCTCGCGCTTTTTCACCGAACAGCCGGAAATTCCCTCGTCAAAATATACCTCTTTAAGCCGCCAATTTGGGTTCGCGCCGATATAATCGGTGAAGTATTTTATTTGTGCCGCAAGCGAGTGGAGTTGGTCTGCATGGTCGGTTGATACGCGGCAGTACGCCGCTACATTTTTAATTTTGCTATTCATTTTCCTCCTTTTCCCTTAGTGGGAACTACGTTCCCCTGCATTTATTATTATAGCGCACATATCGCCAAATGTCAACAGGGGAAACGTAGATTTCAAAAATTATTTTTTGTTTACTTGCATTTGCATGAGCCGTTCAAACTGCTCAGTTGTTATGATTTTGTTTTTGCAAAAATCTTTATAAAAGCCAACTTTAACAGCCTGCTTGAATTTGCTTAAACTTTCGCCTGACAATATGATTTTTTCGGTTGTTGCGGTGTTTGTTATAACAATTCCTCCTCTCGTGATTTATTTTTTGCCTGTTGCATTCGCCTTTCCGGCGGATTCAAAAACAAATCGAGCCGTTCTTTCAAATTAAACCGCTCGATAAATTCAATTATTTTCGCGAGGCTGTTTTTGAGAATTCCTACCTCGTTTTTCAACTTTTCGTTTTCCATTGTGAGATGAATCGTCTTGCCGCACTGTTCCTTTAATTTCGCATTATCAGCGGATAAAGTCTGTATATTTTGCTTCAAAGCCGCGTTCTCATCTCGTAATTTTTTGGTTGTTTTAACAGAAGCAATCTGCTTCTTCGCCAAAGTCTGCAAGTTATTAAAATCATCAGTCGAAACCGTCACTTTGTCACCGAAAATAGCCTGCTTGACTTCAATGTTTTCGGCAGCCTTAACGTCAGCTTTTTTTCTTGCAATTTTGTCAAGTTCTGCCTTGTCGGATTGGATTTTTTGCGACTGCTGATTTATAACAACAGTGTTACTATTAATCGTGCTTTCAAGAGTTGCACTCTTGTCTTCTAACTGCTCTACTTCTGCGGATTTCTCGTCAATTTCTTTGTCGAGATATTTTACATGACCTGCTGAAAATTCGGCTTGTTGGGTGAGGGATTCAATTTCATTATTAAGCTCTTTTTTTAATTCCTCGCCCGCTTTTAATTGCTCAACTGTCTGATTGCCGAGGGCTGTCGCACCGTTTTCAATGCCGACATCATACCCAAAAGCCATAATCATGTGCTTGGATAAATCGGGGTGGAATTTCAAAAGTTCTTTCTTGTCAATTAACTCTTTCGCTGAAACTTTATAACCCCCACGCTTCTTGTCTTTGACAACCGGAACAAAAGCAAAGTGAATATGCGCCTGCGACTCGTCCATGTGTACGAACGCCGACACTACATTTTCCTCACCGTATCTGTTTGACAAAAATTTGTATACTTCCTCAAAAAATCGCTCATGATTTTCTGCGGATAAATTTCGCGGTGCGGTAACAATCCACGAACACATGACGTTGACATCTTTGCGATTCATACAGCGGACACCGTCCTCTGTACAACGCTTTTTAACAAATTCGCCCTGTGACATTTTCCTTTCGGGAGCGAGGTTATAATTCAAATGAGTTCTTGACAAATCGATGCTTTGATTTGCAAACTTGACATATTCACCCTGCTCATTTTGTGCGCGCTCATAATGCTTGAACATATGACCTGCTGCGGCTTTTGTAAACTTTTCTACGTGTGCCATAATACCTCCATGAAGATTTTGAAATAGTGATTTTGGAGAAGCTCTGTACCCCAGAAATTCTGGTGTAGCAAGTTATACCAGTCGCTTGCGCTTGCCTTCGGCACTGGTAAACTTGGCAAAGGGAGAACCCCTCTGCACACCCCCACCGCCCTACGGGCGGCGTTCAAGCGGCTTAAATCCGCTTGAAAATCCCGCCCTTTCGCTTAAAAGTAAAGGCGGGAAAATCAAATCTGCGGATTTGAAAAAAGTGATATTGAAAACGCAACTTTTTAATATCACTTTCAAAATTTAACTTGACAAAGTTAAATTTTTCTTGTAGACTGATATTAAAATCGTGGTGAATTAATATCAATTTTCCAAATTGAAATTTATTGTTGTAATGTTGATATTAAAAACAGCGATTTTTAATATCAACCGCCAAGAAAATCAAAGTCAATCTCCGCGCTTAACGCTTCTTCCGATTTCGGAGTCGTGCTTTCCGGAGCAGACGGCAACGAATTAAAGTTTATCCGAAACCAATCCAACACTGATTTCTCGAGAGCTGAAATGATTTTTCCAACAAGTTTTTCATCGTAACCCTGCCTGTCAAAATACTCGGCAACCGCCGTTGCAATTGCTTGACTGTTAGACGGAAATTCAGACTTATCCATCTTTTTAAGATAGTCGTAAGCCTTTTTGTGGAGCGGCTTTTTGAGATTCAGCCGCACACAAATTGTCTTAATGTTGTTCTCCATTTTATCTAACCCCTTTCTGCAAAGCCGACAATGCAATCTGCTCATACCCTTTCGCCGTCGCGCAAATATCGGAAATAATAGTTACTCTTTCGGCGGCAAATTCCCCAAAATTCCGAATAATACAACCACCGCCACCGACAATGAAAAGCTTCATCAAGTCACTATTATACTCATATTTGCGAAGTGTTTCAAAAATATCAGCGGCATATTTTCGTGCAACTGCGATAATAATTTCAAGATATTTCTTGCCGATATTCGCCGTCCCGGTGCGTATAATTTCATCGATTACCATGTCGTCAATCTTTGCGCCTGTTCTATCCATGACTGCGTTTCGGGCGGCGATTACACATTGATTAACACCGAGTTTTTCCGTCCAACACTTGCTTTCGACAGGCTTCCGACTATTAATATACATAATATTCATCGCACCGTTTCCAATGTCAGCGAGAAGATTTACACCTGTCATTTCGTCAAGTTTGTTAATAATAGCAGGATAACCCTGCGGAAAAACACTGCACCCGACGATGTTTACACGATATTCCCTACCGTTGAAATTGAATTGAACAGACTTGTTTTTCATCAAATAACTGCGAAAATCCTCGCGCTGATTTTTCACCCATGTGAGCGGAAGCCCGGCGGCAATGTGAACATCGGCGGCGGTGATTCCGTGCTGATTTAGCTCCTGTGCGATTGCCATTAAAGTGAGGATATAGAAGTCGTTATCGGTGTTTTTCTCAGCGATAAAAGCCTTGTGACCCTCGCCGATTCGATAATAAATATTCTCATATTTTAGAATATTGCCTTGAAAGACAGGCTCTGTGTTATAGGCAGTTATGCCTGTCGGAGTTACTGTTGATGCGGTTTTGATGTTGCCGTAACCGTGGTCGATGCCGATGATTTTTGTGTTTAATAATGTTTTCATTTGGGTAATTCCTTTCTGAAATAAAGTTTAATTTTTGGCGTGTAGGCGTGTAGGTCACGCCGGACTGCAAGCGAGTTACACGCCTACACGCCGATTTTGTGAGTTGTTTTAAGAATTTTTCACGGACAATCCTTTGAAGCCGCGAACCCGCTTATTATTTTCGGTTTTGATATTGTAATCATAAGAAACTTTATACTTACTCTGATTGCTCTTGAGCCAAGTGATAAAGCCGTCCCGTTTCATAGAGGTAAGCGCGTTTTTGTTGCACCAACTTGAATACGCGCCGTACAAAACCGCCGATGAAATTTCGGCGGCTTCGGAGAAAGTTATAATATTCCTGTCGGCGAGAAACTCCACAATGTTGCAGTTGTCGCTCATCATTTCGGCAGCGTTTAGACGTGCTTTTTCTGATATGCTGAACTGATAATTATTTGCAATTAACCGCTTCAAACCTGCGAAAATCCAGTTGAGTATTCCCGATTTCTCCGACATAATTTCATCTGCAAGATTCGGATTCGTCACACGGTTTTCGGAGACTGGTTTTGCCGATAAAATAATCATTCGCCGGTTGAAACCGTGCGACTTATCATACAGGCTTCTCACCGTCCCGTTTCCAAAACAAAGAAACCTTGCATATAACTTTTCCGAGTACGACTGCTTGCCCTTAAACTCAATGTCTGTCGGGATTTGCACGGTTATCAGCGACTTGATATATCCCGTTGACGGTAGTGCTTCAAGTTGTAAATCATCGTCTACAAATACAAGTTTTCCTTTAAGATTTGCACGAAAAAATCTGTCAGTTTCAATGCGGCGAAAACTGCCCTCACACATACTACTCCCGAAAATATCCTTAATCACAGTCTCCAACACACTTTTTCCCTCGCCGCCGTTGCCGATAATCGACAACATCGCCTGCCCTCGCGTGGACGGAATCAGCAAGTAGCCGAGATATTCCTGTAAAGTTTTAATATCGTCATATTCCAGTAAATCCGCTAAGAAATGCAGAAACTTTACAGGCTGTGAAGCTTCCGAATTATACTCAACATTGAGTCTGTTCGCACAAAATACTTGCTCATTCGAGAAGCTTCCGCTTATTTTCAGGACACCGTTCAGCAGATGAATTTCGCTCTCGCAGACTTCCGGCGGCTCGCTGTAACACCGCAGTTTGAGCGTTCCGACAAGGTTTTTGACCTTGCCGTAAACGCCCTCCTCAATGTGCTTCATAATGATAGTTGCGATTTCGTGCTTGATTTCTTCTTCGTCAACTTCGCCACGCAAATCTCGGAATTGCCCGCCGATACATTTTAGATTTCGGTTCTGCAAAAAGAACTTGCAAAACTCGACTTCGTTGACGGATTTTTTGCCTTTCTCGCTGAGTGTTACCCACGGAGGGAATGTTTCGTTGGTTGCGAGTGCGATTGATTCGTTGGTTTCGTTTTGATTATTTTCCATAAATAACCTGCCTTTCTTATTTTTTTGCATAATAAAAACACGCTGTCATTCCAACAACGTGCTGTTTACTGATTCTGTTCGTTTTCAAATTTCTCGAAAATCTTCCTGATGTGCCGAATTTTCTTGATTACACCGCTATGATTCTTATAGCCGAGCATTTCTGCAATTTTTTCGTATGTATGCCCATGCGCCCGAAGCGTGATAATCTCTTTGTCTTTCGGCGATAACAACGCCTTAAACCGCTCGACATAGTCTTTTGAGTCTATGTATTTCTGCGTGTCAAAAGGGTCGGCGGCAATTTCGTGAATTTTATCGTCCTCATCTGCCATGCAGTCCTCAAGAGAAACGAGGGTCAACTCCCGCTTTTCATACCAACGAGTGTGATACCACTTCCGATAAAACCCACGGCGCGCACGGGTGTCCCACGGCTCAAAATCCTCATCACACGGCATTTTCCGAACAGCATCGAGAATAGACTGCCAACCCTGCTCGTCAATCGCCCGACGGACAACTCGGCTCATTGTTTCGATTATATATTCGGGCTTGAAAAACGGAATGAACGGCTCTTCATAAACCGCCTGCAAGCCGAACCCGATTTCTTTTTCAAGCAACTTCACCCACAGCGGAAGTGAATACGACAACTGCCAGACCGGGCAATAGCCTGTGTAATGCTCTTTCCAACCTCTGAATCCGAAGTGACGAAACGCCAACGCCGCCGAAGCATCCATGATTTCAAGCAGAAATTGGTCGCTCTCGACTACGGCTTTGAGCTTGTCAGATTGCAGAATTTCCCGAAAACAGCGGGGGAGTTTGCGGAGCGTGGGGCAACGTGAGATTAGGTCGTGTGGGAGGAAATACATCATCGGCACAAAACGCAAGTTGCTGTCGCGGGGGATTCGGATTTGGTTCATGGCGGGACTCCTTTCGGGTTGATTATAGTCTTTATACTTTTATATGCCACAAGCAGGCGTTAAATGTTCCTATGTTTGAAAATTATTTTTCAAAAGCGAGAAAACAGCATTAAATCATAACTGTATATCTATATACGCCCTAACTAAGGATATATTGTTCCTATAATTGAAATTTATTTTTCAAAACCATTAGAATTGTGCTATAATGCGTTGTATAATTATGTATGCCATAAGATAAGCTGTAATGTTCCTATTGTAGCATATTATTTTTGAAATGTCAAGGGGTTTTATTTTTGAATTTTGTTTGACTTATTTTTCAAGATGTAGTATAATAAGTATTGTATGATTATAGGTTAAAAGGAGTTATAATAAGCTATGCCCCATGAATCAAACATAGAGCAAGCGTTCATTGACATTCTCGCAGGGCGGCAGAATCAATGGACTTACCGCAACGACATAAAAACCGAATCAGCCTTGTGGAAGAATTTGCGGGGTCATATTAACCGTATCAATGTGGCGCAATTAGACGGCGTCCCTCTAACTGATGACGAATTCGTGCAAATTAAGAATGAGTTTAGGCGTTTAACCCAAACACCTTTTTCGGCATCACAGTGGTTGCGTGGGGAGCAAGGAATAGCGAAGATTGAAATTGAACGTGAGGAAATAGACAAGGACAAAGCTACGCTCACTCTGTTCAGCAACAAGGATATTGCGGGAGGAATATCAAGTTATGAAGTTGTAAATCAAGTTGAAGTCGGCGATTTGCGCGGAGATGTCACCTTGTTGATTAACGGTTTGCCTTTGATACATATAGAATTGAAGAGCGACCACGTTAAAGATGGATATTGGCAAGCCTTTCATCAGACCCGGCGATACGCACAGTCGGGATTTTTCAACGGAATATACTCGACTGTGCAGATTTGCGTAATTAGTAATAAAGCGTCAACCAAATATTTCGCACGACCAAGCAATAATGCCGATTTTGATTCAGCAAAGAAGTTTTTGTTCAACTGGCGCGAGCCGAATAATACACCCGTTGAGGACTTATACGAGTTTACTCGAAAAGTTTTGAGCATTCCTATGGCTCACGAACTTGTAAGCAAATTCACTATTTTGGTGGATGACAAGAAAGAACAGAAATTCATGATGGTGCTTCGTCCGTATCAAATTCATGCAATTAAGAAAATCCGTGACAGTGTAGCGGCCCACGAGGGTGGCTTTGTTTGGCACGCTACCGGTTCGGGGAAAACGATTACCTGCTTTGTGGCTACAAAGCTGTTGGCACAGTCAGCGACAGGGGTTGCGCGAACTGTAATGATTGTTGACCGCAAAGACCTTGACAGCCAGACCAAGAACGAATTTGGAAAGTTTGCATCCGAGTATAATACGGGACAGGCTTCCGGCAATGTTACAGACAACACGCTGATTGTCGGCATTGATAATAAAAAAGAGCTTGTGGAGAATTTCGTAAGCCAAAAGAATAACAACACCATAATAATTACCACTATACAGAAATTAAGCCGTGCTATTCGGGAAACAAGAGAATCCGAATCAAAGTCTAAGCAATCGCAATTTGACAAACTGAAGGGCGATCATATTGTTTTCATTGTGGACGAGTGCCACAGGGCTGTTTCAGATAAAGAGATGCGAGAAATCAAGAAGATTTTCCCGCGTTCAACGTGGATAGGCTTCACCGGAACGCCTATATTTGAAGAAAACCAAAAAGAGGAAGTAGGGACTTTTGCGCGTACTACATACGACCAGTACGGGCAGATTCTTCATGCTTATACGACCAAGAACGCAATGGACGATAAATCTGTGCTTGATTTTCAAGTGGAATATCATTCACTGATGAACCCCGAAGAAGAACAACGCGCTTACTTTGAGCGGGTTGGTGACAATGTCCAATTAAAAGCTATGCCCGATATAAAAAAAGAAGCCTTGCTCGGCAATAATTTTTATGAAGATGATGATTATATTAAAGCAATGCTCCGGAAGATTTTTAGACATCAGTCGGTGTTGGAAAAATTCAAAGTTGTGAATGGTTTACCGACTATGAGCGGCATACTAACTACTCATTCAATCGCACAGGCAAAGCGAATTTATGCAAAACTCATGGATTTGAAAAAGTTCGGCGAACTTATTACAGGCAATCCGGTGGACGAACGCCGCAGACTCAATGACCCCGACTTTCCACGTGTTGCGATTACTTATTCGATTGCCGAGAATGAAGATGATAAAACTGCTGCGCGGCAAGTGACTTTGGCTTTGCCAAAGTCCGCGCAGGCAAACCGAGCTGAAAGCGAGGTATTGCCGGAGTTTAAACGAGAAATTGCCGAAATTATTAAAACTTATAACGATACTTTCGGCACGAGTTATGACGCCCTCGATATTGACCGTTATAACAATAATATTAACAACCGTCTTACCCGAAAGGATGCACAATACAAAAAAGACGGGCAGTGGCTTGACCTTGTTATAGTTGTGGACAGGCTTTTGACAGGATTCGATGCGCCGACCATTCAAGCGTTATATGTTGACCGTGAATTGCGTTATCACAAACTGTTGCAGGCATTTTCGCGAACTAACCGAAACTTTCCCGGTAAGAGCATAGGTATGATTGTTACTTTCAGAAAACCCGCTACAATGGCGAAAAATGTGCGAGATTCAATTAAGCTGTTCTCAAATGAAGAACGAGACTGGGAAAACCTTGTACCGAAAGAATACAAAGAAGTCAAAAAATCCTTAAAAAAAGCCCACAAGGATTTTGTTCTTGCAAGGCAAGAACTTGAACAAGACCCCACCGACCTTAAAAAACGGCTGACTGCGATTAAAGCTTTTCAGACTATGGCGAAAACCGCCGATGCAATCAAGAGTTATGAGGAGTTTGAGAATGAGTTTAACGAGTTATCGCCTGCGCTTGAAGTTATAAAAGTAGAAGTGGGGAGTATTGAAAACCTCAAAGCGGAAGTGAAAATTCAACTACAGGAACAGGGAGCGACTGAAGAAGAGCAAGATGAACTGCTCGGCATTGAGTTTTCTGCCTATGGACGAGCAACTTTAGAGGAAACTATAGACAGCTATTATATTTATCAGTTATTGAAAGATATAAAAAAGCCGGAGAACAAGCAGAAATTTGACGAGATTATCGAAAGCAAACCTGAAATCGTCAAAGACACATATACCGAGGCTTTGAATGAAGCCGATGATAAGAGCGATGTTGTTGATAGCGTAAGTTGCCACTTCAAGGCGGTTATTGATGCAATTCTTACTAAAACAGCTACCACGTTAAAAGTGCCTGCCCATGAACTGTTTACGAGTTTTAATGAGTTCAGCAAAGAAAAAGGCGCTGTGCCTTACATCAATGAGATTGTGAACGATTCATCTTTGAGCAAAGATGAATTTGAGAGGATATTTGAAGGCAGAAAATATCGTGAACGCCGCAGGGCAATCGAGGAATATTGGCGGCAGGTTATCGAAACTAAATTATTACCGTTGAAAGAGGAAATTGCCATATGAACGAACTAAACAATCAATTATGGGCTTCTGCCGATATACTGCGCGGAAAAATGGACGCAAGCGAGTACAAAAACTACTTGCTCGGTCTCGTATTTTATAAATACTTGTCCGACCAACAACTCCGTGCCGTCTATGAGGAAGAACACGGGAACGGCGCGACTTTGCCGAGCCGTGATGAGCAATTTGCAGGGTTTTCGCAGTGGTATAATGAAGATCCCGCCAATATCACAGATGTGATTTCAACTAAGTTAGGATATTTTATTGAACCTAACAATCTTTTCTATACCCTCCGCAAAAAAGCCGATAAATATGAATTTCAAATATCCGATTTGAACGATGCTTTTATAGCACTTGGGCGGCAGGGCGAACATTTCGTAGGGTTGTTTGATGATATTGATTTATCCTCTACAAAACTCGGCACAAATGCTAACCAAAGAAATATTACCATAAAGGAAGTAATTAAAACGCTTGACGAAATTGACCTTTTCGGACACGAGGGCGATGTAATCGGTGATGCTTATGAGTATCTTATAGGGCAGTTTGCGGCGGGGGCAGGTAAAAAAGCAGGGGAGTTTTATACTCCGCAGGCTGTTTCAAAGATTATTTCGCAAATCGTGGCAATCGGGCAGGAGAACACTGCACCGTTTCATATTTATGACCCGACGATGGGTTCGGGTTCGCTGATGCTGAATATTAAAAGCCATGTGAAAAATCCGCAGAAAGTGCATTATCATGGGCAAGAACTTAACACCACAACTTACAACCTCGCGCGAATGAATTTAATTCTGCACAATGTTGAGAAAACTCAAATGCGACTTCGTAACGCTGATACGCTTGATGAGGACTGGCCTACCGATGAACCGTTCCTCTTTAATGCCGTTGTAATGAACCCGCCGTACTCGGCGAATTGGAGTGCGGACGA
>Ga0099364_10012331_pt1 | contig 11538 bp, 7 predicted proteins | sample TergutTh196P3_FD_73070 | JGI IMG/M metagenome (GOLD analysis project Ga0099364, IMG submission 73070) | Microcerotermes parvus P3 segment gut microbial communities from Pointe-Noire, Republic of the Congo - Th196 P3 | ecosystem: Host-associated > Arthropoda: Insects > Digestive system > Gut ...
TTTTCTCTGCCGGTTGTGAAGCAACATAATGTTTGATCAGATCGGGAAATTCCTTTGTGAACGCTTTCGATTGTTTAATCGAAGTCATGAAGGCGACCGCCCGATTCATCGGTTCATCATTTTTGCCATTCCCCTTGTTTGTCCCCTTGTTCGCGGGCATTCCGTCAGTAGATGTTATGTGCATTTCATCGGCAGACATCTTTCGGGACAGGGCATTCCAGCAACCGATGATTTTTGCCTTATCGTCGAGTGCGAGTTCCTGATCGGACGTTGTAAATTGATTTTGAAACGCTTTGCTGACGTATTCCTCGCTCACATTAAGAACGATGACTCTATAATCGGAGAGCAATTTATCTTCGACCGCCTGCGAAAAGCCAAGCCGGTAGAATTCACGTCCGAAATGCTTTTCGTCGTCCATTGACCAGACGGCAATGTCTTTTTCGGCGGCGGCCTTCTTTGCCGATTCTTTGTAGAGCCGGGGCGGGACTTTTCGAGAGAGGCAAGTTAGAATAGACCGTATGTTGACACCGCACCGTAAAAAACAACTGCTCATTGTTCTTAAACTTCTAATCACCCTGATTATTTGCATTTGGGTTGCTTGGGAGTTACATAAATCCTGGGGAAAAATCAAAGATTTTCACTGGGTACCCAACTATTTGTTTTTGCTGTTATCTGGAATGTGTTACATCGCCGCCTACGTGCCGTCGGCGGTTTATTGGCGGTATGTTATGCAGACGCTTGGGCAAAAGCCGGGAATGTACGAAACTTTCCGTGCCTATTACATTGGCCATCTCGGCAAGTATGTTCCCTTTAAGGCAATGGTGCTTATCGTTCGGGCGGGCTTGCTCAATCATCAACGAACGACAATAACCGCAGCCGGTGCTGCTGTTTTTATTGAAACGATGACGATGATGGCAGTTGGTGCATTTGTTGCTGCTGTGGTTTCTGTGTTTTTTCTGCTAACATTACCCCAAACCATCGAACACGGTCATTGGCTGGCGTTTCTGACTTTCGGAGTGATGATCGGCACGTTGCTCCCCATCTTTCCGCCGGTTTTTCAGTTTGTAGCAAATAGACTCAAAAAGTACAACATTGAAATTGCCGGCTTGCAGTTCCGAACGCTTGCCGTCGGGTGGATGCTGAACATTCCGGTTTGGATCATGCTCGGCGTGAGTTTGTGGTTGACGATGGTCGGCCTTGGAATGACAAGCGAGTCGATTCTTGCCGAGTTGCCGTTTTGTCTATTGGCTATTGCGGTGTCTGTTGTTTTTGGGTTCGTTAGCATGCTTCCCGGCGGGTTAGGCACTCGGGAACTTGCTTTACTATGGATACTGACACCGTTTTTTACGGAACGTCCCATCGAGGGTATTGATCCCCATACGATGGCATTGGTCATCGTAACGGTATTGAGAATCATTTCGATTCTATCGGAACTAATCCTTGCGGCATGCCTGGCAAAAAGAGGACTGAATGCCGACCAGAAAAGCATTAGATAGCCGCCGTATGGAAAGATTTTATCTTCTGTACGGTTAGAGTGTGTTTCCTTTTGTACTGGACTGGTGATATGGAAAAATCCGTCTCTCCGCTGAACCGTCACCCTGTTTATGCGGGCATTTTAAGGGGAAAACGGCAGAATACACAGTGGTTCCGAATATCTTTAAAAATTGCCCTTGTCTTGAAAATTATTTTTCTATAGACTTGCCGAAATGGGATTTGGCAGTCGATTGCCGCCCAATGATAGATTGTCAAGAAGACAATAGATTATGAAAAACAAATCTCCTCTGAATTTCGCTGTCCTTGGTTTTTGGATGGTATTGTTTGCCGCTTTCGGCAGTGCTTCTGTTTTTGTGGTGTCCCATACCGTCGGACAAACAGACGTCGGGCAAATGCCGCCGGGGAAACTAACACGGCAAGAAAGCATTCGATCGAATCCCCTTAGGACTGATCTGCCGATGTCTCTGCCTGGTAACATCCAGCAGACGGCGGCATCGCAACAAAACGAACATTACGGAGAGGGTTATCCGCCGATTGATACTCGTCCCTTTGAACCGTCGGGTTTTGACTCATCGGGGTTTCCCGGCACGGAAATACCCGACACTTTCCCGGGCGATAGGCCGTTACACCATTCATCCGACTCATCTGTCGGGAGCGGGTCGGATTCCGCAATTCCTTCAACACATTCGCCGTTGAGTCGAGCGAATCCCTTTGCGAGACCGGCATCGGATGCCGCCGGATCGGATACTGTCGGGCCGCCGGATTTTTCTTCGCATGGCTTACAGAATCATGGTTTACAGAACCCAGGTGCCGCAGGTCATCACGCCAACGGATCTTTTCACGTAGCGCAATCCCCGAAGGCGTCTCAAGGCCGCCAAGCGGATGGGACGGGCTTGCCGGGGGCTGTGAGTCTCGAAGGCATGCAGACGCCGCATTTAACGATCCAAAAAATCCTGCCGGAAGAGGTCGTCATCGACCAGCCGGCTACTCTGAAAACCGTCATACAAAACGTCGGAAATTCGACGGCGAAAAATGTAATCATTATCGACAGAGTGCCGCAGGGAACGCAACTCATCTCGACAGTTCCTGATGCCGTCGTTGCACCGGATGGCGAACTACGCTGGGCGGTGGGAAATCTTGACCCGAATGTCCAGTTGGAAATCGAAATGAAAGTCTTGCCCGTCCGTGAAGGAGATATTGGAAGTGTGGCGGCGATCACTTACACCGGCGAAGTCTCGGCCAGGGTTGCGGTAACGAGACCCATGCTCAAAGTCGAAATCAATGCTCCAGCCGAAGTTAAATTCGGCGAAACCGCCCATATCGAAATCATTGTCAGTAATCCCGGTACGGCTACTGTTCACAACATTGTCCTCGAAAACCGTGTTCCCGAAGGACTCTTTCATAACATCGGACGCGTTATACGAAATGACCAAATCTCTGCGCTCAAACCCAAAGAAACCCGAAAACTGACATTACCGCTCATCTGTACCGGTTCCGGCAACTTGGTTAATCACGTTGTGGTAACGGCCGATGGGAATTTGACGGCGGAAGATAAAGCGACCATTCGGGCACTCGCCCCTGTTCTGGAATTGGAAATAGCGGGTGCCCGAACGCGTTTTTTGGAACGGCGTGCAGAATACCGGCTCATTGTTTCCAACAACGGGAACGCTCCGGCCCATGATGTTGCGTTGGAGTTAGCGTTGCCTGCCTCGGTGCAATTTGTCAGTACGAATCAAAGCGGCATGTATGAGTCTTCGACTCACAGTGTTCATTGGGCATTGGCCGAACTTCCCGCCCGGGAAGCGGGCGAGATCGCCTTGACCGTTATGCCGATGGAAAAGGGGGAAGCCGCCTTACGCTTTACAGGCTTGGGGGAAAATAACTTGACCGCGGATACATCGTTGCCGATTAGCATTGACGGCATACCGGCTATTACGTTTGATATTGTCGGCGATTCCAATTTGGTGGAACTCGGCAAGGAAGTTATCTACGAAATTCGTCTGGCGAATCGCGGTACGAAAGCAGCGGAAAATGTTCGGGTACGGGTTGCGTTGCCTGAGGGGATGCCCTTTGTGAAGGCGGAGGGTGGCAGGTCGCAAGCCGCTCAAGGCGGGATTGTTCAATTTGAAACGCTGACGCAGTTGGAGGCGAAGGATGAGCACATCTACAGGGTCTCTGTGCGGAGTCAGCAGGAAGGCGATCATCGTGTCAATGTCCAAGTCATATCAGACGACCTCCGCTCGCCGATTACCAAGGAAGAGAGTACGAGGGTGTTTAGGTAGAAAACACACCGGGCGTCGGCTAGAGTGTTTCCCGTGTTTTTATGGACAAAAAACCGTCGCCCGAATAGACGGGAAACAAGTTAGCCGCCGGGGGCCTGTTAGTCGTCGCTCCCGTTAGCCGCCCCGGCCAGCGGGGCGCATATTCTGCGTAGAAACGCCCCGCAGGCCGGTGCGGCTATACTGAACGCACTTGAAAATTCCAGTCTGTTTTGAACGAGGATAGTGAAAACACAGTGTTTTTCGACATGTTGCCTGGAATTTTCAACCGTGAAAAGTATAACGGGAGCGGCCAACTGACTCGGGGCGGTTAACTTGTCCCCGCCTACGCAGGTGACGTTTTTTGCCCATAGAAACACGTGAAACGCTCTGGTTGAGTCAACATGATATCCAATCAATATGACATCCAAGCTGTTCTTTATTCTGAATCTTTTGCAAAAAACCGGACATAAACTTTTTTCCGATCCCAGGCCTTAAACCCTGCGGCTAGATAGGTTTGGCATGCGGGAATGTTTTGTGCGTCTACGGACGTTAGGAGCAGTTGATGATTCGTACGGCTGGCCGTCCGCTTGGCAAAACGGACAATTTCTTTAGCCCCCCCCCGACGCCGGGCAGGGACTATCAAGCCCATATAGGTCAATTCTAATTGCTCCGGCGAAGCATCTGTTAAAAGCAAAACTCCAATATCCATCCCGTCTTGTTGTATGAAAAACCACAGTTCAGGACGAAAGGGCGCATCCATCTTGTATCCTTGCAAAACCAATTCGACGGGGGATACCTGCATCAATTCGGAAAAATCAAGCGAATCTTGATAGGTTTTTTTAACCAATTCCGCCAGCCGGACAGAAATATCTTCCGTGTAGAAGGAAAGCGGAATAAATTGCAGTCGGGATGGTGTAGCAGATTCTTCTATCCCATCTGCGGATGAAATTTCTGTAGCGAGGTAAAGCAAGTCGGATAGATGCCGAAACTGTCCAGTCGAACAAAATGCTTTTTCGTCAAATGTTTGGTTTCGGTCGGCAATCGCAACCGCCGCAAAAGCATGACGGTACCGGCAAAATTGCGAAAGCGATTTTAGCAACAATTCTAATACCGACTCGTCGGCAACATCCGGGGACAAGGCCGGCACCCAAAACATAACCGACCCATCCGGCCGGCACTGAGAGTATAAAGCACCAACAATGTCACCTGCGTACTTCGCTTGAAATATCCCTTGCAAATCGATTTGGCCGGAGTGATATTGTTGCAATGTTACATTGATTCGAATGGTCTGTTCGTTTGGCGGGATGTGTCCGAATGCGAAACGCAAAACATCCGGCAATTCCTGTTCAGTCGGGTGTGAGATTTCCAGCATTGTCGGCATAAACATGGTTAACATCAAATCGTTTAAGGCCTATCTCCAATTGTTTTAGAGTGTATTATGTTAGAGTGTATCATGGAGAACTGCCCCCGCCCGCTTTGTGTCTGCTATTGTCTGCCGACCGAATGAGACTGCCCGAATGATGACAGCATCGTGCGGGCATGCCGAACGGCATCCATCGCATTTGGAGCAGAGTGCCGTATCAATGCAGTGCCGGCGATAAGGCGTTGCCGATATAGCCGACACGGGACATATTCCTGCGCAAATTGAACAGCCGTTGCACGTTTCGTCGATATGATATTCAATCAGTGCCGAACATTTCCCAGCCGGACATTCCCCACGAACATGGGCTTCGTATTCGCTGAGAAAATACCGCATGGTCGATAAGACAGGATTCGGTGCTGTTTTCCCTAGTCCGCATATACTTGCCGACTTGATTTGCAAGGCTAGTGTTTCGAGGATTGCCAGATCTTCTTGTTTGCCCTGCCCTTCGCAGAGGCGGTCTAATATATCCAACATTCGCCGGGTGCCGATGCGGCAAAAAGTACACTTTCCACAGGATTGTTTTTGCGTAAACCTCAAAAAGTATCGGGCAATATCGACCATACAGTCTTTATTGTCCAAGACGACGAGTCCGCCGGAGCCCATGATCGCACCGACTTCGATAAGTGATTCAAAATCGACGGGCGTGTCGGCCAGGGATTCCGGCACGCACCCGCCGGAAGGTCCTCCGATTTGGACTGCTTTGAAGGTTCTCTTTGTTTTCGTTTTACCTTCTTCTTGTTGGATACCGCCGCCGATTTCTTCAACGATTTGGCGAATAGTAACGCCCATCGGGACTTCGATCAATCCGCCTCGCCGGACTTTTCCGGCCAGGGCAAAGACTTTCGTTCCTTTGCTTTTTTCCGTGCCGAGTTGTTCGAACGTTTTCTGCTGTTGCCGCCATTGCGAGGTTTCAGCGTATTCGTAATTTTTGGGAGCGAGCATTGCTCCTTCGGAGGCACTAAAAATCGAGGGGATTAAGGCAAACGTTTCGACGTTATTGATCAAGGTCGGCAACCCGTACAGGCCGGATTGTGCGGGGAAAGGCGGCCGCAGCCGGGGCATTCCCCTACGCCCTTCCATTGATTCCAAAAGGGCGGTTTCTTCCCCGCAGACAAATGCGCCCGCCCCTTCCTGGATAGTCAAATCGAACGAAAAACCGCTGCCGAGAATATCGCTGCCTAGCAAACCGTTTTCGTAACATAAATCAATAGCCTTTTGAACACGCTGAATGGCAAGCGGATACTCTGCCCGAATGTATAAAAATCCCTGCGAAGCACCGACGGCTTTCGCCGCTATGCACATTCCTTCGATGATTCGGAAGGGAGAAGATTCCAAGAGCATCCGATCCATAAAAGCGCCGGGATCGCCCTCATCGCCGTTACAGATCACGTATTTGATGCTGTCAGACGGGTAGGATGGTCTGTTTGTCGGTGTTTCTATTTCTTCAGAACCCGCCGTCCCGCCAGTCAATTCGGCATGTTCTTGCCGAACGATTGCCCATTTTCTGTGAGTGGGAAAGCCCGCCCCGCCCCGTCCGCGAAGGCCGGCTTGCTCAAGCCGATGAATGATAGAAGCCGGAGGCATTCCCCGCAAAACATAATGCAAGACATCGAATCCGTTATGTTTTCGGTAATCCTCCAGGCAGCCGGGATTGGACATCCCGCTATTCTGCATCGCAATCGGATACTGTCGGCTCATAAACGCCCGAACCGACTCGCCTTCGACATCGAGAAATCGTTGATCGGCCGTTTCGGTCGTCTCGCCGCTCCATATTTTTTCCAAATAGCGTCCAACCTGGTATCCAGTTCGGGCAAGAAAACTTTTCGGCTTATAGTTTTGCAGTAGTATTGCCCGAACGTCTTCTGGTTGAACTTTGCCGTAGAATGTTGAAATTCCCTGTTTTGAAACGGCTTCAAGCAGAGGCGTTTGATGACACATTCCGACGCAACCTACTCCTTCGAGTCGAATATCGAGCGATAGTTCGTTGATTATTTCGGCAACTTCGTCGTAAATCATTGCACTTCCTTGAGCCTGGCAACAAGACCCCAGCCCGACTCGCACGACGGCGATATGATGTTTCGGCTGTCCGGTGAGCGGATGCCGGCGGTTTGCCGACTGGTTTTTCATACGGAATTTGAAGTCTTCCAAAACGCCGGGGACTTGTTCCGGCATCAAGTGTCCGTGCGTAATACCGTCGATTTGGACGACGGGAGCGAGAGTACAACAACCAAGACACGAAACTTCCTGTATGGTAAAGAGTCGCGTCGGATCGGTATCTTCTCCGTCTTTGATACCTAGCGTTTGTTGAAATTGCCGAAGGACGCGGTCTGCGCCTTTCACATGACAGGCTGTTCCGGTACAAACGCAGACGGAATGTTTTCCGGCGGGTGCGTGCCGAAATTGGTCATAAAAGGTTGACACCGCAAAAATATCAGCCGGCGTCGCATCGGTTTTCGCACAAACTTCGTGCAGAACGTCCTGGGGCAAATACCGGTATTCTTTTTGTATCCCTTGCAGAATGGGAATAAGAGCTCCTTGATGGCGTCCGTATTTGGCAATAAGATCGTCCAGCGACATACATTGTTATTCTAGCGTTTGTTGAGTTGCTTTGTCAAGCCGTTGGGCAGCCAGGCTGTTCTCGATTTCGGATGGGTGCGTGTTTGTGAGGCACTGAGGCATATCTAAAATACCTTATTGCTAAATCACACGGGATAGGATACACTTTTTTAGATGACTGATCCCTATTTCCAATCTTTGTTTGCCGAGCGTATCGGCGGGGCTAATTACGGGAAATCGAACGAAATCTATAAGTTCGAAAAAATCAAACGGGCAAAACGGCAGGCACTCTCCGATTTCCCCGACCGTTCCCTCTTGGATTTTGGAATAGGCGAAAACGATGCGATGGCCGACGAAAACGTCCGCCAGATTATGTCGCAACAGATTCATCTGCCCGAAAACCGGGGCTATGCCGATAACGGTTGCATCGAATTTAAGGAAGCCGCCGCTCGGTTTATGCAACGGACATTCGGTATCGCCCTTGACCCGAAATCCGAAATCAACCATTCTATCGGATCAAAACCCGCCTTGGCGATGTTGCCGTATTGTTTTATCAATCCGGGCGATATAGCGATGATCACAGTGCCGGGCTACCCCGTTGCGGCGACGCATACTCGCTATTGCGGCGGGACTGTCTATAACTTGCCGCTTTTGGAAGAAAACCGATTCTTTCCCGACTTTGACGCAGTGCCGACCGATGTTTGGGAACGGACGAAAATGTTGATACTGAATTACCCAAACAGCCCGACGGGGCAAATTGCAACAGAGCACTTCTATCAAAAGGTCATCGAACTCGCCCATCGGCATCAACTGGTTGTTGTACAGGATGCGGCGCATATTATGCTGACACACGGCAAGCCGCCGCTTAGTTTTTTGCAGATTCCCGGCGCAAAGGATGTCGGCGTCGAAGTTCATTCGCTTTCCAAAGGCTGGAATATGATCGGTTGGCGAATCGGCTGGGTATGCGGCAATGCAAAAATTGTCCAGGCATTTTCCGACGTGAAAGACAATAGCGACAGCGGTCAGTTTTTGGCGATACAAAAATCAGCGGTCGCTGCGTTGGATGATCCAGGTATTCCCGAAGAAGTTTGCCGTAAGTATTATCGCCGGTTGGAAAAACTGGTTGCTACGCTTCGGCAATTCAACTTTGAATGCGAAGTCCCCGGCGGAACCTATTTTCTGTATGTCAACGCCCCAAAAGGTCTTGCCGACGGGACACAATTTGCGAATGCGGAGGATGCAAGCCAATTTTTGATTCGGGAACAGTCAATCTGTACAGTCCCTTGGGATAATGCCGGTGCCTATTTACGGTTTTCGGTAACATACTCCGCCGACGATGAGTTAGCGGAAGATGACTTAATGTTCCAACTCTCCGAACGCCTGGCCGATATCGCGTTTGTTTTCTGATCCAACCGTGTTCTGAACAAACCGTATTCTGATTCAACCGTTCGATAACTTTTGTCGGCAAATAATAAAAAAACAAATTGGAGAAACAGGGTAATGTTTGCCGATTATAGCGGTTATACCGCCAAAGGCGGGGTAATCGAATACTGTGCATTTGATGCAATCGGCAACATTGTCAACAAAATTGGCCGGGATCATTTTGGCCTTGCTTGCTCTCGTTACGGCAGGATGCGAAGTGATGCCGGTTACCCGATATAAACCCACGCTGCACAATCCCTTTGTTGGAAACATGCGCAGCGTCGCCGTGTTGCCTTTTGAGAACCTGACGGGAAATGAACGATTCGACGGCAGAGAATTCGCCGATCATTTTTCAATCGAACTCCAAAAAATACCGGGGTTTCGCGTCATTTCCAACAAAATCGTCGAAGAAACAATGTGGGAACACGAACTGCATAAGTTTGAATCTGTCGACGATATTCGTTATTTAGCCCAACTTCTCAAGGTGGATGCTGTCGTCGTGGGAAAAGTTTATAACTTCAACATGAACTATCCCCCGCTGACCCGATTTGAAACAGCCTGGTATCACGTGAACCCGTACCTGCATCCGGCATTAGAAGGATACGCCCTGCCTTGGGGTACAGAGCATGAACGTTTTATCCCCGACAAGATCGTGTTGCTGGCCGAGATGAATGTTGCCGAGGCACAAATTAGGACTCAAACGCCGGATTTTGAACCCATTGAACGGCGTCGCCCCGTAGAGAATGATTTCGATGAGTACGGCCGTATAGAACAACTCGTTCCGCCCCGGCAAGCCCGGCGGGAATTGAATATACGCCAGATGGGAGCGAATATGCAAACAGCAGCGACGATTCCGAATAACCTGCGTGTCGAAAGCACCGACGAAAACCATCTGCAAAAAATGGCTCAACATCAACAAGATTTGGCCATAAGCCGTCAATTAGCAACGACCGGCGTGCCGCTCATTCCCGAATCTGTACCGGCTACGGCACGCGAACAACGAGACTTCATCGTTCGGCATGATTTGAACCATCCGCTCAAGCACGGCCCTTGGCCCAGCGAGTCGAACCGAGAAAATCAATTACCCTGGTCGCAACAAAACATTTATCCGGCTTATCAGCAAGGGATGCATAGTCCTGGTATGCTATTGGGGCAATATCCCGGTGTTCATCCCGGCATGCATCCGAATATGCCGCAAGAGATGATGATGGAGATGATGACGGAGCATGGAATGGTCGCTCTTCCTATCATGCCTGTTCCTCCGATGTATTCGGCAATGCCGGGCATGCCGGTTGAGGGGCAATACGGGCACGTAATGGGCGAGCCTGACCGTTTTCCGGGCTTACCCGGCGATTGGCCTGATCCGCGAGGTTTGATACCGGAAGGTCCCAAGCCGCATCGTCCGGTCGGCAGGGAAAAGAATGAAGGGCCGATTATCAGTTGGATCAATGTTTATAACGGCAACGACAGCGAATTTATGCAAGCCTTGCAAGATTATGATTTATTGTTCCGCGATGACAAACGGTTGAACGGCACGCAGACGATATTATCGAACCGCAATGAATTTATGGCATTTTGTTGCCGGATGCACATTTGGGAAATATTTTCTGCCCGGGGCGGAGCAGGGCCTGCACAAAAAGTCACACGGACTTGGAAACCCTGGCAAAGCGGTGAGAGGCCGTATTAGAGCGTGTTTCATTAAAAACACGGTGCCCAAGCGAAAGCGGGTACTTGAAAAATCGTTCTATTTCGGGTAGCATTTTACCGTATGCCAGCGAAAATCCTTATTGCCGACGATAACGAGCCGAACATCGAACTGATTGATGCCTATTTGGCCGGATTCGATTGCGAAATCGAAACCGCTTGCGATGGAGCCGACACTCTGGAAAAAGTCCGATCGTTCAAGCCGGATTTAATTTTGCTCGATGTGATGATGCCTAAGTTGAGCGGATTTGATGTGTGCGAAAAACTAAAGTCCAACCCGGAAACCAAAGGTATTATGATCCTTATGGTGACCGCATTGAGCGAGTTAGGAGATATTGAACGGGCTGTCAATGCTGGTTGCGATGATTATTTAAGCAAGCCGGTCAATAAGCATGAACTGCGTAAACGTGTCGATAACATGCTGAAATTGCGGAGCATTACGGACGAATTAATGCGGCTCAAGCAGTACATCGACGCGATGGATAAATAAATGCTCTTTGAGCGTTTTTCCCGTTTGGGGATGTGTCCAGTCCGCTGCAATATCGCATGCAGGTTCTAAAACAAAGAGACGGGTCAGCATTTCGGTATGTGGAATCGTCAGCGTCGGCGACTCGATGATATGGTTTTCGTAAAGCAAAATGTCTATATCGAGGGTTCGTTCTGCCCACCGGATAGTTC
>Ga0099364_10012332_pt1 | contig 11538 bp, 6 predicted proteins | sample TergutTh196P3_FD_73070 | JGI IMG/M metagenome (GOLD analysis project Ga0099364, IMG submission 73070) | Microcerotermes parvus P3 segment gut microbial communities from Pointe-Noire, Republic of the Congo - Th196 P3 | ecosystem: Host-associated > Arthropoda: Insects > Digestive system > Gut ...
GAACAAATGAAGCCGGAAGGAGAAGTCGTCCGGCAAATGGGAGGCTTGCACATCATCGGGACGGAGCGGCACGAAGCCCGGCGGATTGACTTGCAACTTCGCGGACGTACCGGTCGGCAGGGGGATCCGGGCAGCAGCCGATTCTTTCTGTCGCTGGAAGATGACTTGATGCGAATCTTCGCCGGCGAATGGGTCAAGCGAATCATGGAAATGCTCGGCATGGAAGAGGGGCAGGCAATCGAGAGCAAGATGGTCAGCCGCCGTATCGAAGGCGCGCAACGCAAAGTCGAAGAACGTAACTTCGACATCCGCAAAAACCTGCTGGAATATGACGAAGTGATGGACTATCAGCGGAAGTCCGTCTATGGCTATCGGCAGCGGATTCTCGATGGAGCAAACTGCAAAGAGTTAATCTTTGAAATGATTGATGCGCAAGTCGATAAACATCTTGGCGATTTTCTCGACAAAGATTACGAAGCCGCCGCCTTTGCCGCTTGGGTGGGAGCAAGATTGAATACGGAATTTGAAGCGAGAGATTTTCGGGGGCTTGATTTCCCGCAGGCGGAGGAGTTTGCTATCGACCATGCCAAGCGGATTGCGGAGTCGGCGGTGCTCGACCAGATTGACGAAAACGTGTCTGCCGATGCCGAAGAGGAAGATTGGAATTGGCATGCACTCGCCATGTGGTCGAACTCGGCGTGGCGGACGAGTTACACGGATAAGCAATTACAAAGAATCGACCGTGATGAACTCGCCGAAGTGCTGATCGAAAAGGCACACAAGTACATCGACAGCGTTGACCTGTCCGACGGCAAAGAACTCTTGGGACAAAACTACGGTCTCAAAATGGGCATCGCTTGGATCAAGCAGAAGTTTGGCATTGAACTGAACTTCGATGAAGTGGTCGAGGATGAGCCGGATAAACTGCGTGAAAAACTCCGAAAACTCACGCACGAAAAGTATCGGGAAAAGGAAATCCAATTTCCGGTACTTGGCGGACTGCTGCATTTTACCATCAGGGATCAACAGGGCAAGCGGTACAATCGGGAGGGACTCGTCGAGTGGGCAAAAGCCCGATTCGATGTGGACTTGTCATTGGATGACCTCAAAAACAAGCAGCGGCAGGAAATCGAAGAGACGATGTTTGCGCAGAGCAAACTAACTTCGGAGCGGTCGGAGGCGGTCTATGCGGAACTGCGGGAGCGGTTGAATGCGCTCTTCACGCACAACGGGATTGCTCCTGATGAACTACAAGAGAGCAAAGATGCGACGCTCAAGGGGCAGGATAGGATTACGGTCGGTTCAAAGTATGCGGCGCGGAGTGCGGCGAAGTCTCCGACGAAGTATTCCGGCAAGTATGCGAGCAGTAAGTCGGCAAAGATGGAACCGGCAAAGCCGAAGTATGTGTTGAAAAATGATGCGCTGCTGGAGGATTTTTGCGAGTGGTGCAATGAAAACATTACCGCGAGAGTTACGGTACATAGGGTAAAAGATGAAAACATTCTCGACAAACTTGCGAAAACAACGGATACGGACGATTCGGAGTGGCAGCAGATTCGAGTGGTGGGGGATCCGAATGCGATTACTCCGCAAAAGATTCTCGGCTGGGATGTGTTGGAATTGGAAGATAGGCTCAGCGCACGGATAGAGTCGCTGTACAATCCTGAAATGCGCGGGATGGAGCGGTCGTTGGTGTTGCAGATTCTCGATACGGTTTGGAAGGATCATCTTCTTGTGATGGATCATTTACGGTCGGGCATTGGCTTGCAGGGATATGCACAGATTGATCCGAAGGTGGCGTTCAAGCGTGAGGGGATGAAACTCTTTACGGTCTTATGGGACACGGTCTATTCTCGTGTCACGGATTTGATATTCCGCATGGAGCAACTTGATCCGGGCTTTGTGAGTTCGACGTGGCAGGAGACGGAGACCCGTCATGATCAGGCGGGTTCGGCGTTGAGTGATTTTGCAAAGGAGCAGGCGCAGACGGCGGATAATGTGGGGACTTCGGACAAGAAGTTGGAGCCGATACGTAATAAGGGACCGAAGTATCAAGGACCAGCGGTGGGCAGGAATGATCCTTGTCCGTGTAATAGCGGGAAGAAGTTTAAGGCGTGTTGCGGGAAGAGGTAATCATTTAGAGTACATTTCAAATTGCTGTGGAATAATTTTTCTCCACGAAAGACACGAAAAGCACGAAACAAGAGAAAATTTCGTGTATTTTGTGTATTTTGTGGAAGAAAATAAAATCAAGCGTCAGACTTTCCGCTATGAACAGAGCCCGACGCATTTTAACTATTCGCCTTGCAGAGTAAGGCGGCTAACCCTAAAATTATGATGAAGAAAATCACATTCAACGTCCCTAACTTACGTTACGGGCTCTGTGCCTATCTCGTATTCTTGCTGCTTGTCGTCGGCTGCGGCGGTACACAGGGGCAAAACGCCGAATCCGAGATCCCTCCCAAAGCAATCCGCCCAGAGGCAAAGACACCAGAAGCAGAAGCACTGATGAAACGCGGACATCTCAGTTTAGGAGATTCCGATTGGGCAAAAGCCGTCGAGTTTTTTGACCGTGTGCTGGATGCCGATCCCGAATACGCTCCTGCCTACATTGGGTTGCTGTGTGCCGAATTGCGAGTGCGCGGCGAAGAACTTCTCGGCGATTACCCCGCACCTATTTCGGAGCACAACCATTTCAAGCGGGCTGTTCGCTTTGCGGACGCAGGATACAAAACGAAAATTGAAGGATTCGATAAAAAAATCAGAGAACGATTAAAAGAACGATTTGGCGATGCGGGTAAACGCATGACTGTTACCATCAAAGACGTAGAGTATGCCTTCCGCCGCATTCCAGCAGGTTGGTTTATGATGGGCAGTCCGGCGGATGAACCCAACCGGGGCAATAACGAATCTCAACGTCAGGTAACATTGTCGAAGGGCTTTTGGATGCTGGAAACGGAAGTAACGCAGGGCATGTGGATGAGTGTTATGGGAAACAATCCGAGCAGTAACAAGGGGCTTAATCTCCCGGTAACAGATGTTTCTTGGAATGACTGTCAAGAATATATCAAGAAACTGAATGAGTTGAAGGTTGCCCCTGCGGGTTACAAGTTTTCGCTTCCGACGGAGGCTCAGTGGGAGTACGCTTGCCGGGCGGGTACGACGACGGCTTATTATTTTGATGACATGCTCACGCAACAGCAGGCAAACTTTGGCGGCAGACAACAGACTCGTGATGTAGGTTCCTATCCTGCGAATGCTTGGAGTTTGAAGGACATGCATGGGAATGTATGGGAGTGGTGTCAAGATATTTACGGCGACTATCCTAGCGGTGCTGTAACCGACCCTACGGGTGCTGAACGGGGCTCGTATTGCGTGCTTCGCGGCGGGAGTTGGGACAGCCGTGCGCGGTATTGCCGGTCAGCGTATCGGTCCTACAACGATCCGGAGCACAGGTTCAGCGACCTTGGGCTCCGTCTTTCCCTAGTTTTGGAGTAGGCGGAGATGTTCCCAGAGCCCGACGCGTTAGCAAAGGATGTTAACGTTTGATTCCTTGCTAACGCGTCGGGCTCTGGGGCACGCGAAAAATTGATTCTTTGCGTCCTTTGCACAACCTTTGCGCCCCTTGCGGTTAAAATAGTTCGGACTTAACCGCAAAGTATCGTTTCTCCCCGTTTCCAGTTGTAGAGACAATCAGGCGATACGGTATAAAGGTTCGCGTCCTTCCAAAACAGCAATGAGATCGTTGGTGGAATCCATCGCCATGTTATACAGTGCCTCGGTGGTATAGGCTCCCATGTGCGGGGTGAGGACGAGATTCGGGACATCTTGATAGAGTGCTATCTGCGGCGGCTCTGCAGCGTACGCATCCAGTCCTGCACCGCCGATGACTTTGTTTTTCAGTGCCTCGAACAGGTCGGTTTCATTGATGAGTTCTCCGCGGGCAGTATTGACAAGAATCGCCGTCGGTTTCATCAGTGACAGCGTCTGCCGGTTCATCATCTGATTCGTCTGCGGTGAAGCCGGGCTGTGCAGAGAGACAAAATCTGATTCAGCCAGCAGCGTTTCAAGGGTGTCCACTTTTTGGCAACCATACCGGGAAGCCGTTTCCGCATCAATGAAGGGATCATAAACGAGTGTTCGGCAATCGAATCCCTGAACCCGTTTAGCAACGCGTGCGCCGATTCGTCCCAATCCGACCAGCCCGACCGTCTTTTGGAATAGTGAAACGCCGAACAGTTTGGGCCATCCGCCGTCCATCGTTTGCCGGTGTGCTTCCACGAGGTGTCTTGCGGCGGCAAGCATTAAGCCGACTGCCAAGTCCGCGACCGAATCGCTGTTGGCGGTCGGTGTATTCGTAACGATGACTCCCTTCCTTTGAGCCGCTTCCAAATCCACCCGGTCAAATCCGACCCCGTACCGTGCGACGACTTTCAGGTCATTCACCCATTCAAAAACTTCAGCGGTAAAATAATCCAAACCGGCAATGACACCGGCGCAACCGTCGAGTTTTCCAATCAAATCGGCAGCCGCCAACGGTTTGCCGGTTTCATTCCAAGTAATTTCGTAACCCTTGGATTGCAAAAGTTCCAGCGGCGTTTTGTCTTTTTGACCATAGGAGGTCGAAGTAACCAATATTTTCGGCATCGTGATTAGGGGACAAAATTTGTCAAATTCGTATAGGCGACCAGTCTTCCTCCATCGTAAAGGATGGGCTTGTTTTTTCAAGGGGTACACCATAAACGGACAGAAACGGGACATTTTCCTTTGCGTCCCTTGCGGTTTTTTTGCGCACTTTGCGGTTAAAAAAAAGAGAATGGAACCGCAAAGAGCGCAATCGATTCAGATTTCCGCATGAGCATCATACCGGAACACCGTCGTCGGCATGTTTTGGTGCTCCGCAATGTTAAAGAGCGGTGCCCAACGGTCTATCGCCGATTTTAACTCGTCCGGCTTCAGCGAGGAAGCCCACAATACCTTGATTGCCAATCCGCAATGACCGCTTTCAATGTCCGCGATGCTCGGAAGCGTCGCTAAAATGGTGCCGTGATAACACAGTTTCCGAAGTGTAAGATACGCCACCAAAAACTCCGCCTGCCGCCCCGGCTTGAACCGGATGAATGTTTCATACGCTTGTGCTCCCTGCTTCAATGCCCCCAGTAACTGCAATTCCACCGTCGGAGCCAGTGTAAAGGTGGTTCCCAATAACTCATCGGGATCGGTAATCGGTTCATCTTTGTCCAAGACACGCATTACCGCTTCAATCCGCTCCAGCAATGCGTCGTTGTCCGTCGGCATGGACTGCGGCAACATCTTCGTTGCCAGATTGAGTTCACTCACGCCGTCGAGCATCGTGTCCATCAATTCCTGCGACATTTCGATTTGATCTTTTCGGACGTGATCGAGCAGTGTTTCCAACTTATGTGCCAAGTCTGCCGAAGCGTTCACACCCAGCATGGTGAAGTTCCCCTTTGCCGCATGAAGTCTGCGGAATGCCTCTTTCATTAACTCCGGGTCTTTATCATTTTCCAGCGACAAGAGCACATCCTGCAACTCCATCAAGCCGCGGGAGAGTTCCGCCAGCAAATCGGTAACGTCGGTATCGGTCAAGTCCTTCTGGCTTGTTTCCTCCATCCGGTTGGCAATTCTGTCCCGCTGGGCGGAAAGTTGGGACTTGGCGATTAACTCATCCTGCGTGTGCTTTGTTGCCGTTGAACTGGGCAACGAAACACCGAATTCCATCGAGTCCTCATCGGCGGGCGGTCCCTCTATGCCGAACGATGCGGCATCGCCATGTCCTTCATCCTCAATAATCGACTCACCCACTGCCTTCGCCACCGTCGTGTTGATATCGACCGTCATCCCCACGCGCCCGCCGCTGATGATACATGTCCCGGCAATGCCGACCACGTCTCTGCCGAACATATCCTTGGCAAGCGGAACATTCACCAACTTGGACGGGGCGAGAAATTCCGAAACGACACAGGCAATTTTGTCCTTTTTACCTTCGATAATCACGACCGGCACGACTTCAGGATTGTCCAACTGCGTGGTTTCACTTCCCAACAGTTCCGAAAGATCAAACAGCGGCAACGGTGTACCAAGATATTTGATAAACCGTTCCCGATCCATCTGAGCCTGAATCTGCCCCAGTCTCAGCCCTTGCAGACTCACGACTTGGTCTATAGAAAGAGCGTAGAGCGTTTCATTACAGCGGACGATGAGCGCATCCACGATATTCACCGCCTTCAATTTCGGAATACGCAGCCGAATGGTAAAACCATGCTTGGGGGTGTTTTCCAGTTCCATCGTGCCGTTGAATTCGGCAACCATGGTACTGACCAAATCGAGTCCGACCCCGCGTCCCGAAGTATCGGTCGCTTTTTCCTTTGTCGAAAATCCCGATGCGCAAAGAACTTGCAGTAAGTCAGGATGGTCATTAGGGTGGAGGGTGCCTATCTTCCGGGCACGTTCAAAAATCTTTTCTTCGTCCACGCCGCGACCATCATCCGAGACAACGATTTCCGTTTCGTGTTCATGTTCCACCGCTTTGAGGAGAAGGATACCCGACTCGTTTTTACCGGTGTGAACCCGCTCCATCGGAGTTTCGAGTCCGTGGTCGGCAGCATTGCGGAGCATGTGCAGCACCGGCTCGACGAGCCGCTCTGCCAATGCCTTATCGACAAGGACTTTTTCCCCTTCAAATTTGAGGTCGATCTCCTTTTTAAGATTTCGGGCAAGGTCGCGGACAGGGCGGCGGAACAACTTAAAGGTTTCGCCGATTTCCACCATTCGGATTGCCATCACGAGGTCATGTAAATCCTGAGAAATACGGGCGGAAGATTCATCGGCAGACTTAATAATCTGCAAGTCCCCTTCGGTCATCGGACGATGATTCGTAACGGCATCGGACATATCCCGTTGGAGTTCATGCAGGGTTGAACTGGTGATGATCACTTCACCGGCAAGATTGAGCAGTTTATCGAGGTGTTCAATTCTGACCAACATTCGGTCAACACCGCGATTAGGATTTGGATTCGCGTCAGACATGCCCTTCATGCAGGGTTGAACTGGTGATGATCACTTCACCGGCAAGATTGAGCAGTTTATCGAGGTGTTCAATTCTGACCAACATTCGGTCAACACCGCGATTAGGATTTGGATTCGCGTCAGACATGCCCGCCATTGTACCCGATGGCGGGGAAAATGCAATTTCTCTGCCGATATACCGTAAACGGCATGAAATTGTTCTTTGCGAACTTTGCCCTTACTTTGCGTCTTTGCGGTTAAATTCTCTTTTTTTAACCGCAAAGTACGCAAAAGGTTGTGCAAAAGAACAAAAAATACCCACGAAAGTTGGACACACCCAAGTCTCCCGCCGAAGAAGCCAGCCGTTTCCTCCAAAAATCACCCTTGCCCGCTTTCGGGAAATTCGTTACGCTTCGTCTATGACACCGAAAGTTTCCATCATTAACCGAGAAGAACCTTTTAACTTTTCTAAGAAAGAAAACAATGCAAATGACAGCAAAACCGAAAGGACTCGCAAAAATAGGGATTTATCCCTTTGATTCCACTTATGCATCTCCCACTTGTTCCTTTTGCCCATTTTTTCAAAAAATGGACGCTCCAGTCCCGGATTTTGGGCAAGGCCGCCCTACATAGGGGAGGCGACACGGATTTGTCAAGTTAACGACTCGCCGCCGCCATTCTACCCGCAAATTCCAAATTCGCCAGCCCGCACCGTTAACTTGACAAATCCCAATTGCCACTCCTGTAGGGACGGAGCAGTTAACCACCGTCCGAAGGGAGGTCATCATGACGAAACAAAGACAACCAACGGCGAAGGTGCTATCAACCTACGAGTTGATGCAAAAGTTTTCGAATGAGCAGTCCGCCATCGACTACCTCGCCGGGATTCTGTGGCGGAACGGCGTGAAGTGCGGATACTACAAAAGCAAGAATGTGAAGGAACGGAAAGGCAAACCGAATTTCTATCATTGCAACGACTACAAACAGGATTTCAGTATCTGGGTCGGGACGATATTTCATCGCTCGCACATCCCGTTGTACAAGTGGCTGTATGCGATGTACTTGCCAATGCTTACACAGAATTGAATGATCCTGATTTGCAGGAGCAATTATTTAGTCAGCAACTGGAAGGACAGAAGGAAGAGGAGAGTATGGCGCGGATGGACAAAGATTTTGTCCGTGCATTGCAGCATGGGATGCCTCCGGCGGGCGGTCTCGGTATCGGTATTGACCGGCTTTGTATGCTGCTGACCGACACTGCGTCGATTCGGGAAGTGATTCTCTTTCCGTTGCAACGACCAGAGCAGTGAAGGGGATTTGCTAACGGCACGAAAATGCACTTTGCGTCCTTTGCGGTTATTTTTTTAGCCGCAAAGGTGCAAAGAAACGCAAAGTACAATTTCCTCCCGTTTGTGAAGATTTTGTGAAAAAAATGTGCCGATGGGGTATTGTGGAGGGTTGTACCGAGGAAAAAAAGGTGTAGAATCGGGGATGTTTCGTGCAAATATCCCTTTAAATTTGGAGAAGAAAATCGAAATAAACTGAAAGATTGAACGAAAATTAGGTTGACGAAAAAGTCATTGTCTTACACCAAAATCACTGCAACGATTTAGAAGACAAAGAAACCGTTTACCGTAGCATACTCTTTACGTCCCGTAGTAATACGGGGTGTCGGGTCATGTTGTATGGTAACGGTTCTTGCAGTGATACCGGGTGTAAGCAACGGATGCTGATGCCCTTTCTTTTTTTGCCGTGAGTTGCTGTTAACTCCGGGGGAAGGCGGCTCTGCTCCATTCCTGCTATCAAGGAGAAATACTATGAACAAGATTGCACCCCTTACCTTTTGTGTTTTCCTGCTGTTTGCTTTTGCGGCTTATACAGAGGAAATTTACCGTTTTTCAGCCACGTCTTTGCCGTCCACTGCTAATCGTATTTGGACGATGGAAGGCAACAGGGCAGAAACGGGACGATTGATCGAAGTTGTCCAAGACGGCGATGCCATTAAAACCATTACCCTTGCTATGGCGGACGGCAAGGAGATTAAAGCCCCATTGGGGCACTTCGTCAAAAGAGACCAGGATTATGTCTGGGAAATCATGGTCATGGCAGAGGATGAAAAAATAGCCCCGGCAGCGGAAGGACAGAGGGAAGAGCAGAGAATTGAAGCACCGGCACACGGATTGGCTGATGTTCTTGCAGCGTTGCCTGTACCGCGAGGAGGGCGATGGGAGCGTGATGAAGAGCGGGCAAGACTCCTTGAAGCGGCGAGAGCCAGGGTCATTGGCAGAAATGCAAATGCACGAGGGGTACAAAGGGGGGTTAATGAGCAATTATTGCCGCGACTTGTAGCAGAACGGGAAGCACGAGAGGTTGCACGCGCCGCAGAACAGCAACGAAGGGACGAACAGCAGCAGGCACTTATGCAGTTCAGGGTACAGATGGCACAAGCATGGGCACAGATAGTACGACCGAGTGCGCAGAATAATCAAACCACTAATGATAACCAAGCTGCGGGAAAATGTTCTTTTTGTAACGGTCGTGGATACAGGCAAAGGAATTGCAGCTACTGTAAAGGCACAGGTAGGGACTCGTCGGGCAACCTGATGTGTAGTGGATGTGATGGAAAAGGCTTTGAGAAATGTGGTATTTGCCGCGGTACTGGGACTCGTTAACAGGCGTGTGACAGGCCTCATCCCAAGAGAAAAATTCTGCAAGAGGCTGGCGGAAAGGACACCAAAACTTGAACAGAACGTTGCAGCAGTTGCGGAGGACGAGGGACCAGATAATACTCCGTCGAAAACGGCATGAAAATGTCCTTTGCGCCCCTTGCGCTTCTCCGCGTCTTTGCGGTTAAGCCCTATTGCCCAATGCCCTCTGTATATCCCTTGAACCTCTCCCTGAGCGACGGCGGTAACGCGTTGCGGATGGCTTCGAGAACCGGTCTGTCGTCCGGCGTTCCTGCTTGACCGTCCCGTATGCCGGAGCGGTTTTGATTCGGACGCAAGTCCGAACTCCGCAAAGCATCTTCCCAAATGTTCTTACCGTTCCCCTGCTGCGGCGGCTGCTTGCTATTCTCCGCCATCGTTTTCCAACGGTCGTAAAATTGCCGCAACTGCTCCTCCGTCCAATTTAACTTGCTGAGCAACTCATCACTCGGCTTGTCCTGTAACTGGTCTTCGAGATATTCTAAGACCATATTCGCCGCTTGATTCGCGTATTGCAAATTGGGGTCGTCCGGTGTCGTGTCGCGCGTGGCACCAGTGCCGCCGCCCGTGCTGTCCCTCTGTTGCCCTTCGCCTCCCGGTTCTTCGCCGCCCTGACCTGCCTCTCCCGGCATACTACCTTGTTCACCGCCCGGTTGTTGTCCGCCTTGCTGTTCACCGCCCGGTTGCTGACCGCCTTGCTGTTCACCGCCCGGTTGTTGTCCGCCTTGTTGTTCACCACCCGGTTGCTGACCGCCTTGTTGTTCACCGCCCGGTTGTTGTCCGCCTTGCTGCTCGCCGCCCGGTTGCTGACTGCCCTGCTGTTCACCACCCGGTTGCTGTCCGCCTTGCTGTTCACCGCCCGGTTGTTCACCCTGCCCCGGATTGTTTGGATTATTTCCTGTCTCACTGCGATTGGGAGAGTCCGGGTTGAGACCATCATTTTGATCACGCTGCCCCGATCCCATTGAAGAATTGCAGGCACTGCAATTATTGCCATGCTGATTCGGTGCGCCGCAACTTGGACAGGATGTATCCTGCCCTCTATCTTGATTTTGATTTTGCGGATTTTGATTTAATCTGTTTTCGTCGAACTTGCCCTCTTCCCGCATCCGCTCGATAATTCTTTCCATCGCATCGCCGTCCTGCGTTTCGGGATTCACCGGTGTATTTTGTTCCTGCCCGCTGCCCGCTCCTGTACCTTGCTGGGTTCCATCCGGCGTTTGGTTGGAGTGTTCATTGCTTGCCTGCCCATTTTGGGGATTCCCTTCCGCCACTTCGTCTCCGCTGCCGCCGGAAGGATCATCACTCGCTCCTCCCTGACCGGAATCCCCCGGTTGATCTTCTGGTGATCCCCCTTCACCTGAACCAGTGTCCCCGCCTCGTTCCTGCCCGTCTTCGGGATTGTTTCCATCGGGTTGAGTACCATCATTGGATTCGTCCGGTTGTGAGTTGCCGCCTTCACCGGTATCTTGCTGGTCGGGATTCTGCTGGTCAGGGTTCTGTTGATCGGGGTTCTGTTGGTCAGGATTCTGCTGGTCAGGGTTCTGTTGATCGGGATTCTGTTGGTCAGGGTTCTGTTGGTCGGGATTTTGTTGGTCAGGGTTCTGTTGGTCGGGGTCTTGCGGTTCCGGTTCTTCCTCTTTTTGAATCGGCTCGACAACATTGATGGTTATTTTTCGCGTTGCACTGACATTGCCTTCGGGCAACTTTGTGTCGACGGCTTCCGCCCAGACTTCGACGGAATCACCTACGGCAAGCCGCTTGGTTGCCGGTGAGAAAATGTACGTTTTTGCGACTTTTCCCC
>Ga0099364_10012333_pt1 | contig 11536 bp, 7 predicted proteins | sample TergutTh196P3_FD_73070 | JGI IMG/M metagenome (GOLD analysis project Ga0099364, IMG submission 73070) | Microcerotermes parvus P3 segment gut microbial communities from Pointe-Noire, Republic of the Congo - Th196 P3 | ecosystem: Host-associated > Arthropoda: Insects > Digestive system > Gut ...
CATCGTCTTTTCCCTCTTGTTCGCCGCCGTTACTTACAGCAGCATTACCAAACATAGCTCTGACAGACGCTTCGCTGAAATCATCCAGCACGATGTCTTCCCAGAACGTCACGGTTACGACTACGTCGTCTCCGGCTTCGGAGGTGTACGTGATCGTTCCGGTCGCGCCCTCATCGCCCGCGATTACGCCGGTGTGCGTGGTATCTCCGTTGGAGTCCGTCGCGGTCAGTGTACCGGAGGAGGCTCCGCCAACCGTCAGGCCTTCGGCGACCCAGTCAACTTCATCGTCGGCAAGCCCGAGGCCTTCAAAGAGAACGGTTACGGTGATGGTTTCTGTCTCGCCGGAGAGGAAGCCCTCAAAGGTGTCCTCGTCCACTTCGATACCCGAGGCGACATACTTGGTGCCCTTGCTGATGGCCACGATGTCCAGGACATTGGCGCGGGCGCCGGTGCCGTAGGTATAGTTGGCGATGTAGTCGTCCTTCAGGCGGCTGATGCTGCTGGCCTCGGCGGCGCTGACAAACTGGCCGCCTTCCACGTCAACAAAGATGGTGTTCGCGTCATAGGCCTTCCAGCCTACTTTGCCGCCCAGGTTCAGCGCGCTGATCCCCAGATTGAACTCCAGGACGCCCGGTCCGACGCCATTCTGCAGTCCAGCGAGGCGGTTTACAGCGGTGACCTTTCCGCCGGTCATGGTCGGCGTATAGATCATGCCCTTCTTGAAGCCCACGGTGAGTGCGTTTTCAAAGACGCTGAGCGCGCCGTCGGCGGTGTACAGCGGGTCTTTGACGCCGCCCTTGGAGATCGGGGTGATCACGCCGCGAATCTTGCTGGCGTCTTCGCCCGGGACCTGCGTGTAGCCGTCGGCCAGAGCCACGAACCAGTCGCCCGCGGCGCCGGAGCCGCCGTCATACAGCCCGCCGGTGTTGATGAGCGCTATGCGCGTGATGAAGCCGGCCGCGGTGTTGTCCACGTTTCCGTTCGGAAGCTGCGAGATATACACCACGTCGAGCGCACCCTCCAGAATCGCGGGAACCCTTTGTCCCTCGTACACGGTGTACCTGCCGTCCACTTTGACGAAGGTGACGGTGTCCGCGGTGAGGAACTTGCCGGCCAGGGCCGTGGCGGACAGTCTGTACTGTGTGGTGGTGGCCAGCAGGGTGGCCGTGTCGGTGTCCACACCCACGTCGATTTCCTTCAGGGTAATCGTGCCGTTGGTGTTGAGTTCATACGCCCACAGCGTGTCGTCGAGGAGTGTCTTAGCGTTGAATTGATCCGACGATCCGAAATAGTAGACGTCCTCGCCGGCATCGACGGAATCCGCGCCGTATTGACCGGCTGAGAGGCTGCCGCCGTGGACCTTCGTCGCGTTGCCGCCGCCGGCCAGCTGCTTGATGTTGTCAAGCCGGTAGGTGCCGTCCTGACCGTCGGTGAACAGGACATTGACCAGGACATAGTTGCCGATCGTGTCGGTCGCGAAGTCATACGCGTCAATGATTAGACGCGCCATTTTGACTACCGCGTAGACATCGGGGGCGGCGGGGGCGGCGTCGGGATTCTTCCCGTACACAACCGCGCCTTCCCACAGGTAGAGGATGACGGTCTTGTTGACATCATAGGTGCCGCCCGAGAAGTTAGCCAGAGCGCTGGTCACCTTAGCTGTCTGATAGGTGCTGACCGCGCCGGCCACGTCCACGGAGAGAGAGCTGTAGCTGATGGGTCTGGCCGTGACTTTGCCTTCGACCGGAGCATCCAGCTTGCGGAGCATGTAGCGGATGTTCGCGGCGGCCGCCGAGCCCATCCAGTCGAACTTGGCAAACAGGACGAGGTCGCCCTTCGCGGAGCTGTCGCCCAGGAAGCGGGAGCCGGCGATGTCGTTAGCCAAATCATTGCCGCTTCCGGTGCCGGTGCTGACGCTCACGTTGCCGTTGTTGGCCACGTTGGTGATGTTGGCGAAGGTGTAGGTCTCAATAAAGACGGCCGTAACCTTGCTTCCCTTGACCACGACACGCAGAAGGTCTCCGGCGGTGTTTTCAGGGACCTGCCAGTAGAACGAGTCGGCATTCACAGCTGTCGCGTTGCCGCCCGCCGGAGAATAGTTCCGGTACACCGGATAATTCCCGAGGGTGGTGTTGCCGCTGGGATATACCGTGTTGTAAGGCTCCAGGCCCGACACGCCGGTGATGGTTCTGAGGGCGTCGCGGCGCGCGTCGTCGTTGCCCGAAATGCCCGCGTAGGTCTCAAACACTTCGTCCAGATACTCAAAGCTGAACGCCTGTGTGATCTCGCCGCCGGCGGGCACACGGTAGGTGATCTTCACGCTGCGGCCGACGTCCTTGCGGGTGACGCCGTACTGCGTGGTCAGAGCCGCGGACAGATCGTACACATGGCCCAAGGCGATGTCGGAGGGCTTCTGAACGACATAGTTGGGGCCGCTCTTGAGGGTGATGTCAGCCAGCTTGGCCTTGCCGCTGTTGGCGGGGTTGCCGCCGGCCATGTTGACTTCAGTGCCGTCCGCGTAGAGAACAAATTCCGCTTCGGCGAAGCCGAACTTGTTGATCAGCAGCGACCAGGGATCGTTGGTGCCGCCCAAACCGAACACGTTGTCCTGGCCGGTGCGATAGCGCTCGCCGGTGATGATCGCGTAGCGGATTTGCTGTGCGCTGATGAAGTAGTTGTTGAGCAGGCAGGCCTCGGCGCGGTTCAGCACGCCGGCCGTGTCCAGTGTCAGCAGATTGCCGAACAGACCCAGCTCATGGGCGAGGCTGATGACAAAGCGCTGCGCCGTGCCGTCCCAGGACAGGGCATCGAGGCCTTCCAGGTCGGTGCGGAGGCCCAGGGCCTTCATGACGACCAGCAGGCCTTCTTCAATGGTGATGAGGGAATCCGGGGCGAGCTTGTTCTCGCCGGTGCCCGCGAACAGACCGGTCACACCGGCCCAGTTGGCGTAGCCGTATCCCCAGTGACCGCTGCCGATGTCCGCAAAATACGGCTGCATCTGCGAGTACACGGTGGAGATGCTCGCGCCGCCGTTCATGCTGATGTACAGCATCGCGGCGAACTGGATGCGCGTATACTGCGCGTCCAGATGCAGTTCGCCGGTCGATCCGTCGCCCTTGACGACGCCGAGGTCGAGCATGAACTGCACGGCGTTTGCGTAGACGTCCTCCAGATCGCCGTACTGCGCCAGCAAAGTGGCGCTTTTGGCGGCATCCGGCGCGTCTTCGATGGTGTTCGCGCTCGCAAACGAGCCGACCGAAAGCACCATCGCCGTTGCCAGCATTAACGCCAGCAGCTTCTTGAGATTTCTCATGGGGCTATGTACCCCATAATGTCTCTTGACTTTCCAGCCCGGGAAGCGTTACAATAACAAGTGCCGGCGGAGGTCAGGAAGTTTACAGGATTCCCGATTCTTATAATTATCCTTACAATTCGACCGGAAAAAATTATTATTTTGGAGGAAAACACCATGCCAAGACGTGCCAACGGAGAAGGCTCCGTCCGGCAGCTGAAAAACGGCTCGTGGGAGGCGCGCATCATGTGCGGCTTCCGCCCGGACGGCAAGCCCAGAATCAAGACCTTCACCGCCGGAAAGCGCTCGGTCGTCGCCCGGCGGCTGGCCGACTTCATCGCGGGGGAGAAGAAAGCGCGGCAGACCTGCCGCCTGCCGCTCGGGGAGTGGCTGGAGACCTGGTTGGACGAATACGTCGCCCGCCGCCTGCGGACCAGCACGCGCACCTCCTACGAGAACATCATCCGCAACCAGATTCTCCCGCGTCTCGGGGCGACGCGGCTGCACGAGCTGCGGCGGGAGGAGGTCGAGGCGTTCTACGCCGCCCTGCTGGAGGGCGGGCGCGCCGATGGCCGGGGCGGCCTGAGCCGCAAGACCGTCCGGAACGTCCACATCGTTCTGCACCGCGCGCTGGAGGCCGCCGCCGAACGCGAGCTGATCGGGAAAAATCCCGCCGCCGCCGCCGCGATGCCCGGCCGCCGGGGCGCGCCGGAAACGCGCTCGGCGGAGGTGCTGACGCTGGAGGAACAGCGCGCCCTGACCGCGCGATGCGGGCCGGACGCCTGCGGCACGGCGGTTGTGACCGCTCTCAGCACGGGCCTGCGGATGGGGGAGCTGCTGGGGCTGCGCTGGGCCGATATCGACTTCGCGGCGCGGACCGTCAGCGTGCGGCGGCAGCTCGCGCGGCTGCGGGACTACTCGCCGCAGGCCGGAACGCGGACGCGCCTGCGGCTGGAGGAGGGGGCCAAGACGGAGGCGGGCCTGCGCGTCATCCCCGTCGACGAGAGCCTGTGCGGGCGTCTGCTGGCGTGGCGGGCGCGGCAGGCGGCCGAGGCGGCTGAGGCGGCCGGGGCGGAAGCGGGATACGCGCCCGAACGGCGGCGCGGGCGCAGAGCCGGGCCCGACCTCCACGCGCCGGAGGACATGGTGTTCACCGCGCCGGGCCGCGCCTTTCTGGACCCGGCGACGTTCCGCTACCACTACCGGCTGATGCTGAAGGCGGCGGGGGCACGGCCCCTGAGCATCCACGCCCTGCGCCACACCTTCGCCACGCGCGCGCTGGAGGCCGGGGTTCCCGTGCGGGCCGTCAGCAGCCTGCTGGGACACGCGGCCAGCCAGATCACGATGGACATCTACAGCCATGTCCTGCCCGCGTTTCAGGCCGAGGCGGTCAGCCGGATCGCGGGGTATATCGCGGGAGAGACGACGGCCCCGTAACCTTACAATCGGCATGATAATATAAAAGGAGACACGCGCCGCAAGGGCGGTTTTTTTATGCCCCATTGGCAATTGATAATTGACAGATGGCAATTGCCGATTGACAGGACGGCCCCCGGGCTCCGCGCCCGCCGTTCCTGGCCTGCCCCCGATTGCCAGTTGTCCATTGTGGATTGCCAATGGCCGATCCGCGCTTTGTTACACCTGTGTTACAAATGACCCGTAGCGCTTGACGGGGTTGAGAATGGGGTTTATACTGGGGAACGTACTCAAAAGGGCGGAGTGGGCCCGTCTTCAGGCGGTTCCCCGCAAACGTCCAAATATTTTAAGGAGGTACATAGCCCCATGAGAAATCTCAAGAAGCTGCTGGCGTTAATGCTGGCAACGGCGATGGTGCTTTCGGTTGGCTCGATTGCGAGCGCGAAGCCCGTCTCGGAGTTCTCGGATTACGAGAGCTACAAGGACATCAGCGCGGATTACCTCGCGTCCACCCAACTGCTGGTGGACCTCGGCGCGGTCATCGGAGGAGGCGGCGATACGCTGAATCTGAACGGTACGCTGACCCGCGCGGAAATGGCGACCATTCTGTATCGCCTGATGAACGCATTCGACATGCCCGCGGGCGTGAAGTCCAGCATGGACAAGCTGGAAATCTTCACCGACGTCGCGCCGGGCACGTGGTTTGCCCCGTTCGTCAACTGGGCCAGCACGCTGGGCTACATGAGCGGCAAGGGCAACAACCAGTTCGCGCCATACGACCTCGTGACGGGCATTGAGGCCGTGGTTCTGATGAGCCGCATCCTCGGGCTGCGCCCCGAGCTGGACGCCGATTTCGTAGGCAAGCTGGACTGGGCGCAGATGTTCCCGCTGGCGATGCTGAAATCCCAGCTGCTGTTCAACATCCCCGGCAAGTTTGACGGCGACCTGACCGAGGCGCTGACACGCGGCGAGATTTTCCACATCTTCAAGGCCGCGCTGGACGCCTACCCGATCCTGTCCTACAATGACAGGGGAATCCCGCTGCAGGCGCAGAACATTATGAATACCATCGCTTACACGCAGGGCGAGCTGGTGTACGCCTACACGAAAGTCACCGGCACCATCATCGCCAACGAGTTCATCCACACCAAGGTGGTTATAAACACCGCAGACAGCGCCTACCGTATCGGCAAGCCCATGCCCGACCCCGGCTACTCCGTCGCCAAGGCCGGCAAGTACACGGTCGAGGCCAGCGTGCCGGTTTATCCCGGGCCGGTACCTACGCTCAAGACCTTCGACTTTGATCTTCCCGCCGGATGCGACAGCTATCTGGACAAGTATGAGCTGCTGAACGTGGAAGTGTATTTCTACGCCAAGCTGAACAACAACGGCACCATCGCCGAGCTGTACGGCCTTCCGTCCGACACCGGCAACACCGCGCGCGGCGGCTATAGCAACGCCACCAGCGCCGGCGGCGACGGCACCAACCCCGGAAGCAACGGCCTATGGCGGGTTGCCTTCGACATCGGCGGCACACGCGCCTTCGACAATGAGGCCCCGTTGTTCCTGAACGGCAGAGTGGCCGACAACACATGGGGTGACCTTAACCCCAGCCTGAGCGACTGGAAGGGCGTTATGCGCGCTGATCAGGGCCGCAACACGAAAACCGGCACCTCGATCATCTATGCGTTCAACCAGTACCCCGTCAAGGTCCATGAAGTCAAGGACAACAGCATCGTATTCGCGCCGCTGGGCACAAACCAAACCAGCAGCTACACCGGCCCGTGGGTTGACACCGCAGGAACCCTGCTGTCGAACACCCGCCGCGAGATCGCTCTGGACGACATCCTGGAGGGCGCGGACCTCGTCGCGGCCAGGGACGACATCGCCGGTCTGATTCCGGTTGGCAACGGCAAGTATGTCCTGACCGAGGCGACCAAGGTCGAGAACGTGACCATCAACGCGATCAGCATCTCCAACGCCTCCGGTGAACGCACGATCAACGGCACATACAAGGTCAGCAAATCCACCCCGGGCGCGAATTTGGGCAGTCTGCTCATGCTCAATGCTAACAACGACGTGACCGCGAACGCGCTGGGCGGCCGGTACAACTTTGTGATCGTCGGCGGCTTTATCGTGGACGCCGAGTTCATCTCCGGGCTTGCGACGGGCATCGTCGTAGCCGCGCCCGCTGACGGCGCCACGGTCCGGATTATGGACGAAACAGGCGAAGTGACCACGTTTACCAGAAAGAACTCCGGCGAACTGCCCGCGCTCGTCGACCTGCCTGTGAACGTCCAAGGGGATCCCGTGGCGATCGTCTATCAGCTCTCGGAAGACGGGACGACCGCGACCCTCCAGCTGGCCACGGCGCAAGTGATCGAGCTGGACAACACCTTTGACTACAACGCCAGCGACGCGCCGAATATCATCTTCCCCAGCGAGGGCAACAACGTCATCATCGGCACCAGCAACCTGTGGATATTCACCTACAGGGTTAGCAGCGGCAACATCTCGCTGGTTCCGGTCACCGGCCCGATCGCCGGCAAGAAGTCGGGGTCCAACAATACCTTCTGGAGAACGTCGGTGGCCCTGAACGGCAAGAACATCTTTGTCATCAACAACGCCGGCCTGACGGATCTGAACACCCGTCCCGACCCGCTGTACATCGCCCTGAGCGCGCTGGGCGGCAGCCGCTATGAGGACGGCAAGTACCAGCGCCAGCAGACGCTTTATAACATCATCGACCGGACGGAGCTGTCCGACTGGTGGTGGGAGAGCACCAGCACCATCCCGAATACCTCCAACCCCATCCGGAACACCATCTTTGAGAGCGCGAACACGACCATCAGCTCTGTGAAGATCGGCGCCGCCCTGAACGAGCGCTATGAGTACGCGGTCGTGGATGCTCAGCGCATCAGCGGCAGCCTCTATCTCGACCTCACCGGCGCTCTTGAGATCATCCCCGAAGTCCCGGTCTTTAAGAAGGACAACGGCAACTGGGTCCTGGGCGCGGCGAGCGACATCGGCGCCAGCGAGACGGAATCCGTGCTGGTTCTGAAATACGCCGAGACATGGGTAGACATGGCTCCCGCCGATTCAAACAAAGTGCTGGCCGTGTTCAAGGGCGGCACGCTCGGCGACCTGGGTCTGGAAAACAGGACCGATGAAGCGTCCGAGATCACCCTTGAGGGCACCCATACCACAATCTTTGATGACATCTTTGATGGCATCGAGGCTGGCACGTGGTTTAAGTTCACCGCTACCTTTGAGGTGACAACCGAAGGAACCCTGAAACTCCAGACTAAGGGTGGAAACTATAATCCGCAGACCCCCTCAAGCGGAGAGCTCGCCGACGGCACATACGAAGTGACCTGGATCGAACAAGTCGTCGCTGGCGGCGGCACGGGTCTTCAGACCGACAACACCGCCGTAGATGCCGCCGAAGGCACCCTGACCGACGTAAGCATCGAAGTCTTTGACGTGGATGATGCCAGCGGTGCGGTCAAGGCCGCAAGGGGATTGACGGTGGAACCGGTGGTGTAAGCCTCCCCCCGTTGAGCCCATAGCATGACAACGTACAAGGCCCCCCGGCGTGAGCCGGGGGGCTGTGCCTTGCGTGGGTGGGGTGTTTGATTAGCCGCACACGCCGTAGGGCGCGACGACCTCGGCGCGCCGTGTTTGCCCATTTTACGCGACCGGGGAAATACGGCGCGTTGCAATACCCGAAACCGCGTGCGTACCCGACGGCGCGCCGGGGTCGTCGCGCCCTACGGTTTGTGCGGAACTTTGTCAATCCTCAGTCGGCTCCGCCGACAGCTCCTTTAGGAAAGGAGCCTTGGGGGGCGGGGCTTGACTGCGACAGGCCGCCGTGTTACAATGTAATCGAAAAACAATCAAAAGGCGGTGATGGCATGAGTACCATAGCCGTGAGAGATGAAGACATTATGACCGATTACCAGTTTCGGACGATTATTAAAATGGTGCTGGGAATTGCGCGGAAAACAAAAGATGTGGATGAAGTCATTCGGGAACTCGAACAGCTCCTGCCGGATGAAATGAAAAACGAAAAAGAGTAACCACACAGCGTACAAGGCCCCCCGGCGTGAGCCGGGGGGCCTAATCCTCAGTCGGCTCCGCCGACAGCTCCTTTAGGAAAGGAGCCTTACAGGGCGCGCAAGCCTCCTTTCGTAAAGGAGGTGGCACGCCGTCAGGCGTGACGGAGGATTTTAGGGCGGGGTACGGGTTTGGGGGGAAACCCCGCGCGTCAGCTGTACAAAATGTTCACCATCATTGCGTAGTGGCACACGCTGCCCAGCATGATAAAAATGTGGAATACCTCGTGGAATCCGAAATACTTCCGGTCCCGCCCGGGCCATTTGCGGGCGTACAGGACACCCCCGGCGGTGTAGAACACACCGCCCAGCGCCAGCCACATCAGCCCGCGCCCGCTCAGCGCCTGCACCACCGGATAGACGGCCACAATGATCATCCAGCCCATTCCAATGTACGCCGCCGCCGAGACCCAGCGCGGCGCGTTCATCCAAAACAGCTTGACCAGCGACCCGGCCACCGCCAGACCCCAGATCACCCCGAACACCGACCAGCCCCACGCGCCATGCCGCGCCTGCAGCGGGCCCAGGCACAGCGGCGTGTACGTTCCGGCAATCAGCATGTAGATCATGATATGATCGACCGTCCGCAGCGCGCGCCGCCCTCCGACCTTGGCCGGAATGCAGTGGTACAGCGTGCTGGCCGTATACAGCCCGATCAGCGTCGCGCCGTAGACCGAGTAGCTCACGATCTGCGCTGCGCCGCCGGCAAACGCGCTCAGCACAATCAGGACGCCCGCCGCGGCGGCCGCCATCAGCGCGCCGATGCCATGCGTCAGCGCAGCGTAAGGCCGCAGCCCGTCATTCGGGCCGCGAACCTCACGCGGGGGGCGTATTCGTTTGGCTTTATCTTCCGTATGAGGAACATCCCCCGGGGGGGAATGATTTTTTCTCATCAACGGATCAGCTTTCCTCCAATACAGCCCTGGCCTTGTCGACGACGGCGGCGAACGCGGCCTTGTCGTTGACGGCCATGTCGGCCAGCACCTTCCGGTTTAGGGGCAGCTCCATCTTCTTCAGCGCGTACATAAAGCGCGAGTAATTCAGCCCTTGCGCGCTGACGCCGGCGGAGATGCGCGTAATCCACAGCCGCCGGAAGTCGCGCTTGCGCGCCTTCCGCCCGATATAGGCGTACTGCCCGCTCTTGATCACGGCCTGCTTGGCCATTTTGAAATGCTTTGATTTAGCGCCCCAGTAGCCCTTGGCCAGCTTCAGTACCTTGCGTCTGCGCCGCCGGGTCTCTACCGCGCCTTTGATCCTAGCCATCGCGTATCGTTCCCTTCTGTGTATCGATTATGATCGTTCCGGTTTACTTGTACGGGATCAGCGTCTTCACGCTCTCGACGTTGGTCACGTCGCAGTACCCGTTTTTGCGGAGGCCGCGCTTGCGCTTGGTGGATTTCTTGTTCAGGATGTGCGAACGGTAGGCGTGGCCGCGCTTGACCTTGCCGTTTTTCGTGACGGAAAAACGCTTTTTCGCGCCGCTGTGCGTCTTGAGCTTGGGCATGGGATATCGTCTCCTTTCGTGTGGGCGTTACGGTTTGCCCGGCTTTTCCGGGGGTTTCGGGGCCAGAAACATGGTCATATTCCGCCCTTCCAGCTTCGGGGGCTTTTCGATGACGCAGCCGCCGGAAAGCGTTTCCGCAAAGCGTTTCATCTGCGCCTCGCCCAGCTGTGTGTGCGCCATTTCGCGGCCGCGGAAGCGGATGGAGACCTTGACCTTGTCCCCCTCCTCCAGAAAGCGCTGCGCGTTGCGCGCCTTAAAGTTCAGGTCGTGCGCGTCGATGCCGGGGGAGAGACGGATCTCCTTCAGCTCGACGGTCTTTTGGTGCCTTCGCGCTTCCTTTTCCTTCTTGGACTGCTCGAAACGGAACTTGCCGTAGTCCATGACACGGCAAACAGGCGGCTCGGCCTTGGGGGCGATCTTAACCAAATCCAGATTCTGCTCACGCGCGATCGTCTGCGCTTTGGCGATGGGCATAACGCCCAGCTGCTCGCCGCCTGTGCCGATCAGCCGCACCTCGCGGTCGCGGATCTGTTCATTGATTTGATGATCCATGCTACTGATAAGGGGTCACCTCCGACGCGATTATGTGCGCACAAAAAGCGGGGGAAAGGCTCCGCCGGATCGACCGAACCCTTCCCCCGCGTCCTGGCTCCGGAAAACCTCGCGCTGCGGGACAGAGAAATCCGTATCGACCGCGGCCCGGGACGCTGACCGCGCCCTGCCGGGTGAGGGCGCTGGCCGCGCCCTGCTTTGTTGTGCCGGAGTAGTATAGCACGGTTTTCCCCGGTTGTCAAGCAAAATTTTTTGTGGGGTGTGTTTGGGGGTCACGCCCCCCAAGGCTCCTTTCCTAAAGGAGCTGTCGGCGGAGCCGACTGAGGATTGACAAAGTTCCCGTACCGCTGCCCCAACCCGTACCCCGCCCTAAAATCCTCCGTCACGCCTGACGGCGTGCCACCTCCTTTACGAAAGGAGGCTTGACAAATACCTACATTTGTGCTATTCTAATGTCAGGCGTTGCCACATACGGTAGGCGGTTAGCCAATCCCCTCGAAAGGGGGTGAGGCCTTATGGTGGAATGGGTTTTTATGATTCTGGCCCTTGTGCTGGTTTTGTACATTATCCGTGAAATCAAACGAAAATAACCGCCCCACGTCCAAATGTAGCGGTTATTTTCTAACCCAGCATTTAGGCTAACCGTTTACCGGCGAC
>Ga0099364_10012334_pt1 | contig 11535 bp, 9 predicted proteins | sample TergutTh196P3_FD_73070 | JGI IMG/M metagenome (GOLD analysis project Ga0099364, IMG submission 73070) | Microcerotermes parvus P3 segment gut microbial communities from Pointe-Noire, Republic of the Congo - Th196 P3 | ecosystem: Host-associated > Arthropoda: Insects > Digestive system > Gut ...
ATCTGATTCTCTTTGCTCTCGCATTTTGGACAGATTCGTCCTTCTATTATTTTTAGCTTCTTCATATCTCTTATTATATCACTAGCAACGCCTTTTGTCTACTCCCTTTGAAATGCGCCGTCTGCCGCTTGACAACCGCGCGGATATACTATAAAATATTACTATGGACAAAGGCGTTCATCAGATAGCGTATGCAAAGCCGCAGTTTGCTGCCGATCCCGGCACGTGCGGGTTTGCCGGTACGCCGTGTGATGGATGCCTTTATACATATGACATAAAATTTGCAGCAGTCTTCAGCGGTGATGAAAGGACGGTCGTTTTGCCATGAGGGATTTTGTATCAAAAGCAATCCGCGGAATACCCCCTTCGGGTATACGCAAATTCTTTGACATAGCGTCGGAGATGGGGGATGTAATCTCCTTAGGTGTCGGTGAGCCTGATTTCGCGACGCCTGATAACATCAGGGACGCGGCAATCCTTTCTATGCAGAAGAAGGGAACAAAATATACATCCAACGCGGGTATGCCGGAGCTTCGCGCTGAAATCGCGCGGTATATGCACAGCCAATATCAGCTGAGCTATAACCCGGATACGCAGGTGCTTGTAACTGTCGGCGCGAGCGAGGGCATCGATATTGCCATGCGCGCGATTGCAGACCCCGGCGACGAGGTCCTTGTGGTGGAGCCTTGCTTTGTTTCGTACAAGCCGTGCGTGCAGATGGCGGGCGGGGTCCCGGTGCCCGTCACTACAAGCGCGGCAAATAATTTCCGCGTAACCCCCGATGAGATCGAGGCAAAGCTGACAAGCAAAACAAAGGCGATTATAATAAGCTACCCGAGCAACCCTACGGGCGCGATAATGGAGCGCGCGGATTTAGAAAAAATCGCGGCGGTTATTCGGGAGCGGGATATCGTATGCATCAGTGATGAGATATACAGCGAGCTGACATACGCGGACGGGGACCATGTAAGCATCGCGTCACTGCCCGGAATGTATGAGCGGACAGTTGTACTAAGCGGCTTTTCAAAGGCGTTCGCTATGACGGGCTGGCGGCTGGGCTACGCCTGCGGGCCCCGTGATATCTTGGCGGCGATGACAAAGATTCACCAGTACATCATCATGTGCGCCCCTACAACAGCACAGTACGGCGGGCTGGAGGCGCTGCGCGGCGGCGCGGGGGGCGTAGCGGATATGCGCAAGGAATATGACGAAAGGCGCAGGTTCATGCTCGACGGCTTTGAAAAGATCGGCATAGACTGCTTTGAGGCAAAGGGCGCGTTCTACCTGTTCCCGAGCATCAGCCGCTTCGGCATGACATCTGAGGGCTTCTGCGCCAAGCTCCTCAGGGAAAAACGGCTTGCCGTAATCCCCGGGAACGCCTTCGGTGATTGCGGCGAGGGGCATATCCGCTGCTCATACGCATATTCTATGGATAACCTGGAAGAAGCGCTGTCCAGGCTGGGCGAGTTTATAGCAGGCTTAACAGAAAAGGGGGCGGGCAAATGAACACTACGGCAAGCGAAGTATTGCAGTTTGTAAAAGAGAACGATATAAAATTCATACGCCTTAGTTTTTGCGATATTTTAGGGCAGAAAAAAAACATCGCAATTATGGCGGATGAGCTGGAGCAGGCGTTTAAAAACGGGGTTTCCTTTGACGCACACGCGATACGGGGATTTATGGACGTGACACGGTCCGACCTGTTTCTCTTCCCGGACCCGGGCACGCTGGCTGTTTTGCCGTGGCGGCCCGGGTCGGGGCGGGTCGCGCGGTTTTTCTGCGACATAAAATACCCGGACGGCTCGCCGTTTTTACACGACGGGAGGGCGCTTCTGAAGCAGGCGGCCCTGCGCGCCGCAAAGCTGGGCTATGTTTGCAAAATAGGCACTGAGTGCGAATTCTACTTGTTTAAAACCGATGAAAACGGCAACCCGACAAGCATCCCCCTGGATAACGGCGGTTATCTGGACATTGCGCCGCTTGACCGCGGGGAGGATATACGCCGCGAAATTTGCCTCACACTTGAGGAAATGGGGATAAAACCCGAAACCTCCCACCATGAGCAGGGTCCGGGGCAAAACGAGATTGATTTCAAGTTCGGGGATGCCCTTAACAGCGCGGACAACCTCCAGACCTTCAAGTATGTAGTAAAAGCAATCGCGGCGCGCGGCGGGCTGTTCGCCTCCTTCATGCCAAAACCCATAATCGGGGCGCCCGGCAGCGGTATGCATATAAATCTTTCTTTGTCTGAGGGCGGGAAGAATATTTTCAAAAACCTGGGGGAGGGACACAGTAAAACCGCCGAGAGCTTTATTGCGGGTATTCTATCCAAAATACCGGAGCTTACGGTGTTCCTTAACCCGCTTGCAAATTCCTACGAGCGCTTCGGCGAATTTGAAGCGCCCAAATATGTGTCGTGGTCACACGGGAACCGCTCACAGCTTATACGCATCCCTGCGGCGGCAGGGCCGAAGGTAAGGATGGAGCTGCGTTCACCGGACCCCGCGCTCAACCCATATATTTCGTTCGCATTGCTTATTGAGGCGGGGCTGGACGGCGTTGAATGTGAGGTGCCGCTCCCGCCCGCCGTTGACGCGGATTTATACACGGCGGGCGAAATGGTGACCGGCGCGCTCACCGCGCTCCCCGACAGCTTGGAGAAAGCCGTTTCCCTTGCGGAAAACAGCGCGTTTGCAGGGAAGCTGCTCGGCGGGGAGATACTTGAAAAATACCTTGCCATAAAAAAGGCCGAAGCCGCCGCGTTCAGTGCCGCCAAAGATAAACCGGAGTTTTACAGGGAACGGTATTTCCGCGAAATATAAAAATCACTCCGCGGGAAGGTGATGAAATGGAAAGCGCATTGATTGTTTCCGGCGCGGAAAAAAGCTCCGGCCTGTTTGCCGAGCAGCTCCGTGCGGCTTCCATAAATCACATTGCGGCAGTGCCGACCTGCGGCGAAGCGCGGCGGCTGCTTTTGGAGCAGGACTTCGACCTTGTCATTGTGAATACGCCGCTGGGGGACGAATCCGGGGAGGAATTTTCCCGCTATACGGCTTCAAAGGGCATATCCCAAGTAATCCTTGTGGTTAAAAGCGAAATTTTTGACGCAGTATCGGCATCTGTTGAAGGCGACGGCGTGCTGACCATCTCAAAGCCAATGAACAAAACAATATTCTGGTCCGCGCTGACGCTTGCAAAATCCGCGTGGAGGAGCGTGCGGCGCGTACAGGACGAAAACGCCAAGCTCAAGCAGAAAATCGAGGATATACGCATTATTGACCGCGCAAAATGCATCCTTATTTCCTACATGAACATGAGCGAGCAGGAAGCGCACAGGTATATCGAAAAACAGGCGATGGACCTGCGCTCCACCAGAAGAATCGTCGCGGAAGGGGTCCTGAAAACATATGAAAGCTAGTACAGTAAAAATAATCGACTACAAGGCGGGCAATGCCCCAAGCGTACTGCACGCCGTTAAGCGGCTGGGATACAGCGCCGATTTTGCCCGGTGTGCGCAGGATATTGAGGGTGCGTCGCATATCATCCTGCCCGGGGTTGGCAGCGCGGGGGCGACTATGGATTCCCTGCGGGAAATGGGGCTGATACGGCCGCTTGAGGATGCTGTGCTAAGTAAAAATGTCAGCTTTATGGGTATCTGCGTGGGGATGCAAATACTTTTTGATCACAGCGAGGAAGGCGATGCGCCCTGTCTTGGCTGGCTTGGGGGCCGTGTGATAAAATTCAGCGACGATGATGTCCGTGTCCCGCAAATGGGCTGGAACCGTGTCAGCTTTGTGAAGGACGCATTGCCGGGATACGAAGAAGGCTTCTTTTACTTCGTAAACTCCTATTACGCCAAGCCCGAGGATAAATCCGACATATGGGGCGAGGCGGATTACGGCGGCATATTCACAGCAGCGGTATGCAAAGGCAATATCTACGGCACACAGTTTCACCTGGAAAAAAGCGGCGAAGCGGGGCTGAAACTGCTTGATGCTTTCCTTCGCGCGGGGGTGAAACAATGCTGACAAAACGACTCATCGCCTGTTTTGATATCATTGATGGCAGGGTGACAAAAGCTGTGCAGTTCAAGGACAATATTGACGTTGCTCCCGCTGAAGAGCTTGCGGGCGCAATGTATGGCGCGCAGATCGACGAGCTGATTTTCTACGACATTACGGCAAGCGCACAAAAACGCGCCATTGACATCGAAACCGTAAAAAAGGTGGCGCGGCGGGTTTTCATCCCGTTTACAGTCGGCGGCGGCATTAGGGATGTAGGCGATATGTACAAGGTGCTTGAAGCCGGTGCTGAAAAAATCAGCGTGGATTCCATGGCTGTGCGCAGCCCGCAGATTATCTGCGACGGCGCGAAGGCTTTCGGCTCGCAGTGCGTGGTGCTTTCCACCCAAGTTAAAAAGACAGGCAAAACCCCAAGCGGTTACGAGGTGTTTATAGACGGCGCAAGCTTTGCCACCGGCATGGACGCGATCGAATGGATTAGGCGCGGACAGGAACTGGGCGCGGGGGAAATCTGCCTGAACAGCATTGACAATGACGGGACGCTTGCCGGTTATGATATAGAACTGATGAAGCTGGCAGAAAATGCCGTGCGCGTCCCGCTGATTGCTTCGGGCGGTGCCGGGGAACCGGTGCATTTGCGTACCCTTTTTACCGAAACAGACACACAGGCCGCAATTATCAGCAGTATGCTGTACTCGCCGCGTATGGCGAAAAATTACAGCGTAGGCGAAATCAAAGCCTATCTTATCCGTGAAGGTGTAAATGTGCGCCCGGTTGACTAATAGGCTGTAGTCATGTTACAATTGAAAAAAATAGTTGACAAGTGAATAAGCGTATGCTATAATGTATTGGATAAACAAAGGCGTTTATCAGCGAACAGGCCTCCTTGGCCGATTTGTTGATAAGCGCCTTTGTTTATTTTTTATTAAAAAATAGGGGGAAGCAATATGTCTTACACAGCAAAAGTATTAGAGCGGGCAATAAAAAACAATCCGAACGAGCCGGAGTTTCACCAAGCTGTGACCGAGATCCTGACCACACTTGCGCCTTATGCCGATTCGCGCCCGCAGTACGAAAAAGCGGGGATACTCGAACGGCTGGTTGAGCCCGAACGTGTAATCATGTTTAGGGTGCCTTGGGTGGATGATAACGGCATGACCAGAGTCAACAAAGGCTACCGTGTACAGTTCAGCAGCGTAATCGGCCCGTACAAGGGCGGCTTGCGCTTTCATCCCAGTGTCAGCCTGAGCATAATCAAGTTTTTGGGGTTCGAGCAGATTTTCAAAAATTCATTGACAGGCCAACCCATCGGCGGCGGCAAAGGCGGCTCCGACTTTGACCCAAAGGGAAAATCCGACCGCGAGGTTATGGCGTTCTGCCAAAGCTTTATGACCGAGCTTTGCCGCCATATCGGCGCGGACACTGATGTGCCTGCCGGTGATATCGGCGTAGGCGCGCGGGAAATCGGGTTTTTGTACGGGCAGTACAGGCGGCTGGCAAATACGGTTGGCGGCGTACTGACAGGAAAAGGCTTATCCTACGGCGGTTCCCTTGTTCGGACGGAAGCCACCGGATACGGGCTTGTTTATCTGATGGATGAAATGCTGCGCCGTCACAACAAAACCTTTGAAGGCAAGACTGTAGTAATATCCGGCTCGGGCAACGTGGCAATTTACGCCGCACAGAAAGCCGGTGAGCTTGGCGCGAAGGTAGTGGCATTGTCTGACTCCGGCGGCTATATCTATGACGCGGAAGGCATAGACCTGGACGCGGTAAAGGAAATCAAGGAAGTTAACCGCGCGAGGATCGGCCAGTATACGAATTACCGCCCAAACGCCGTATATACTAAAGGCAGCGGTATCTGGAATATTAAATGCGACATCGCTTTGCCGTGCGCCACACAAAATGAGCTTAGTGAAAGCGATGCGGAGGCTTTGGTTAAAAACGGATGCATCGCCGTAGGCGAAGGGGCAAATATGCCTTCCACCTTAGAAGCCACTGAGGTTTTCCTAAGGAATAAAGTATTGTTCGCGCCGGGCAAAGCGGCAAACGCGGGCGGCGTGGCGACATCCGCGCTGGAGATGAGCCAGAACTCCATGCGTATGGCTTGGCCCTTTGAGGAAGTAGACAGGAAGCTCAAAGAAATCATGGTGAACATTTACAACAATATAGACGAAGCCGCAAAAGAAGCGGGGCAGGAAGACAATTTTGTTGTCGGGGCAAATATTGCCGGCTTCAAAAAAGTCGCCGAGGCGATGCTTGCGCAGGGCGTGGTGTAGGAAATAGGAAATAGCAGAACGGGGGCGTTTAATGTATGAACACATTAAACAATGATTTATGGATGCTGTCGGAACGCGCAAAGGAACTTGAATGCATATACGCGGTGGACGAGGCCCTCCAAAATAGGGATCAAGCCATCCCCGCCTTAATGCGTGAGTTAGTACGGGTCATCCCCGGCGGCTTTGCGTACCCGGAAAACTGCCGCGTAAGCATATGCCTTAACGGTGATATTTATGAGCATGATGATTTCGCCAAAGCTGTTTTGATCAACGAAACGCCGCTTGAAATCGGCAGCGAAGCCATCGGCTGTATCCGGGCGGGGTACATAACGCCCCTTGCGGGGGATGCGCAGTGCGCGGCGCTTGAGCATGAGGAAAAGCTGCTTGCCGCGATTGGCGGGAGGGTGTGCTTTTTGGCGCTGAGCGCACAGCGCGAGCTTTCCGTTTTGTTTGACACGCTCCAAAATATCAACCCGGAAATGCTGCTGCGGATATGTGAAAAGCTCCGAATATTTCTGCCGGGGGTTGAAGATGCCGGAAGGGAAAACATTTCCTACGGGGAAATAAACGCCCCGACGGGGAAGCCCGCCGCCGAGGACCCGGTAGAGCTTATGCGCAGGATGATTTCCGGCGCGGCGGCGTTCCTTCCGGGTGCCAAGGTTTCGGAGCTGATCGCAAAATGGGTCGCGGAGGAACGCGCGTTTTCCCTTGTTGACAGGGTTGATTCGCCCGACGCGGGAATTGGGCAGATACTCGAAGCCGTGCGCCGTTACGCCAATACCGTTATTGGCCGCGCCGCTGACAGCATCACGGAAACCTGGCTGGTTTCGGAGCTGTGCCATAGGTTTTTAACCGGCGGCGAAGAGCTTGTCGATGTGGTTATGGAAAGCTGTAAAATATCAGATTTTGAGTCAATGATAGAGCGGATTATCGGTTCTGAAAAAAGCGGCGGGAATATCGGCGGGAAAGGGAGCGGGATATTCATCGCAAGCAGGATCCTTTCACACATGGCGGAGCATGACCCGCTGCTGGCGGACATAAAGGTGCCTAAAACATGGTACATCGCCGCTGACCAGATTGTGGATTTCCTCAGGTTCAACCATATGGAGGATATGCGGGCGTATAAGTATAACAGCGCGCAGCATCTCCGTATGAGCTATGGCAATGTGGTAAAAAAGATTAAAAACGGCAAGCTCCCGCCGCATATCACAAAGGCCCTGCGGATCCTGCTGGATGATATCGGGGAAGCCCCGATAATTGTTCGCTCGTCCTCACTGCTGGAGGACAGCATGGCTTCGGCGTTTTCGGGTAAGTACAAGAGCCTGTTCCTGGCGAATACCGGCACGAAAGAGCGGCGCCTTGACGGGCTTTGCGACGCTGTGCTGGAGGTGTATTCCTCCATGTATAACCCGGATGCCATTATTTACCGGCGGGAGCGCGGCCTTCTGAATTTCGCCGAGCAGATGGGCATTTTGATCCAGGAGGTCGTCGGGAAGCGTATCGGGCCGTATTTCATGCCTGTTTTCGCGGGGGTGGCGTTTTCGGAAAACCAGCTCCGCTGGACCGGCAGGATCTCACGCTCCGACGGCCTTGCGCGGATTGTCGCCGGGCTGGGTACACGCGCAGTTGACAGGGTAAGCGACGATTACCCCACGCTGTTCGCGCCTGCAAAGCCGGGCCTGCGCATAAACCAACAGCCTGATGAGGCGATATACTATTCGCAAAAGCATATCGACCTTATCAACACAGAAAAAGGGTGCTTTGAAACCTTGCCGCTGTACGGTTTCCTGCGCGAATACGGGCATCTGGTCCCGGGCATAGAAAAGCTTGTAAGCGTACACAGCGAGGGTATGCTGATGCGAAAAAACGCCTTTAACCTAAACACAAAAAAAGACAGCACGGTCCTGACCTTTGACGGTATCCTGAGCGATACGCAAATACCGGCGACGCTGATGCGTATGCTTACTGTTTTGTCCGAGAAGATGAAGGTCCCAATAGATATGGAGTTTGCCTATGACGGCGAGCATATTTATCTATTGCAATGCCGCGCGCAAGGCCTTGGGCGGCTGACAAACCTGCCCGCCCCGATCCCTCAGCAGCTGCCGGCGCAGGATATCCTTTTTACCGCCAACCGATATATAACAAATGGGCTGCTCGATGAGATTACACATATCGTTTATGTAGACGCGGACGGCTACAACAACCTTTCTACTTTGGATGAGCTGTATGATATCGGCAAGGCGGTCGGGGCGCTCGGGGCGCTTCTGCCGCGCAGAAAATATATCCTTATCGGCCCGGGGAGATGGGGCAGCCGCGGCGATATTAAATTAGGCGTTCGTGTAACATATTCCGATATCTGCAATGCGGCGGCGTTAGTAGAGGTAGCAAAGGAAAAATACGGATATGTCCCCGAACTCAGCTTCGGCACGCACTTTTTCCAGGACCTGGCGGAATCCGATATCCTGTACATCCCGCTTTATCCCGACAGCCCGGGCGCGGTATTCAAAAGCGGGTTCTTCTTCTCGGCGGAGAATCTTTTGGGGGATATACTGCCGCAGTATTCACAGTACGATGATGTTATAAAAGTAATCGATGTCCCTGCCGCCGCTGCCGGGAAACGATTGTCTGTGCGCATGAACTCCGACCTTGAACAGGCGGCGGCGTTCTTCACTGCCGAGAATACGGGTATACAGCCTTTATCAAACGAAAAAAAAGGGGCGCATACCCCACGGGGGCAAGACGGCTATTCCAGGTGGATGCACTATATGGCACAGCAAATTGCCCGGGAAATGGATATAGACGCGCTGTGCGTCAAAGCGGTTTATCTTACAGGCAGCGTGAATACCGGCACGGCGGGCATAGGCTCCGACATAGACTTGATTGTTCACTTTACAGGGGACGAGGCACAGCGGCAGGCGCTTACAAATTGGCTGGACGGCTGGAGCAAGGCCCTCGCGCAGAGCCATTTCCTGCAAACAGGGTTCAAGGCGCAGGATATCCTGGATGTGCATATTATCACGGATGAAAGTATACGCAAAAAGGATTCTTACGCTGCGAAGATTGACTGTATCACAGATCCGGCGAGCCTCTTGCGCGGGATATAGGGGCTGGGAGGAATTATGCCAATAACAATAGACAACGGCCTAATCTCATATTTAGAGGATTTATCGTACCTGTCACTCACCGATGAAGAAAAACAGCGTCTGGGCGGGGATCTGCGCGCGATTTTGGAGGGCATGGATTGCCTTGGGAAACTTGATACAGAAAACGTGCCGGAGCGCAGCCACCCCTTTGATGACGTTAACGCTTTCCGAAGTGATGAGGTTAAAGAATCCTTCGGGCGCGAATTGATACTAAAAAACGCGCCGCACACAAACGCGGAAATGTTCATCGTACCGCAAGCTATCGAAATTGAACAGGAGTAATAATTATGTACAGCAAAATTGTACTTGCGTATTCCGGCGGCCTTGATACAACCGCAATAATCCCGTGGCTTCGGGAAAATTACGCGGGATGCAAGGTAATCGCCTGTTGTGTGGATGTGGGGCAGTGCGGCGATTATGACGGGATTGAGCGGCGCGCGCTTAAAACAGGCGCGGATAAAGCGGTTATTATAAATGCGGTTGACCGGTTCGCGTGCGAATATATCCTGCCGCTGATAAAAGCAAACGCTGTTTACGAGGGTAAGTATCTTCTCGGTACGGCGGCGGCGCGCCCGCTTATAGCAAAAAAGCTTGTGGATACCGCACTGGCGGAAGGCGCGGACGCAATCTGCCATGGGGCTACAGGCAAGGGCAACGACCAGATCCGCTTTGAGCTTGCAATCAAAGCGTTCGCGCCGCAGCTTAAAATTATAGCGCCTTGGCGGGTCTGGGATATTAAATCCCGCGATGACGCGGTCAAGTACCTGCTGGAACGCGGCATTGAGCCGCCCGCAAAAAAAGACCAAAGCTACAGCCGCGACGAAAACCTGTGGCACTTGAGCCATGAGGGGCTGGAACTCGAAGACCCCTGTGTTGAGCCGGATTACAGGCATATCTTAAGCCGGTCGGTCAGCCCGGAGGATGCGCCGGACAAACCCGAATATGTGGAAATTTTCTTTGAAAACGGCGTCCCCGTAAAGCTGAACGATAAAGCAGCTTCACTCACAGGGCTTATCGGCGCGCTCAATGAAATCGGCGGCAGGAACGGCATCGGCATAGAGGATATGGTTGAAAACCGTGTAGTGGGGATGAAATCGCGCGGCATTTATGAAACCCCGGGCGGGACAATCATCTTCACGGCACATAAAGAGCTTGAGCGCCTATGCCTTGACCGCCAAACTACGGCGTTTAAGGAAATCGTTGCGGGGCGGCTGGCGGAGCTGGTGTACATGGGTGAGTGGTTCACGCCTTTGAGGGAAGCGCTGTCGGTATTCATAGACAAAACACAGGAAAATGTAACAGGCACGGTAAAGCTGAAGCTTTACAAGGGCAACATTATCCCGGCGGGGGCACATTCGCCGTACTCACTTTACAGTGAAGATCTAGCAAGCTTTACCACCGGTGAATTGTATAACCATAAAGACGCGGAAGGCTTCATAAACCTTACGGCACTGCCCGTAACCGTGCGGGCGCTGATGAGCCGACATAAAAGAGAGCAGGGGCTGCCATGAAATTATGGGGCGGAAGGTTTTCGGGGAAACCGGATGAATTTGCAAGCGGGTTCCATTCATCCATACCGTTTGACAAAAGGCTGTACAGGCAGGATATAATCGGCAGTATCGCGCACGCTAAAATGCTGGGGCGGCAGGGTATCATATCTTGCGGGGACGCGGAAAAAATCATCGGGGGGCTTTCGGGGATCCTCGCTGATATCGAAAGCGGCTCTTTGATAATTGACTCTGCCGCCGAGGATATCCACTCCTTTGTTGAAGCGGAGCTAACCCGGCGAATCGGCGAAGCCGGAAAGCGCCTGCACACCGGCAGAAGCAGGAACGACCAAGTCGCCTTAGATATGCGGATGTATGTTAAAAGTGAAATCGATGAGGTGGCATCGCTTCTTACCCCGCTGGCAGAAATCCTGCTCACGCTTGCGAAAAAGCATATATGCACTGTTATGCCCGGGTTTACGCATATGCAAAAGGCACAGCCGATAACGCTGGCGCATCATTTTATGGCGTACTTCCATATGTTCGCGCGTGATTTGGAAAGGCTTGATGATTGCCGCAAAAGGACAGATTATATGCCGTTAGG
>Ga0099364_10012335_pt1 | contig 11535 bp, 9 predicted proteins | sample TergutTh196P3_FD_73070 | JGI IMG/M metagenome (GOLD analysis project Ga0099364, IMG submission 73070) | Microcerotermes parvus P3 segment gut microbial communities from Pointe-Noire, Republic of the Congo - Th196 P3 | ecosystem: Host-associated > Arthropoda: Insects > Digestive system > Gut ...
ACCAAGGTATGCGCTAGTTACATGCGGACGCTCCAACAATGTGAAATTAACTGGTGAAGATATCCTTTATCTTGAAAAGATTGACAACGTAAAGGGAAAAACAAGGATATCCGGGCGGTTGATAAACAATAATGGCAGAAGTATTGATATTGGGGGAAGAAAAATCCGGATTAGCGGTTATAGCAAGGTATGGGAAGTATTCACAGATATAAACGGCGTTTATGAAATCTACGATCTTCCGCCTGGAGAGTATGATATTGAGCCTGAAATACCACATGGGTGGAGAATAGATCCATATTCAACAAAACTTTCTTCATCTGTTGTTCCATACAAATATACAAATATCAGCTCTAAAAACCGTATTGAAAAAATCTCTATTGTTTTGAAAAAGGGAGCACATGCCTCTCTTGACATTGATTTTATTCCTGATACTGCCATTCGGGGAAAATTATTAGCCCCTTCGGGTCAGCCGATAGAAGGTGGCCGTTTGGACGTCCAGTTGATTGATGACGCAAAACGTTTATTAAGATACGATATTACAGATAAAAATGGAGAATTCGATATTGATGAAATATCAGAAGGTCAATATATACTCGTAGCAAACGTTTTTGGTAGCATTACAAATGAAATGCCATTTCGAACTACTTACTATCCTGGTGTTTTCGACATGAAAAAGGCGGACGTTTTTTCAATAACGCCAGGTACATTTTTCAATGGCATTGAATTTCACATCCCGGAATATGAAAAATCAATCCAGATTTCAGCGATTGCTTTATACTCTGATGGAAAATCTGTTAACAACGCATTTGTTACGCTGAAATTTATACCAGACAATAAAGATATATTACCTTTTGAACTTCCCGGATATTCCAGAAACGGTATTCATACTGGCATAAAACTTGAGAGAATGGCAGGAAATCTTGTCGCCCGCATGAGTCTTGACAAAGACGTTTTTCTTAATTGCCCTGAGATCAAAACACCTATTCACGAATCAGATGAAGTGTGGATTTCTGGAGAAGAAGACGTGAATGTCCGCTTGTATTTCAATATTCCTTATTGTGAGAGTGATGCTGAATAGCGCGCTAGCCTCGCGACGAATCTGGAGAAGCGCTGATATACCCGATTTCAGTGGATTTTCTGAAAAAAAATCCTGGCGATGCTTCAATCATCTGCCAATTTCCATATGAGCCATTACACAGAGCCAATCATCAAGGGTAAAAAATACGAAACAATGCTGCCCGCCGGGTTCGCTCTGGTGCTTGAGGGCGGCGGAACTCGCGGATTTTTCAGCGCGGGCGTGTTTGACGCCTTTATGGATGCCGGGATAATGTTTCCCTACATCATAGGCGTATCGGCAGGAGCCGCAAACGCGCTGTCCTACATATCGGGACAACGCGGGCGCAACCGCGTTCTTGTTGAAAAATTTGTCGGGAGGCCGCAGTACCTGGGTTATCGAAACCTGGTTATGCATCGGTCATTGTTCGGCTACGATTATTTGTTTAAGACTGTGCCGGAACGCCTCTTGTTTTGGGACAGGGAGGTTTTTGACGAAACTGATACCCGGTTTGTTATAGGGGCGGTTGACTGCGCCACGGGGGAAACGGCCTGGTTTGAAAAGCACAACGTACAACCCGGTTTTGACGTAGTCCGGGCTTCATGTTCGATTCCCATAGTGTCGCCGATGATGAAGTACAAAGGGAAAATACTGATGGACGGCGGCGTGTCTTCGCCGATACCAATAGAAAAATCCATTGAGGACGGCAACAGCTTCCACATTATCGTATTGACGCGCAATGAAGGCTACGAGGAAGCCCCTTTAAAACACATGGGAATAACGCGGCTTTTGTACGGAAAATATCCGAGACTTGTAGAAACCATGCGACGGCACCATGAAATTTACAACAGGCAATTGCGTTTGTGCGAACAAATGGCGGCAAGCGGCGGCGCGTTGATTGTCCGCCCGCAGAATCCATTGACAATGGAGAGTACGGAACGCGACATACCGGCGCTTTTACGCTTACATGACGAGGGATATGACGAGGGTGTACGGGCTGTGAATCGGATAAAAGAAAATTGTTGATGGAAAAGATGTGGAAAAGTATGCCGAAACGGCTTTTTACAAAGCCGTCGCCCGGATTACGAAAGGATATTTTCGCCTGGAACGTATTATCCCTGGAGATTTGATTGATGAAATTCCGGGTTAGTGCCGGATTGCCCCGACTCCGGGCTCCGGCGCGAAACCCAAATACGGAGGATAGGCTTCACCCAGGTTAAATTCTCTAATCCCCTGACAGTTGATCAATGTCGAACATCCCTGTTTTTCAGCCGCGTCATAACTGCGTTTCAACGCCGCGCGCAGATCCTCCGGCGTATGCACATATTCTCCGCGCATTCCGAGATTCTCGGCCATTTTGTCGTAAGGGAAGTTTTCTTCAAAAAACAGAATGGCAGAAAGTGCTGGAACGAAACTCGTAAGTAACTGGAAAAATTATTTGAACGAAATAAAATTGATTGTTCCCAATAAAGAAACTTTGTATCTTGATGAAAAACCCGTGTTCGTTTATTGGGTTGAATTATAAAAAGGTATTAAGAACTACAAATTAATCACTGACCGGCACTCCCGCGTATAGCTTGGATATGATCGACCATTTGGTATCCAGACGTATAAAGCTCAATATGTCGGTAAACATGATATTCCCCACACGAAGTTTCACCTGCGCGACAGCAGTATCAACACCGGTGAAGTCGATGGATATGATCTCATCATGGCGGGGATAAGCCGATTCAGGAATGCCGGGCTTTCCCGATTCGACAAGCTTTATAAACGCTTCTTTATCCATATCATTCAGGGTTCCGTCCTCATTATGTCCATAAACGTGCGCTCCGCTGTGGAATGCCTCTCTCATCTTCTCTCCGTTACATTCGTAACCTGCGTCAAAATAAGTCTGTATTACCGCTTTGATTTCATTGCTGTCCATAATATGCATCCTTCGCTATTGTACAAATCCGGGTTAACCCAATCCAAGATCGTTTTGCCAGAGTTTTTCAAGAAAAATCCGCCACGGGAGCGACTCGATATTTTTCACCAGAGCGCGAGGCTGTTTTTCCAGCGAAACGATACAAGCCTTTCCTACCGGTCCGTCTTCCATTAGCGCATGCAAAGCGCGCGAAACCCACCATGTTTTCCCGGTTTTTCGCGGACCCCATAAAAATACCGACTTTCCCGGAGGCAGATTGATTTCAATCAGTCTTTTGTTAATTTTCATATCAAGGGAATTTTATCCGGATAAAATTCCCTTGCAAGGAAATTTATCCGGATAATCCCAAAATGATCGTCGGAGATTTCTGGTCGTATTTTTTAATCGGGCTGCTTGCGAAAGGCGGTATTACGCCGCTAACCCGGATATTCATACCGTTTCTATCGATGCTGCGCAATCGGGCATATCTACTGCGTTGCGCTTGTTTGGTCGCCTCGACATATCGTCCAATATGCCTTCGTTGCCCGCACGGCGCGCGCCTTGTATACTCCCGGTCGGGAGTATCTATGCGCCCGCTTGCACACCCTCGGTACGAAACGGTATGAAATATCCGGGTCAGATTACGCTTGCCTGATTTCGCAAGTGAAATTACAATTCGTTTTGTACTTATATCGTAGTTTGCAATGCGGGAGATTTTGGTTATGGCGGAATTTAAATATCAGGAACCGTTTCCACTATCCGGAGACGATACGGCTTATCGGCTGTTGACAAACGACTACGTGAGTGTCGGCAAATTCGACGGCGAGGAAATCCTGAAAATAGAACCGGAAGGGCTGGCGTTTCTGGCTGCGCAGGCAATGAGAGAAACGTCGTTTTTGCTGCGCGCGAAGCATAACGAAATGGTTGCCGGAATTCTAAGAGACACGGAAGCGTCGCCGAACGACCGCGGAGTCGCCATTGCCATGCTGCGCAACGCCGAAGTTTCCGCAAAGTTTGAACTTCCTTTCTGCCAGGACACGGGAACGGCCGTCATTATCGGAAAAAAAGGGCAAAAAGTCTGGACCGGCTGCAATGACGCGGAATTTCTCTCGAAAGGCGTATGGCAAACCTATACCGGCGAGGCGCTCCGCTATTCGCAGACCATCCCGCTCGATATGTACAGGGAAATCAATTCAGGCAACAACATGCCGGCGCAGGTTGATCTTTACGCAACGGAAGGCGGGGAATATACGTTCCTTTTCATCGCCAAAGGCGGCGGAAGCGCCAACAAGACGTATCTTTTTCAGGAGACCAAGGCGCTCCTCAATCCTGATAGTCTTGAAAAATTTCTTACGGCTAAAATGAAAACTCTCGGCACGGCGGCATGTCCGCCCTACCACCTGGCTTTCGTCATCGGTGGAACCAGCGCGGAAAGCACGCTGAAAACGGTTAAACTTGCCTCGGCGGGTTATCTGGATAATCTGCCGACTTGCGGTAATGAAGGAGGACGGGCGTTCCGCGACCTCGAACTTGAGGCGAGAATGCAAAAAGCGGCGGAAGCCTGCGGGCTTGGCGCTCAATTCGGCGGGAAATATTTCGCGCACGACGTCCGCGTAGTCCGGTTGCCGCGTCACGGCGCGTCGTGTCCCGTCGGCATGGGCGTTTCGTGTTCAGCCGACCGCAATATCAAGGCTAAAATCAATAAAAACGGCATCTGGCTTGAGGAAATGGATCGTAATCCCGGTCGCCTGATTCCGGACAGGTATCGCGGTAAACATACGCGCGGCGTAGTGAAGATTAATCTCAACCAGCCGATGAAAGACATCCTGGCGGAGTTGACTAAACACCCCGTAGCCACGCAGCTTTCCCTTGACGGAACCATCATCGTCGGGCGCGACATAGCTCACGCGAAGTTTAAGGAGTTGCTCGACGCCGGAAAGCCGTTGCCCGAATATCTGAAAAATCATCCGATTTACTACGCCGGACCGGCAAAAACTCCTCCGGGCAAGCCTTCCGGCTCTTTCGGACCGACGACTGCGGGGCGCATGGATTCCTATGTCGATCTTTTGCAGGAAAACGGAGGGTCTCTTATTATGATCGCCAAGGGGAATCGTTCCCGCGAGGTAACGGACGCCTGCAAAAAACACGGCGGTTTTTACCTCGGTTCCATCGGCGGTCCGGCTGCGGTACTAGCCGAAGAAAATATTACCAGGGTTGAATGTATTGATTATCCGGAACTGGGAATGGAGGCTGTCTGGAAAATAGAAGTGGTTGATTTTCCGGCGTTTATCCTTGTGGACGACAAGGGCGGCGATTTTTTCAGCGGCTTGATGGGTGCGTAAAGAGTTACAAGTTACAAGTTTTGAGTTACAAGAAGAAGCGTTCTCTTGTAACTCGAAACTTGTAGCTCGAAACTACATGCGGGCAGGATGCCCGCGCTCCCGGGAATTACCTTTGTGAAGAGTGTAAGAGAATAACGGAGGCGGACGCGATGAATTGTATATGTATGCGCAAAACGTTTACTGCCGCGCTGCTTGTCTTTTCCGTTGCGGCGTTGTTGTATCCCGCCGCGGCGCAAAGCGCCCGGAACTCTCAAGGCGCTGAACTTGTCGCCAGTTTCAGCGTTAACTCAAATCTTGTCAAGGTTCCCTTAAGCGTGTTTGACGAACGCGGACTTATGACTGAGAATCTGCGGAAAGAAGACTTCAGGTTGTGGGAAAACCAGACGCCGCAGGAAATTCGCAGTTTAGGCGTTGATTCCAACTCAATTTCGGTGTTGCTGCTTCTTGACACAAGCCCCAGCAGTAAATCCGAGCTTTCAAAAATGAAATCCGCCGCTGAAACCTTTGCCGGAACGCTTGCCAAAGGAGATCAAATTTCCATTATTACTTTTGACGAAAACGTCAATCTCGTACTTGATTGGACCAGTGATACAAAAAAGGTAAAAAAAGCGCTTTCCAAAGTTCGGTCGGGGCTGCGTACCGCGCTTTACGACGCCATGTATCTGGCGGCAAGCGAGCAAATGCGCGATATTGACGGACATAGCGCGATTATTCTGCTGACCGACTGTCTTAACAACCATAGTCGGATTGGTTTTGAAGACGCGGCGCGCGCCATTTCGAAATCGCATGCGTCTTTTTATCTCATATCCAAAACCATAATGGTAAAGGAACAGGCGCGGCAGGTGCGCCGGGTTGTAATAATAGAGGATATTTACAAAAAGATGTTCGGCGAGGAAATGAACTATGTGGACGAATATTTCGACAGGCGTGAAAAAGAAATGGTCGATCTGGCGGAAAGCACCGGCGGACGCGTCTTTTTCCCGACGGATTACAACGCCATAAGGAACGTTTACGCTGAAATCGCGCGGGAATTGAAGAACAAATATTATCTGACATATGTTTCCAACCAGGATATCGTTCCGGATTCCTGGCAGAGGATATCCGTCGAATATCTGCGTCCCGCTTCCGAAGTCATGTATCGTAGGGGATACTACTATCTTCCTCAAATGCCGCGCAGACTCGCAGGTCCCGCCTTTTCCACGCCGCGATAGGCGCCCGTTCAGGCTAACCCGGGGTAGGCGCCGGCGCCGGATCGCAGTGATCGTGAACGCAACTCACGAGGATCACGCAATTAATCAATCGTCAGGCGGTATACGCCTTCATAACGCGTACCTACGTAGATATGCGAAGGATTGTCCATATCCTGAACCAGGCAATAAATCGGGGAGGCGAATTCGGGATCGAATATTTTTTCCCATACGGCGCCGCCGTCTACCGTCATGAATATCCCGCCTGACGTCTGGTCTGCGGCAAGTATGCGGTTGCCTTCGCCGTCTAAAAACAGTATGTCGGAGATTCCGGTCTTCATGTATCTATTGCCGGTCTGTTCCCAATAAACGCCGCCGCTCTTGGATTCGAAAAGTCCGACCGATGTTCCCGCAAGAAAACGATCATTGTCCGTCGGTGAAACAACTATAGAATTAATCGTCACGCGCTCAGGAAGTCCGTATGCCGACGTTACTTTCCAGGTAGCGCCCCTGTCCTGCGTGCGCAGAATACCAAGACTGGTTGCGGCAAAAACGGTTTCCGGAGTACCGGACGGCGCGAAAATCAACCATGTAGCAGGAGCGTAGCGGTTATTCGGCGGCATCCGGAAATCAAGCGTATCAATAGGAGCGCGATAAATTCCCTGGTCGGTTCCCGCGTAAATAAATTTTTTACTTTGGTCGACGAACAGACTGTACACGGTGAGCCTGGCTGTCGCTCCTGTAAGCTTTCTCCAGGGAGACGCAGCGTTTCTTTTGTGATAAATACCCTGCGGCGTTCCAGCCAATCGTCCGGCACCGTCCGGCAGCATCAGAAAAGAAAGTACCCTCATCCCCGATTCAATTTGTTCACGCGTCCAGGCGCCGCCGTCGATCTTTCGCCCGTACCAGCCGCCTTCGCCGGAATGCAGTCCGGCAAGGAAGCGTCCCTTTTCAGCCTGGTCGAATTGAATCCAGGAAATCTGTTTGTGGATAAAACCGTCGTTTGACGGCAACCAGGTTTTTCCGCCGTCATCGCTCCGCATTATGCCCTGGTACTCCGTTCCTATTAAAATGCGCCGGTTGTTGGAAGGATCCACCTGAACGGCATTGACCGTAATATCTTTCGATGTCAGAAGCGTCCATGAGCGTCCTTCGTTTTCACTCACATATAAACCTTCCGTTGTTCCTGTATAGACCTTTCTGAAATTCGTCGGATCAATATGAATAACCTGCGCGCGGATGGTAAATTGATCCGGCCGTACACGAAGGCGCGTCCACGATCTGATGCCGTCGTCGGAACGATAAACGCCGGAACAGGCGCCGGCAAACACCACTGAATGATTATCCGGTCTGATTGCTATTGAAAAGATATCCGAATCGAGCGGCATACCTTTATCAATAATCTGAGTCCACGACTTGCCCATGTCGCGTGAGACATATGCCAATCGCCAGGTTCCAACATAAAGGACATTAGGGTCGCCCGGATCAATAGCAACCGAATGAGCCTTTGTCAACAGCTCGCCGCCGAGACTGCTCCATTCGACGCCACCGTCTTTGCTGAGAAACACGCCTCCGGTAGCTGCGACAAGAATATATGAAGGATTGCCGCGACATAACGCGATGTCACGAACAGCGGTGGACCCATAAGGCAGTATTACTCGCGTCCAACTGTCGCCGGCGTCCCTGGATTCAAACAGCCCCCCGCCTTCCGAATATGCGTCCCACGCTCCGGCATAGATGCGTTCTGTATCGAGCGGATGCTGAACCAGAGTATCAATGACATAAGACGGATGTTCGATACCCGGCGTCAGTACCTGCCATGATTTTCCCGTATCCGTAGATTTATGGATTTCTCCGTTGCTTGTTCCCAGGTAGACGGTCGCAGGTGTAGAAGCGTCGATCAGCAGAGAACGGACATCGCCGCCAAAAGGTCCGAGCCGTTCAAAGCGCGGTGTTGAAGAAGCCGCCGGTGCGAATTGAACCGCCGCCGAAATAAATACTAACGTAATAAATACGAAACAAAACAGAAGGGCGAATCTGAAGCGCATGGAAATATACAAAGCAACCTCCGAAAACCCAGGGGTTTTCGGAGGTTGCCATAAAGAAAACGCGGGACGGGAATATTCCCATCCCGCGTTGTGATTAGCGAAATGCTGATTTAATTCAGCCTCTCTTACCGGGGCGCAACTTCAACTTCTACCCGGCGGTTTAGAGTACGTCCCGCCGCTGTCGCGTTGTCGCCGAAAGTTCCGACTCCGCCGTCGGTGACTTGTATGCGCGAGGAATCAATACCGCGCTCCTGCATATACTCGACCACAGCCTTGGCGCGGTTTTCTCCGAGACCCTTTCTTGATGTTTCGGAACTGGAGTTATCGGTGTATCCGAAAACATTCGCTCGAAGATTTGCGTCATTCCTCATACGAACTGCCAGATCGTCAAGAATCGCCTTGGCGCAGTTGTCAACACGGGTGTTGCCTGCCCTGAAGTATCCACAATTGTTTCCAATTAAAGGTATACGTTCGGAAACGTTGACAGTCATGTTACAGGATGCTTTGCCGCCGCGTCCGTCGTCGGCAGTCACGGTGACAGTGTAACTGCCCGCCCTGACTCCGGAGGCATTAAACGTCGTGGTATCGCTGTTGCCGCCGACAGCGCCTGCCGGGGATGCCCAGGTAAAGGTCAGTCTGTCGCCATCCGGGTCGGACGCGGTTGCGCGCAATTGAACGGAAGCGCCCGAAGCCACGCTTACTGTAGTGGTCTGGCAGGAAATTGTCGGAACCTGGTTCGGTCTCTCTCGAATCGTACCCTTGGATGTGGCTGAAGCGGTGAGGTCGCCGTTGCCGGCCGTGCAGGTTACGTCATAAGCTCCTGGATTTCTGCCTTCGGAACCAAAGGTAATCTGTGGACCGGTCGAGGCAAGTCTTTCGCCATTTACAGTCCACGCATAGGTCAGAGTGCTGTTGTTGGGATCTGAAGCCACGCAACGAAGGTTGGCGCTTTCACCGGGAAGCAGACTGAACGTCGCTGGCTCAACCGAAACGGTCGGCGCTACGGGACGACGGTTTACGGTAATCTGGCTGGAACATGTCGCAGACTGCCTGCCGCTTGTAACGACAACCGTAATAGTGTAGTTCCCGGGATTGGAGGCGCTGAAGTCAACCTGGTCGCCGCTGCCTTTGATTTCTCCACCGGAAGATGACCATGTGTAGGTCAACCTGCCGCTCAGCGGATAGGCGCTGGCGCGAATCGTAGCGACTTCGTCCTGAAGCATGGAACTTCTGGAAGCCACGCAACTCACGGTCAGCACTTCACTGCGACGCATTCCGAAAGCTCCCTGAATTACGAAGCCATGATAGCCGCCGCGCTCCGTCTGAAGGTTTGTATCTGCGGTGAAACTGTGAGCTGAAGCCTGATACCCGCCGCCAAGCGCAAACCAGTCTGTCGGGTAGTAGCGAACGCCTGCGATAATATCCAGCGGATTATACTTGCTCGGCCTGTTGTCTAATGCCGGCTCGTTGTAGTCTGTAAGGATTTTGCCGCCCACTTCCGCAATGAATCGGAAAGAAGAATTCACGGGAAATTCCGCACCGCCGCGCCAGATTACTTCATCCTGAATGTAGACGCCGTGCTTTTTATGAGGCTGGTTAGGGCTGTTAAAGCCGACGTTTGCATGGAGGCGAACGAAATCGCCCGCCGTTTTGGAAAGGAGTACAAAAAGGCCGATGTCATATGTACCCTTGGATAAACCATTCGTAAGACCTTCGGTTTTTGTCTGCCCTGGGATTGTGCCGACGCCGGCAATGGCGAGGCTTAACGGGCTTCCTCTGCGTTCCGAAAATAAATTCACCCTGGCGCCTATACGGGCGTCACCGAAACCGCTGCCCTTTTCGACGCCGATAAACGGAGCGTCCTGTGTAAAATAAGTCGCGCCGCTCGGAGTCCGCGCCAAAGTCAGCGTACCGTCGTTGTTCATTAAAATGTTGTTGGCGGAAACACGGCGATAAACGTCCACATTTCCGAAAATTTCAAAACGGTCGACTACGCCCACTGCGGCTCCGGCAACCGCTCTTCCTATCGTCAATTGTCCGGGATCCCGTTTGAATTGGTCGTAACCGAAAGTGAAATTGGTTTCCCCTCTTTGAAGGTTTTCCGCATCCCATGTTTTAAACAGGCCTGTCGTGCCGTCGAGCGAAGCGGCGTACAATCTTTCTTCCGCCTGCGCAAAACCGGGAATTGAAATTGCAAGTAATAGAAAGCATGTCGCAATTACGCGAAGCTGCCTAGTGTTCATGTTAGCTTCTCCATTGAACTGGTTTCGTAGTCAAACATACATTGGAATCAAGCCGTTCCCGTCGTGCAACACAGGACGCCCAAACCCGATACGTATCAAATATACTGTCTTACCAAAGCCTTTACAAGCCCCGGTTTAAATCAAATCGTATAACCGGGGATCGTCTCTATTTTCTAACAGAAAATAAATATACGGCATAAGCACTGTGCTGAAAATAAAAAAACGTAAAAATTCCGTTTTTCCGTATTTGCGTCGTTCGCAGGTAATTGTGCAGCTTCCGTATCTGCTGGGAGCGCGTCCGCCTCGCCCGCATTTTACATACGGCATCAACAGTGGACAAGAGTCAGGCTCCAGGAGGATACAATTCCGGCGTTTTTCGGAAAAAATAAAAAAAATGTAAACGCTCTTGCATCCTGAGAAAATATGCGCTACTATTCGACGCCTTAAAAAAACGGGGTCGTAGTTCAGTTGGTTAGAACGCCGGCCTGTCACGCCGGAGGTCGCGAGTTCGAGTCTCGTCGGCCCCGCCACTAACCGGAAAAAGGGGGTCTGAAAAGATCCCCTTTTTTTCGTTTGCGCCCCGCGCGCGCATATCCTAAAGTATACAGGCAGCCTCCGAAAACCCTTGGGAACGCGGGCGGCTCGCCGTATGACGGAGCAAATTTTATCCGCGCAGATCCAAGATAGTGCGCGATGGGAGTCCATATTTATGATAAAGATTTCGGAATTGTTTGTTGTTGATGGTTACGGCGTCGTGG
>Ga0099364_10012336_pt1 | contig 11535 bp, 9 predicted proteins | sample TergutTh196P3_FD_73070 | JGI IMG/M metagenome (GOLD analysis project Ga0099364, IMG submission 73070) | Microcerotermes parvus P3 segment gut microbial communities from Pointe-Noire, Republic of the Congo - Th196 P3 | ecosystem: Host-associated > Arthropoda: Insects > Digestive system > Gut ...
CATTGAATTTTTTTACCTTAATGATGTAATACTCAGGAAATAATTCGCCTGCAATGGTTTTTCCGTAAAGTTGAAACTGTTTTTCAGACAGTTGCAGTTCTGTTTTGGTGTGAAGCCCCCTGAAATTTGCAACGCCATGATAAACATAATCATCGCCTACGCCAAGATCGAAATAAACTATATTGACCGAATATACCTTGCGAATTGTTGAATACTGTTCTTTTTCGTGAATATGTTCGGTGATGGACTTGCTGACGCCGTAAAGCATTCGCTGAAAATAATCATCTTCGCTGTCATTTTGCAGTTCTACGATTACCAATTCCTTGTCGTCGGCTTCAACCAACATATCCACTCTGTTGAACTTGTCTTCTTTGTTTTCCTTATTTCCTTCGCTTTCGCCAATATATTTTATAATAATCTTACGACGAAGCAACTCGCTCAGAAAGCCTTCCAATACCTCAAAGTTGGCTTTATTGCGAAGCAGTCGTTTCATAGCCCAGTCGAACGAAATCATGCTACGTGTTTTCATCTTTACCGATTTTATTTGTTGATTATTTTTCGACAAAGGTACAAAATTATTTTGTTTGAAAACAATTTTTTGCGAAATAAGATCTAATATTTTCCAAACGGCAGCAGATATTTGCTTGCTACGTGTTGTAAATCAGCAAAATCGAACTCGGAAGAAATTCTTCCGAGTTCGATTTTGTTTTAGAAAACTGTATTTTTAACGTCTTCTGTCACGTCGGTCATCGCGTCTATCACGGTCGCCTCCTCCGCGTCGTCTATCATCTCGGCGGTCATCGCGTCTGTGGTCGCGCCTGTCGCCTCTGTGACCTCGATCACGGTCGCGGTCGCCGCGCTCTCTTGGCGGACGCTCTACATAGTCGTCGGGCTTGCTCATCAACGCCTTGCGCGATAAGCGAAGTTTACCTGTCTTTTGATCAATTTCAAGCAATTTTACTTCTACCTCGTCGCCTTCGGCAAGTATGCCGTCCAAACTGTCGCAGCGTTTCCAGTCTACTTCCGAAATATGCAGCAAACCCTCCTTGCCCGGAAGAATTTCAATAAATGCGCCAAAATCAACTATTGATTTAACCGTGCCTTTATATATTTTGTCCACTTCCGGAAGTTCGATTATGCTTAATATCCAATTTTTAGCCCTCTCAATCGCTTCGAGATTTTCGGCAAAAATATCTACAATACCCAAACTGCCTACTTCTTCAAGAACAATCGTAGTGCCTGTTTCAGCCTGTATTTCCTGAATAACTTTTCCGCCGGTGCCAATAACTGCGCCAATGAACTCCTTCGGTATCGAAATCTGTATTATTCGCGGCGTGTGCGGTTTGTAGTCTTCACGCGGTTCAGACATTGTTTCGTTCATTTTTTCGAGAATGTGCAAACGTCCGTCTTTTGCCTGCGCCAGCGCTTTCGCCATTACTTCGTGCGGCAGTCCGTCAATCTTAATGTCCATCTGTACGGCGGTTATGCCGTCTTTGGTGCCTGCAACCTTAAAGTCCATATCGCCAAGGTGGTCTTCGTCGCCGAGTATGTCGGAAAGTATTGCAAATTTGCCTGTTTCCTTTTCAGAAATCAATCCCATCGCAATTCCCGATACTGGTTTTCTCATTTTCACACCTGAATCCATCAACGCTAACGAGCCTGCGCATACGGTAGCCATTGACGATGAGCCGTTGGATTCAAGTATGTCGGAAACTATTCGCACGGCGTATGGGTTTTCTTCGCCTGTTGGCACCATGCCTTTCAGGGCGCGGTATGCCAAGTTGCCGTGTCCTACTTCGCGGCGTGAGATGCCTCGTGCCGGACGCGCCTCGCCGGTCGAAAACGGTGGAAAATTATAGTGCAGCACAAATTTTTCTGTACCCTGAACAAGCACGTCGTCTATCATTTTTTCGTCCAACTTTGTGCCGAGCGTAACGGTAGTCAATGCCTGCGTTTCGCCGCGCGTGAACAGCGACGAGCCGTGAGCGGCGGGCAAATAGTCAATTTCGCACCATATCGGGCGGATTTGCGTGGTATCGCGTCCGTCCAATCGCACGCCTTCGTCGAGTATCATTCGCCTCATGGCTTCTTTTTCTACATCGTGGTAATAGCGCGACACAAACGGCGTCTTCTCTTCGCGCTCTTCTTCGGCTATTGCTTCGATAAACTCGTCCATGATAGCCTTAAACGCATCGGAACGCTCGTGCTTGGGCAGTTGCGATTTGGCAACCTGATAAGCCTTGTCGTATGTAGCGGCTTTTATTGCGGCGCGTAAATCGTCGTCGTTCTGTTCGTGACAGTACTCGCGTTTTACGGTTTTGCCAACCATTTCGCTCAACTCCAACTGCGCCTTGCAGTGATTTTTGATTTCTTCGTGCGCAAATGTCAGCGCCTCAAGAAGCGCATCTTCCGACACTTCCTTCATTTCGCCTTCCACCATCATTATATTGTCGTAGGTGGCGGCAACGATAATGTCCAAATCAGCCTGTTCGAGTTCTTCAAACGTGGGGTTTATCACCATTTTGCCGTCAATTCTACCGACGCGCACTTCGGAAATTGGACCTCCGAAAGGTATGTCTGACACGGCAAGCGCGGCAGATGCAGCCAACCCCGCTAATGCATCGGGCTTTATATTTTTTTCGGCTGAAATAAGGTTTATGGTCACAAACGTGTCTGCGTGGTAATCGTCGGGAAACAATGGACGCAGAGCGCGGTCTACCAGACGGGCGACCAATATTTCGTTGTCGCTCGGACGCGCCTCGCGTTTCAGGAAACCGCCGGGGAAGCGTCCCGAAGCAGCGTATTTCTCTTTGTATTCGACCTGCAAAGGCATATAGTCCACATCTTCCTTTGCCTCTTTTGCCGACACAACCGTCGCCAGCAACATAGTCTTTCCTTGACGCAAAAGCACTGCGCCATCGGCTTGTTTGGCTAATTTTCCCGTCTCGAGAATAATCTTTTCGCCATTTCCCAGTTCAATCTCTTTCTGGATAACATTCATACAATTAATTTATTATACGCAAATCAAGGAAGACAATTTTTGTATCGTCTTCCTTGCTTTTGCAGTTTTGTCTTTACTTACGGATACCTAATTTTTTGATTATCTCGCGATAACGATTGATATCCCTGTCTTTTAAATAGTCAAGCAGCCTTCTTCGTTTACCTACAAGTTTCAACAGCGCCTTCTGTGTGCCGTAATCTTTACGGTTGATTTTCAGATGGTTAGTCAAATGGCTAATACGAAACGAGAACAACGCAATTTGCGACTCCGGGGCGCCCGTATTGTTCACGTCATTACCGTATTGTGTGAAAAATTCCTGCTTCTTTTCAGCGGTCAAATACATTTTATTTTTACAATTATTTTAATTAAAATTTCGGACGGCAAAGATAATGCTTTTTTTTAACATTACAATTTTTTATGATAATTTTTCAGGGACATCGTATTTTAATTTTGAAACTATTTTTGTCCTGCGGGTCATTCTTCTTAGATAATGCCGTACATGATTTTTCAACTTGTCGTACAGTCGTCTAAATGTTTTAGCATCACGATTGCCAATAACCCGTCCGACGGTTCTGTTGTTACTGCGGTCCACCGCCCGTCAGATCCAAACTTTTGTTTTTTTTTATTGATGAGATGCCACATCTCGTCAGTACTTACCTCTTCTATTTCTGTATCAATATGAGGCATAGGCAATTGTGAGCCAATGTTGCGAATCCAATACAAAACCGTAGAACGTGTTACTTTAAACAGGCGGGCAATCATTCCATAACTTGCTTTTCCGCTACCATACATGAGAATGGTTATCACGAATAAATCCGCTTTTCACGCAGCTATCGCTGCCACATTTTTTACATCTTATTTCTTGCATACAATTTATATTGATTAAATAAATGCAAAGATAAATAAAATATATCTATTATGAAGCACTCTCTACAGTTTTAAGACCCATAGTTAAATGCACCAAAGTGAAATAAATTTTGACCGTCTCAAAAAAATAATTACTTTTGCAAAAAATTTTAACCGTTTTTATACATCATTAATATGTCAAAAATAAAATTAAATTTGAGGAACGTGATTGCAACAGCAATCGTCCTTTGCAGTTTATCTGTTTTTGCCGGTTTGGCTTTTACGAGAGCCTCGTCGGTTATGTCTCAGCCGGTAGCCGAAATGTCGTTTTCTTTTACCCGGCAAACAGGCTCCGGAAGTAATCAGTTCGCAGTGTGGATTGAGGATAACAGGGGGAACTATGTGACAACCCTCTATGCAACCTTTTTTACCGCCAATGGCGGCTGGGAACGAAGAGCAACATCCATTCCGTTATGGGTGAAACAGTCCGGTATCTCCGGTATGAACAGAGCGCAGGCTGACGCTTTTACAGGCGCCACCCCGAATACAGGAAGTTTAACCTATACATGGGACGGAACAGACAGTCGCGGCGTTGCAGTTCCGACAGGAAGATATGTAATTTTCCTTGAAGGAACCCTTCGCGGCGAAAATCAGGTAATCTATCGCGCTCCCATACGAACAGGCAGAAGAGCAGCTCAAGCAAACGTAAGCGTTGAGTACATCGGAACGCCGGGGGAAGAGCGCGTAATGATTAACAGCGTAACAGCACGAACATTGAGGTAGATCCGATCAGAGAGCGAGCGTGATGACGAGTGCCGGTTGTATAGAACTATCTGTCATATTTTCTAAAAAAACTCTTCCATTTCATCACTATAACGCCCCAAAAGGCTTCGCTGAAAATTCCGCCGCTCATTTTTGATGCGCCTGCCTGTCTATCGAAAAAAATGATAGGGACTTCAACTATGTTGAACCCGAATTTCCATGCCGTGAATTTCATTTCTATCTGAAACGCATAGCCTTTGAAGCTTATTTTTTCAAACGGTATGGTTTCTAATACTTTTCGTTTGTAGCATTTGAAACCTGCCGTAGTATCGCACACTTTCATACGGGTAACAAGCCGCACGTATTTCGATGCGCAGTATGACATCAACACTCGCGACATGGGCCAATTGACCACGTTTACGCCCGTGATATATCGCGAGCCAATAGCAAGGTCGGCGTTATCGTTCACACAGGCGTCGTGCAGGCGAACAAGGTCTTCGGGATCGTGCGAAAAGTCAGCGTCCATCTCGAAAATATAATCATAGCCATGCCCTAACGCCCAATCAAAGCCGACAATATATGCAGTGCCAAGCCCCTGTTTGCCGCTACGTTCGAGCAAAAACAACCTTTCAGGATATTCTTCCTGCAGTCGCTTCACAATACAAGCAGTTCCATCGGGCGAGTTGTCATCAACCACCAAAATATGGAAATCGCGCTGCAACGAAAATACCTTGCGAGCCATACGTTCTATGTTCTCGCTCTCGTTGTACGTTGGAATGACAATAAGACTCTTCATACATAAATATATCTACAAAAATCGTGCCAAACTATTTTTTAAGCCTGCAACGCATTTATCTTCCATAGACGTGTCGGCGCCATTTATTGTATGCCGTTCCACCCGCGAACAGTAAAAGCAAGGGCAATACAAGATTAATAATTTGCCATTTAAGCCGCTCGTCAGCCACTTTTTGTTTGTTGAGCAAGCGCAGTTTAAATTCGCGGTTGCGCATGTGCATAAGTCCGGCGTCGTCAGTGAGATAATTGAGTGAATTGACCAAAAATTCTTTATTTGCAAACGTCAGTCGCGTTAATCGGTCAAATCCGAGCGGGTTTGACGGAGCAAGCCCTTGAGGGGTATTGCGCACATCGTTGCGGGCAATATCGCCATCGGCAACAACTATCATTTTTGTTTCTACGCTTTTTTCTGCTTGCTGTTCCTGCAAGTCGGGAAACATATTCCGTGCGTTACGGTTGCGGTACACCGATGGGAAATTACCTTCGAGCAAAACAGCGGCAATGAGATCGGGACTATTAAAATTCTGACGTTGCGGTGTTTGATGGACTTCATTAAGATTAATCATTGCAGGCAGTCCTCTTATTCGCGACAATGGCGAGGTTTGCAACAATACGCTTTTGCTGATTTCGCTGTTTAGCCCTACCGTGTCTATATAACTTGGGTATCTGAGCCAAACAAAGTCGAGATTTCTTGTTATAGGATGATTTTGCGAAGGCTCAACTAACGGATAATACAGCCAAGGCGCAAGCGTGGGTTGCGCAGTATCATCGGTCAGGGTTATGGCTATTTCATTGGAAACAATATCCTGTACAACGCCCTGATTGACGCGCACTCCATACGTAAACAGCATATCGTCCAAATTCAGTTCAACAGGCAACGCAAAAGTCATGGACAGATTATACAGGCTGTCGGTATTTACATACGAGCCGTCTATCAGCCACATTACCCTGCCGCCGCGCATTATGTAACGGTCAATCACAAATTTGTCCTTTTCTTCAAAGGCGTCTTGTGGTTTTGCAATTATTATTGCACTGTATGGATCCAAAGCATCTAAATTTCCATCAATAACCTGACGTTTCACTTCATAAAAATTGGAAAATTCCATGCCAAGATCAAATGTTTCCGCCCTGTTGAGTTCGCCCTGTCCGTATATAAACGCAACATGATTGATACTGTCGGCGTTAAGTTTGTCAATGGTTTTTATTAACTCATATTCAAGCATTTCAAAAGAGGCGTTCAATCTCATTTCCCAATGTATGCTTGTATTAGCGTTAAGAAGATTAACTGAAGAATTTCTGTCTTTGTAATAGAGCATAGCGCCCGGAAAAATATTTTGCTGCGTTTGGCTGCCGTCATTGTTAGTTCTAAAAATAGTTGTTCTACGGACGCCCCATTCTTCAAGAATTGCAAAATTTTCTTCGCGCTCCTGTGCATCGTAAGCGTCGTTAGGGTCGTGGAAGCGATAAATTATCCGACTTCCGCTGTATGTCCTGAAATCGTCAAGCATTTCGCGAATACTTTTACGAAATTTTCGGAACTGAACAGGAAGGTCGCCGTCAAGAAAAATATCTATGTACAGCGGCGCGTCCAACTGTCGCAATACTTGTTTGGTCTCGGGCGACAACGTATACCGCTTTTCGGCGGTCAGGTCTATACGAAAAAAATATTTCGATGAAACCAACCCTGTCAGCACAATGCCGCACAGCAGAATTATAAAATGACGTATGTTTTTACGCTTCATGTGATGTTTATTTCATAAAGTAACGCAAAAATTATAAAAATATTTTTTAGAAGCGTTCTTAATTCCTTTCGGCAAAAACTGTTATTTTGTTCCTTATCGCCACAAATATTTTTTCGTTTGTTGCTTTTACTTGACGGGCGTCGGCGCCAATGCCAAGCATTCTGTTGTTGAACCACAGTTCTTTGAATTGTCCGCTTCTATCAAAAACGCCTACGCGTGGATTACCTTTTTCGGAAGTGATGAGTTCTCCGTCCGGCGTGAACGAAATGTACACAGGATTGCAGCATCCTGCAAAATAACCCGCCGTACCTCCATGACTGCCAAACGATGCAATGTAATCACCATCAAGCGTGTAGGTCTCTATCTGGTGGCGACCTGAATTTACACAGTAAATAGTGTCGTTCCAACTGTCAATATCAAAGGTATAACTTGGAATAATAAATCCTCTCGGACTTCGTATATAATCTACAAAATAGCCTTCAACAGTTAGTTTGCAAATGTTTTTATTTCCTGCATCGGTTATAAAAATGGCGTTGCCCGCAACCGTAATCGAAACAAAATCCGATATACTGCTAAACGCTTCCCATTGACGTAAAAGCCGACCATCTGTAGAATGATGTACATTCACGTGATCGGGATACAACAAAAAAACTTCTTCGTTCCAAACAGTAATATCTCTAACGTCCGCCCCAACAGAAAAACTACCCAAATGATTACCCTGCGTATCGAGTATATAAACAATTTGACCCGCCGAAGCATATAATTTATTGTCATACAATTCAAAACGTATGATATCTTCAGGCAATTCAAAAGCCGTAATCTGCGAGTATGGGCTGTCAAATGGCTCATCAAGTTCAACATTTCTAAATTCGGACGAATTGTCTTTCATAGATGAAGCCATATACCATGCAAATCCTATTATTAAGAGGAATATTGCCAAATTAATTGCTAATTTTAATACTTTTTTCATTTGTTTAAATTTATTATTTCAGACATTGTCTGTCTTTAAGTCCGCAAAATTATATGAAATTTTCGATAATTCCAAGCGAGAGAATGAAAAATAAAAAACTACCACATTATACGTATAATTTTCAAAAAGGTTTCAGAAAATCCAAAAAAACCACTACCTTTGCGGGTTCTTTTTATGACAATGCAGATAAAAACAAAAATAACCGGCGACGCCGTTGAGGTTTACGGCGCCCGCGAGCATAACCTGAAAAATATTGACGTGTCAATTCCGCGCGACAGGTTGAGCGTTATCACGGGCTTGAGCGGCAGCGGCAAATCGTCGTTAGCATTCGATACTATCTATGCCGAAGGGCAACGGCGCTACATCGAAACGCTGTCGGCTTATGCGCGGCAGTTTCTCGGCAATATGGAACGCCCCGATGTTGATAAGATTAACGGGCTTAGCCCCGTGATTGCCATTGAACAGAAAACCGTAAGCCGTAACCCGCGAAGCACCGTCGGCACTATCACGGAGGTTTACGATTTCCTGCGATTGCTGTACGCCCGCGCTGCCGACGCTTATTCGATGAACACGGGCGAGAAAATGGTAAAATATACCGACGACCAAATCATCAATCTGATGTTAGAGCGTTTTGCGGGGAAGGCGGCGTATATACTTGCGCCGTTGGTAAAGGGACGAAAAGGTCATTACAAGGAACTGTTCGAGCAAATAAGACGCAAGGGGTTTCTTAATGTGCGCGTGGACGGCGAAATACGCGAAATGAAAATCGGTATGAAGGTTGATCGCTACAAGCTGCATTACATAGAATTGGTTGTGGACAAGTTAGTTATTGATGAAAAGGACTTTAAACGCTTGAAATCGTCGGTACAAACGGCTATGAAACACGGCAAGGGCGTAATGATGGTCATCGGCAAGGACGATGGCGACGCTCGCTATTACAGCCGCCAACTGATGTGTCCTACCACGGGCTTGTCGTACAACGAGCCTGCTCCGCACTCTTTTTCGTTCAATTCGCCGCAGGGCGCATGTCCTAACTGTAACGGACTTGGCGAAGTTACCGAAGTGGATATGAGCAAAATTATTCCCGACCCTTCGCAAAACATTCGCAAAGGCGGCATCGTGCCGCTGGGACCGGCAAAAACTACTGTAGTTTTCAATCAGATAGAAGCGATAGCATCGAAATACGGCTGTACGCTCAATACGCCAATAGACGAATTTCCCGACGAGGCAATGAAGGCAATACTTTACGGAACAGAAGGAACATTCAAGGTTAAAAGTCCTTACGGAGGATTTGAATACAAGGTAAATTTCGATGGCGTAGTGAATTACGTAACTCAAGAACATTCCGACAATCCGTCTAAAAGAGCGCAGGCGTGGGCTAATCAGTTTATATGCAGGATAACCTGCCCTGAATGTAACGGCGCACGATTGAAACAGGAAGCGCTTCAGTTTCGCATACACGACAAGAATATCGCAGAACTTGCCGCTATGGACGTTGAATCGTTAAGTAAATGGTTTGAAACGGTGGAAGAAAACCTGTCGGAAAAGCAAAAAAAGATTGCCCACGAAATAATCAAGGAAATACGCACCCGCATACGTTTTTTGCTTGACGTGGGGCTGTATTATCTTTCGCTGAATCTTGGTTCGCGAAGTTTGTCGGGCGGCGAAAGCCAGCGGATACGGCTTGCTACGCAAATCGGCTCGCAATTAGTGAACGTGCTTTATATTTTGGACGAGCCAAGCATAGGGCTGCATCAGCGCGACAACCGCAAACTGATTGAAGCGTTGAAGCGACTGCGCGACCTCGGAAATTCAATAATTGTGGTTGAACACGACCGCGAAATGATACTTTCGGCTGATTATGTTGTAGATATGGGACCGTTTGCAGGACGTAACGGCGGCGAAATTGTGGCAGCGGGAACGCCTGCCGAAATACTCAAAAGCGCTTCGCTGACCGCGCAATACCTCAACGGCGCAAAAACTATCGAAACACCCGCTCAACGCCGCAAAGGAAACGGAGAAAAGTTAAGCATAACGGGCGCAAGAGGCAACAATCTGAAAAACATGACGGTAGATTTTCCTTTGGGAAAATTTATCTGCGTGACGGGCGTTTCGGGAAGCGGCAAATCATCGTTGGTAAACGAAACCTTGCAGCCCATATTGAGCAAGCATTTTTATCGTTCGGCGCAGGAGCCGCTACCCTACGACAGCATTTCGGGTTTAGAGCATTTGGACAAGGTTATACAGGTTGATCAATCGCCTATCGGACGCACTCCACGCTCAAATCCAGCCACATATACGGGAGTATTTACCGAAATTCGCGCTCTTTTTGCCAAGGCGCCCGAATCCATGATACGCGGCTACAATCAGGGACGATTTTCGTTCAACGTTAAGGGCGGACGCTGCGAAACATGCGGCGGCGCAGGCGTACAGACAATAGAAATGAATTTTCTGCCAAACGTATATGTTCCATGCAACATCTGCAACGGCAAACGCTACAACCGCGAAACGCTCGAAGTAAAATACAACGGAAAAAACATCAGCGACGTACTTGATATGACCATCAACATGGCTGTAGAATTTTTCCAAAACCACCCGACTATACTGCCGCATTTGCTTGCCTTGCAACAGGTTGGCATGGGTTACGTCAAACTCGGACAATCCTCTACGACCTTGTCGGGCGGCGAAAGTCAGCGCGTTAAATTAGCCGCCGAACTCTCAAAACGCGACACAGGCAAAACTTTCTACATACTCGACGAGCCTACTACCGGACTGCATTTCGAGGACGTCCGCGCTTTGCTCAACGTTCTCAACCGTTTAGTAGATCGCGGCAACACAGTAGTAGTGATAGAACACAATTTTGACGTTATAAAGGTAGCCGACTGGATAATAGACGTCGGACCCGAAGGCGGCGCCGGCGGCGGTGAACTGATTTGCTGCGGAACTCCAGAACAAATTGCAAAAAACAAAAAAAGTTATACGGCAGAGTTTTTGAAAAGAGAGGTAGGGTAGTTTTTAGAGTATAGAGTTTAGATGTTTAGAGGGTGTGCCAGCTACGCTATACTAATTATACTTCATTTATAATTCGGCTTCTTTGAGTATATTATGTATTTGTTCGTTTGACAGGTCTGTGATCCTTGCGATGGCGTCTATTGAGATTCCATTCCTGTAACATCTGATAACAGTTTCTTTCTTTTCTTTTTGCAAGCCTATCGCTTCGCCTTTTTGCAAGCCTATCGCTTCGCCTTTTTGCAAGCCTATCGCTTCGCCTTTTTGCAAACCTTTCTTTTCGCCTTTGAGTTCGGCGGTGTACAGTTGGCTTTTTTGCGACATGTCAAACCTTTGATTTGCTTCGTATTCGGCTCTCTGTTGGGGGGGCATTTTCAGCACGTTCAACTTGTCGCCCGCCGCCTGAATAC
>Ga0099364_10012337_pt1 | contig 11533 bp, 11 predicted proteins | sample TergutTh196P3_FD_73070 | JGI IMG/M metagenome (GOLD analysis project Ga0099364, IMG submission 73070) | Microcerotermes parvus P3 segment gut microbial communities from Pointe-Noire, Republic of the Congo - Th196 P3 | ecosystem: Host-associated > Arthropoda: Insects > Digestive system > Gut ...
AAGAACTGGGTAACACCACCAATAGAACCGCCCGCTTTGTCTGCGCCATGGTGCTGCTGTTCAGCCCCGGCCGTTTTTTTATTGCCCAGGAAACCTGCGAGGGGGAAATGGTTACAACCATTGAACGGGCAAAAGGCGCCGGCGGCTTTGGCTACGACCCGGTTTTTTACATCCCCGAACTTTACCGCACCATGGCAGAGCTTTCTGAAGAAGAAAAAAACACTATCAGCCACCGTGCCAAAGCGGGAAAGATTATCGCACAATTCATATGTCAAAACTGAACATCAAAGCTGCACTTAACGAACCGCAGGTGCAGGCGGTAACCACTACCGAAGGGCCGGTGTTGATCATTGCAGGGGCGGGTTCGGGAAAAACCAGAGTAATAACGTATCGCATTGCCTATATGCTCGAAAAAGGAATCCCCCAGAACGCGATACTCGCCCTTACTTTTACCAACAAGGCTGCAAAAGAAATGGAAACAAGGGTGAAGGAGCTGACAGGGAAAAAACTTCAGAGCCTTACCGTCAGTACGTTTCACGCATTCGGGCTTTCAATCATCAGGAATGAAGCGGAATTGCTGGGATTTAGGAAAAATTTTTCGATATATGACGAGACTGATCGCATAACCCTGATGAAAGAAAGTCTGCGGGAATGCCGCATGGCGTCAAAAAAAGTTGATCTGTATGCACTGGGGCAGCTTTTTTCAAATATAAAAACAGGGCTTGCAGATTGGGATAATGGCTCAGGAGAAAACCTGCACATGCAGCCGGTGTTTGAAGAATATCAACATGGCCTCAAGGTGTATAACGCTGTTGATTTTGACGATCTCCTTGTCCTGCCGCTTGAACTTTTTGATCAGCATCCTGATGTTTTGGAAAAATACCAGCGGCGGTTCAAATACATCATGGTGGACGAATTTCAGGACACCAGCCTCATCCAGTACAGGCTGATACGGCAGCTGGCAACGGGCAACTTGCCGAATATATGCGTTGTCGGCGATGACGATCAGTCGATCTATTCCTGGCGGGGAGCAAATTATCAAAACCTTTTGCTGTTTGAAGAGGATTTTCCCGGCGTTAAAGAAATCAAGCTGGAACAGAATTACCGGTCAACAACGACCATTCTTGAAGCGGCAAACGGTGTTATTGCACATAATTCAAGCCGCAAGGTAAAAACCCTCTGGTCGGGCAAGGAAGGCGGCAAGGCTATAGAGATATTTTATCCCGAAGATGAAAGTGCCGAAGCCCAATTAATCGCATCTCAGATCAGAAATATCCTGTTTACAGACAAGCTGCGGTATCATGATTTTGGCGTGCTGACACGAACTAATTCACTTGCCGGAACCATTGAAGAGGCTTTTCTTGCGGAAAATATACCCTACAAGGTTTCCGGCGGTACGAGTTTTTTTCAACGAAAAGAAATCAAGGACATCATTTCCTACCTCAGAGTCATCGCTAACCCGTATGACGATATAAGCCTGCTGCGGATAATCAACACCCCAAGCCGCGGTATTGGCAAGTCAACTGTTGCATTGCTGAACGACATCGCACGAAAAAACAATTCCTGCATCTGGGACGCGATAATCCGCCTGAACCATACCCGTCAGGGCGGGCAGCAGCATTTGTTCCAGGAAAAAAAAGATCTGTCAGGACTGGAAGAATTTATTCAATTGATAGAAACCCAGCGAATCGAGATACTTGAACGGAAAAATACCGATGAAACTTCCGGAACGAAAGGGCAGCGCTGGTCATTGTCACAAAAAGTGAAAGTGTTAGTTGACAGTATCGATTACTGGAGTTACCTTGTTCAGGAACATGGCAAGGAAGAGAAAAAAGCCCGCTGGAAATACGGCAACATCGAACACTTTATCAGGATGATAGAAAACTGGGAGCGGGATTCGGATACCTTAGACTCCGGCCTGTATGCATGGCTTAATCGGATCAGCCTCATTACCCGTGACGACGGAGAAACAGACTCCCTGGGCAAAGTCAGCCTCATGACTATTCACTCGGCAAAGGGGCTGGAATTCCCGGTTGTTTTCATTGCCGGCGTTGAGGACGGGCTTATCCCCCACGAAAAAAGCATCGGGGCAAAAGATGCAGATGGCGATGATGCTTCGCCGTCAGAAATAGCAGGAAGCATTGAAGAAGAACGGCGGTTGTTTTATGTTGCCATCACCCGCGCCAGAGAAAAACTTTTCCTGAGCTGCTGCCAAAAACGCCGCCGTCAGCAAAGTACTGAAGAGTGCGAACCATCACCTTTTCTTGAAGAAATCCCCCAACACTTGATTCAGCATCACGATCCTCTTTCTGCCGTTGACGAAGAAGCGTTAACCGAGGATCTGCTGGCAAGTATCAAAGCACAGCTTAGAGGGTGAGGAAACCTGTCAACTCGCTTACTTGACAAGTAATATAAGAACTTGTAATTTTTTATCATCAAATATTTAGTTTGGAGAGTTTAATGAAACACTTACGTATTTTTATGGTATGCCTGCTTGGGGTAATACTGGTTTTTACGACCTGTGTCGGTACGGGCAGGCTTAACGGCAGCGTCCCGGAAGGGCCAATCAAAAACATCATACTTATGATAGGCGATGGCATGGGCACAGTGCACGAGGATGCGGGGCGTACGGCAAAAAGCGGGCCCCTGGAATGGGATAATTTTAATTACCGGTACTCCATGACAACCTACTCGGCAGACAATCCCGTTACCGAAAGCGCTGCAGCTGCTACTGCTATGGCTACAGGAGTTAAAACAAACAACGGGTGGCTGGCGATAGCGCCGGGCAGCAGCAGTGCCGAACCACTGGATACCATAATGGATAAAGCCAGATCAATGGGAAAATTGAGCGGCGTTATAACATCCGATCTGCTTTACGGCGCAACTCCGGCTGCTTTTTCTTCATTTGAGACCAGTCGTAGCAATACGAACAGTGTTGTTGAGAGGCAGATTATAAAGGGCGTGGATTTACTTATGGGAGGGCATAGCGGGAACGCATACACCGACCGCAAGTCAAATTTTGAAAGAGCAGGTTATGGCTTTGCCGCATCTTTGGCCTCTGCAAAAAATATGCGGCAAAATAAAATTATAGCTTTATTTTCCGATGTAACTCCATTTGGTGCAGGCACATCAGAGACCTTACAGGACATGACGGTTTTCGCATTGGATTGGCTCAGCCGCAAGGGGCTTGGTTTCGTACTTATGATAGAAGGCGCAAAGATCGATCATCGTTCACACGATAATAATTTTAGTGCTATGATAACAGAACTTCTGGCTTTTGACGAATGCGTTAAAATTGTAAAAGATTGGGCGGCTTTAAGAGATGATACCGTAATCATAGTCACGGCAGACCACGAAACAGGCGGATTGACTTCAAATAATGACGGTACTTACATCTTTACTACCAACGGTCATACAGCTGCAAATGTCAATTTCAATATTGCACATCGGTTCTCCGAAGATCTGCCGTTTGAGTGGACTCTGCTCAATGGCGGAACTATAGACAATACCGATGTGTTTAATATAATGCGCGATCTCCTGGATTTGAAACTACACTCCCAGCCTGTTCCTCCGCAGTAACTCTCCGGTGGTCTGCACGGTAGCCGGAACATAACCGGGCAGCGGCAGGATGCGCTCGTGGATAGCGTCGATAATCCAGTCATCCTGGGGGAAGTACAGGTCTTCCATCTCCGCCGCCGGAGTGATCCAGTTACGGCTGCCAACCACGGCAACCGGCGCGTCAAGGTAATCAAAAGCAAAGGTCTGGATATTGCTGGCAACGGTGTGCAGAAACGAACCACGTTCAGCGGCATCGCTCGCCAGAAGCAGCTTACCGGTTTTCTTTACCGATTCAATGATTGTTTCATAATGCAATGGATTGATAAAACGTAAATCGATTACTTCCGCAGAAATGCCGAATTTGGTCTCCAGTGTTTTTGCAACAGTCATTGCCTTGTACAATGTTGCGCCCAGAGTAGCTATGGTGATGTCTTTGCCCTGCCGGCGAATCGCCGGTTCGCCTTCGGGAGTTTCGTAGTAACCTTCGGGAACACCGCTTTTTTCAAACTGCTCGCCAATGTCGTATAATAACTGACTCTCATAAAAGATCACCGGGTCCGTGCCGCGCAGGGCAAGGTTCAACATGCCTTTTGCATCGTAAGGTGTGGCGGGGAAATAAGACTTAAGGCCGGGAATGTGGGCGGTAATGGCAGCCCAATCCTGGCTGTGCTGCGCGCCGTATTTGTTCCCAACAGAAACCCGTACCACGAGCGGCATTTTTAATAATCCTGCGGACATGGACTGCCATTTAGACGCTTGGTTAAAAATTTCGTCTCCGGCGCGGCCCATGAAGTCGCAGTACATCAGTTCCACCACGGCGCGGCCGCCTGACAGCGCATAGCCAACGCCCGAACCGACAATGGCACCTTCGGAGATGGGGCTGTTAAACAGCCGGTTGTAGGGCAAAAGTTCTGTCAAACCGCGGTATACGGCAAACGCTCCGCCCCAATCACGGTTTTCTTCACCCCAGGCCGCCATGGTGGGGTCTATGGTAAATCGGTGGAGCATCGCTTCAAAAAGCCCGTCACGGTACTGGAAGACCTTGTTTTTGGAAACAGGTTTACCGTCAGCGTCAAATGCATAGCGGGCTTTTCCTGCCAGTGCTTATACACGGGGGTTTTCGGCGACTGTTTGAGATAGCTCTGGTTGACGGTCGTCAAATTTTTCTGCCTTGCCGTTACTGAACATCACCGATTCGATGAAGGCCCCGCCCAGCCGCGGCGATACTTCGTTATTGACCGCAAGTTTTACCACTTCAAATAATTTAGCTTTTATTTTTTCATGGAGGCTGTCCAGATCGGATTTTTTCGCTGCTTTATTATCAATTAAATATTGCCCGTACTCGTTAATTGAATCTGCATCCTGCCAGAGCTTTACTTCTTCGGGAGTGCGGTAACTGGAGGCATCAGACGGGGAATGGCCTGATATACGGTATGTCATGGTATCAAGCAGTACCGGCCCCTTACCGGCAAGCAGAATTTCTTTCTTGCGGATGATGGCATCGGCAACGGCAAGGGGGTTGTAGCCGTCCACCCGCTCGGTATGCATGTTTTCGGGATTAACGCCCGCACCGACCCGCGCCATGAAGCCGTAGCCCATTGTTTCGCCGGATGTCTGACCGCCCATGCCGTAAAAATTGTTAAAGAAATTAAACAAAATCGGCGGAGCGCCGCCTAGTTTCTCCGGCCATAAGCTGCGGTATTGATCCATGGCAGCGAGCATCATCGCCTCCCAGACCGGGCCGCAGCCCATGGAAGCGTCACCGATGTTGGCAATGACAATTCCCGGCTTGCCATTGATCCGTTTATACAGTGCGCTGCCCGTGGCTATATCTGCCGAACCGCCGACAATGGCATTGTTGGGCATTGAGCCGAATGGGGTAAAGAACGCATGCATCGAACCGCCAAGCCCCCGGTTGATCCCCGCTTTGCGGGCAAAAATCTCAGCCAGGGTTCCGTACAAGATAAAATTTTCAGCCAAATCGCGTAAACCTGAATAAGAAATTTTTTCCGCAATGCTCAGGGTTTCGCCGTCAAGGAAATTTTTCATTATCCCTTCAAGCCGCTTCTCGCCTTCTGCATTAAGCGACATCTGCCACAGCGAAGAAAAACACTTGGCAAGTATTTCCCCGTGGCTGCGGTGGCTGCCGAAAATATAATCGTCAGTCGTAAGGTTTAGACTCTGCCCAACGGCGGAAGCTTCCTGCCCCATGCTCAAGTGGGCCGGTCCCATGTGGTTGTATTCGATCCCGTTCCATGATCCTTGAGTTTTAAATGTGTTAAGCATATTTTCAAATTCACGGATCACTGCCATGTCATACCAGACACGAATCAGCCGGTCTTTGCCGTACAGACTGTCTTCTTTTTTAAAATCAGGTTTGTACTGATTTACCGGAATGTCTTTGAGTTTTAGAATTTGCGGTTTCCGTACTTCTTTTGGATCAACAATCATTGCTTTAGGCATTTTTTACTCCTTTATATTCCACACCACATCACGGATAAGTTCGCTTACCGTTGGATGGGGAAAAATTAATTCTTTGACATCATCGATTCGCAATTCCTGTTCGATGAGGGCTGCGCCCCCCCAGATAAATTCTGATGAATAAGCGCCGACAGCATGGATACCCAAAATGCGGCGGTCTGCGGCGTTGGCTATTACTTTGACCGTTCCTATACCAGAAAATGTATTTTCTGCGGCAAACCGGCCCGAATAGGTCATGGGCAGGCTTGCTTTAAGAATGGGTATCCCTTGAGCCTCCGCTTCCTGTTCAGTTAAACCTACGCCGGCAGATTCAGTTATACTGAAAACCGCCCAGGGAATTGCATTACTGCGCCAGCGATCATTTTTACCAAGCATATCCGCAACGGCAACATCTGCCATGCGGTAGGCTGAATGGGCAAGCAGGCTTTTTCCCGTTACATCACCGGCTGCCCATATGCCGGGAATATTTGTCCGCATACGATCATCCGCAACCACACCGTTAGGCGTAACATCAATACCCGCTGCCTTTGCTCCCCAGGTGTCCAATACAGGCCGCCGTCCGATAGCCACAAGAATGAGGTCTGCTTCCAATGTTTCAGTTTTTCCTTCTTTCGTAGTGTAAAAGGTAGTCGATTTTTCAAATTTATCCACTTTGCAGCCCATTTTAAAAGTAACATTTTTCATGGCGCGGCGGACAACGGGCGACTGCTCCCTGTCCATGAACGGAAGGATTTCATCCATCATCTCGATAATGGTAACTTCCGAACCAAGGGCGGAGAAAATATCGGCAAATTCCACACCCATGACACCGCCGCCAATCACCGCCAGCCGTTTGGGAACAGTTTCCACAGAAAGTATGCCGGTGGAATCAACTACCAGGGGGTTGTCTTTTATTCCGGGTATGGGCGGCATTGCGGAGAAAGATCCGGTGCAGACCAGAATTGTTTTTGTTTCATGTTCACTTTCACCGTTAGGTGAAGATGAACGCACCCGTGCCGGTTTATCTCCGGAAGCGGCATTAATAATTTCGCCCCTTCCCTTGATCACTTCCACGCCATACTGTTTCATTTTACTTTCTATCCCGGTGCGTAGTTTACTGATAACTTCAGCTTTCCAGTTTTGTACAGCCTGCCAGTCAAAAGTTACACTCTCAGCGTGTATGCCAAATTTTTGCGCTTCTTTGGCATGAACATACAGCTTTGCTGAATTGAGCAGGGTTTTCGTGGGAATACATCCTACGTTAAGACATGTCCCTCCCAAATGCTCTTCTTCAATTAGTAAAACTTTTTTCTTTGCATGCCCATGGCCGCTTCCGGCGGCCAAACGTTCCGCAGCCAGGTAACCCGCAGGTCCTCCGCCAATAATAATCGTATCGTACATAATTTCTCCTTAACCTGTAATTAACAGCAGATCAATATCTGCTATCGCTTCGCCTAAAGCTTTGAGGAAACGTGCAGCCGGTGCCCCGTCAACCACCTGATGATTAATAGTCAGACTGAAACCGATTTGGGGATCAGGTTTTAGCTCTATATTGCAAACGCCGAGGATTGCTACTTCGGGGATGTTGAGTACGGGGGTAAAGCTCGTGATCCCAAGGCTACCAAGGTTTGTTACGGTAAACGTTGAACCGGAAAGTTCATCCGGCTTTGCGCTGCCGTTCTGGCAGGCTGCGGCAAGCCGTTTTGCCTCCGAAGAAATCTGCGTCAACGATAAAAGATTGGCGTTGCGAATAACGGGCACCATGAGGCCGCGGGGCGTATCAACTGCCAGTCCCAAATGTACCTGCCCAAAAGTTGTAACGGTATCGCCGACTTTGTGGGCATTCATGTAGGAGAAACGGGGAAGTACGCGCGAAACGGCAAAAAGAATAAGGTCGTTAACGGTAATTTTTGCGAAATTGTCATTTTCGGAAGTTTTCATCCTCGCACGAAGTTCCTGCAGACGGCTTACCGGAGCAGAACTATTGAGGGTAAATTGCGCTGTTTCCGCAAGTGACTTGTGCATACGGTCGGCAATGATTTTACGGATGCCTTTAATTTCGATGGAGGTTGAGGCAGGAAGCGGAGGCTGGAAACCGGAAGATGGAGACTGGGGACTGGATATAGCGGATGTGAGATCTGCTGTTGTGATCCGGCCGCCTAAACCGCTGCCTGCTGCCGGTACTGCCATTGAACCTGCAGCCTTTGCCGCCGCAGTCAGGGGAGGCCGGTTTTCCAGAGCCGCCAACACATCACGCTCAATGACCCTGCCGCCCGGCCCGGTGCCAGGCACCATGTCTGTAGGCAGGGCTTCTTTTTCAACCAGCTTCCGTGCACGCGGGGAGACTTTATTCGATTCTGTCTCACACGGAGGCACGGAGGCACGGAGAGAATGAGAAGGGGGAGGAGCTGATGTATTACCGGTTTCACTGACTTCATTTGCTATACTCTGTGTCTCTGTGTCTCTGTGTGATGAATTATCCAAAAGAGCTTGCCAGTTCTCGCCTGCCGCGCCAATTACGGCTATCGGCTCAAGTACCGGGACATCGTCGCCGGCGGGATGGAGAATTTTCAGCACAATGCCAATTGCTCCTGCCGGGACTTCATAGGCAGCTTTATCGGTTTCAACCAAGCAGACTGTAGTCTCTTCAGTTACGCTGTCGCCTTCGTTTACTTTCCAGTCCACAATAATGCAGGACTCGACTGTGTTCCCCTGCCGGGGCATTATCAAAACATGTGCCATAGTACATCCTCCTAAACAATAACTTTTGAAACGGAAATACCGGCTTCCCGCAGTTCCGCTTCGGACTTACCGTCCAGACCGCTGTCGGTAAGAATTAAATCCATGGCTGACAGGGGCAGTACGCTGGAAAAACCAACTTTCCCGTATTTGCCCGAATCCGCCGTAAGCACTGTTGTTTGTGCGTGGGCCTTCATTGCTTTGACAATTTCCGCCCCTTCCATCAAATGGGTGGTCATGCCGCGCTCCAGGGAAAAACCGTCTGTGCCGACAAAAGCCAGGCGGACATTGACGCGGCTGATGGTTTCCTGCGCAATCGGGCCTACCATTGATTCGGTGGAACGGCGGAACTCGCCGCCGGTCATGGTGATTTGCAAATTGGGGTTCATGCGGGCATAGGAAAAAACCAGCGTGGAATTGGTGACAATGTGTATGTCCCTCTTTCCGGCAAGATACCGGGCGATAAGGGCTGTTGTTGTACCTGCTTCAATCATAATGACATCACCGTCACGTACCAGCTCTGCCGCAGCCCGCGCGATAGCGTTTTTTTGCTCAGGACAAACCCGTTGCCTCTCCAGAATGTCCCGGTGCAGGGCGGGCGCTGCTCCTCCCCGATGCCGGTTAATCCAGCCTTTGTCTTCCAGAGTGCGAAAATCCCCGCGAATGGTCACTTCAGAAAACCCCAAATCGCGGGCCAGATCGGTGACTGTCACCGTCCCTTTCTCAGAAAGACGATCGAGGATTATCCGTTCACGTTCATTGAGTTCCGCTATCACTTGTCAACTCCATTGCTTTTCACTTTTGAAAATCTTTCGTTATACTTTCGATTATATATCATTTAGGAGAAAATGGCAAGGGGGTAGAAGTCGCTACTACCGGGCGACTTCAAAGAGTTTGTACAATGTCGCTCCCCGTTTAGCCCAAATCTCTATAAAAATTTTCATGTGAGCCAATATCAACAAAGGTTAGAATAATTTCGTTATTTTTTTCAATGGAGTAGCCAAGCAAAGTAAGTTGTCCCAGAACAGTAAACTTGTAAACCCGGAGCCACGAGAGATTTCCTTTTTTCTGTTCTCCTATATCGGGGTTCTTCATTACTTTTTTAATGGCCTTATTAACCTCGGTAAGCTGATTCGAATGGAGTTTCTTGTATGCTTTTTTGAAACGATTGGTTTGTTGTATTTGCACTACTTATTCCTAAATTCAAATTCCGAAACCTCGCCATTTTCCATTTCACTTTTAGCTTCGAGAACACCCTTGATAAATTCATATGGAAGATCCGGATTTTCTTCGGCAATTCTGCCTATCTTTGCCCAGTGTTCTATCTGTTTTGGAACAGAACGTGAATTGGTGAGTGCATAGGTACTAGCGGCTTTCATAATGTCTTCAGACAGTCTTATGGCATTTGTGGTCATCTATTCCTCCATTTGTTGCATTATACAGCATTATACAGCATATTGCAACACTGTTAGCTTTTCACTTTTACCTTTACCCCTTGTCTCTCACTCCGCAAACTCCGCAGACCATACGTTACGGCTTCCGTCACTCTTTTAGAAGAATTTTACCACGAACCACACGAAAAGAAGAAGTCCGCGGACGTTTTTTTAATGTTATATACAAGATGTAGCATTTGAGGAAAAGTTACCTTTTTTTATCTGGAAACAAACCCGTCAGAGGGCGGCAAGCGGGCTGGCGCAAACGCCTGTAGAATCCGGCGCCGGAGTCTCCCGACCACTAAAAAACTGAAATTTAATATTTTAGTGGCCGGGCAATTATTCCATCTATTATAATGAACCTTTACTGTTGGTCTCCTGTGCCGGGGAATTCCAGATGTTTGCGCCAGCCCGCTTGCCGCCCTCTGACGGCCTATTACCAAAAGCCAGACTAGTGACAGTCACCCTTTTTTCACCTATATATGGTGTCGATTGCGCCTAACGACATTAGGGTTTTTTGGTGACTGACACCCAAGCGTGACCTATTGCGATATTTTTCTGGCTAAGGTACACTAAAGCAATGGATTTTACCATTGATTTCAATCCTGCCGCTTTTGACCATGGGGTAAGTGAGGCTGATATTCGCAAGGCTTTTGATACTGCAATATACGATGGTTATTTAGACGAACCCAATGATAATGATGCACAAGACAAATATTTGCTCATTGGCTTTGACTGTAATGCAAATCCTCTTGAAATCTTATACAATTTTATAACGGATTATTATGTAAATGTATTCCATGCAATGCCTTGCAGGAGTATTTATCACCACTTATTAAATTCTTAGGAGAATTATTTATGGCACACATGAACGATGAAGAAGCAAAAAGGCTTGATGAGAAATGGACAAAAAATCCTCCAAAACCAGGTCCTAACGGAACGGGCTATTTTACCCAATGCAGAAAATCCGCCTATACGGTAACAATTGACAAAATGACTGCTGATTTTCTGAACACTAAAGCTGCGGCAGACCGTAAGACACCGGCCCAGATCATAAGTGAAATGGTTCAGGAACGGATTACCGCAATAGTATAGCAAAAACATGCAAAATGGGTTACCGACACCTACGCGTTACCAACATTTCCGAGGTAATTTAACAAAACTCTCATACCTTCGTTTCGTAAAGACAAATGAAACGGTGACTGACACCTAAGCATTACCTTTTTTTATCTGGAAACAAACCCGTCAGAGGGCGGCAAGCGGGCTGGCGCAAACGCCTGTAGAATCCGGCGCCGGAGTCTCCCGACCACTAAAAAACTGAAATTTAATATTTTAGTGGCCGG
>Ga0099364_10012338_pt1 | contig 11533 bp, 10 predicted proteins | sample TergutTh196P3_FD_73070 | JGI IMG/M metagenome (GOLD analysis project Ga0099364, IMG submission 73070) | Microcerotermes parvus P3 segment gut microbial communities from Pointe-Noire, Republic of the Congo - Th196 P3 | ecosystem: Host-associated > Arthropoda: Insects > Digestive system > Gut ...
CGTTATCTGGGCATGCTGCCCGGATTTCCGGTTCAAAGTGCTTTTTTTCGGCAACTTCGGGGGATAAACCGGAAGATGTGCACCTGCTCTCTGTTTTACGGATCCAGCCCGGATTACCTGTTACGGACTGCCAGCACATCCTCCTGAAAAGGTATTGAATTCAAATATTAAAAATGGCAACAAATGATGTCAGTTGTACACAGTTACGTGCAGTGACATGATGCGAAGGAAAGGTAATTACACGACGCCAGACATCTGCTTTCAAATCGTTCTGACATTATACGTCATGATTTATCGTTTTTGACTGACTTGCCAATACGTTTTTCTCACTGGCTTCAATCAGGAACTGCTCCCTGTTCAGGCGCAAAAGGCTGTGAGTGCCGGGCTGGAATGCAGAGAAACCGGACTTGCCTGGCAGGCTGGTCTGCCATTATTTCAGTGTCATCAGGAATTTCTGGAGAATTTCAGGGAAAAGCACCGGGTCTCACAGTTGGGCACGAAGGCCGGCTGCGCCGTTGTGATTCGAAAAAACCGTTATCACATGACTGTGAAATCGCTGCAGTTCCCGGACAGGCGCTTTGCCTGTCTCCGGATGCATCATATCTGATGCCAGTTGGGAGACTTGCCCGCAATTCCTCAAAATCAGGGCTTCAATGCGACACCTGACGCAGAAATTGTGCCCTGTCATGCGTCGATTAAGCAACAGAGCGTTAAAAATGCTTGAATTCAGCAGCCCTGCTGGGTTATTCTTGCAATATTGGATATACGCATTGCGCTTTTGCCAATGCGAATGTAACAGAAGCAGTTTAATAGCAAAAAGTGGTGTCGCTAAAAGCTGGCGTTGTATTTTTGCATTAATTCGTGATTCACGCGTGGGTTTCGCGAAATACTTACTGTGAGGAAAAAGTTAGATATGTCTAAAACAATTCTGGTAATTGATGACAGCGTCACGAACCTTTTGGTTGCGGTAGAAGCCCTGGAAAAACATTATCGTGTCCTCACCATGTCAACAGCAGCGAAGATGTTCGCGCTTCTCGAAAAGATTTCACCCGATCTCATTTTACTTGACATCGCCATGCCCGAGATGAGTGGCTATGATGCGATCAAAAAGCTCAAGGAAAGCGAGCTTCATGCGGAAATTCCGGTTATATTTCTGACAGCACTGGGAGATTCCTACAACGAGGCTTTCGGTATCGAGCTCGGTGCTGTTGACTTCATCAGGAAGCCCTTCTCCGAGGCTGTACTGCTGCAGCGTATCAAGCATCATCTGAATCTCAGTGATCTGATCAGGGAGCGCACGGTATTGCTTGAGCATGCCAATGCTGCAAACAGGGCAAAAAGCGAGTTTCTGTCATCCATGAGCCATGAAATACGCACGCCGGTAAACGCCATAATTGGCATGACTGCCATTGGCAAAAAAGCGGAGACGCTTGAAGAAAAAGCGCACGCCCTATACAAAATTGGCCAGGTATCTTCACATTTGCTCGCTGTAATCAACGACATTCTTGATGTTTCAAAGATCGAATCGAACAAGCTCGAGCTTGTTGTCTCTGAATACAGTTTTGAGAGAATGCTCCAGAAAGTGCTGAGTATTGTCAATTTCAACATCGTTGAAAAGAATCAGACGCTCTCGATAACGGTCGACAAAAACATACCGCACTTCCTTGTAGGTGACAAGCATGGTCTGATCCAGGTCATAACGAATGTCCTGTCCAATGCGACAAAATTCACACCTGAAGGCGGGCGGATTCACATTGAAACGGTTTTGGCGGGTGAAGCCGATGACGTTTGCGAATTGCGTTTCGAAATAATTGACAATGGCATAGGCATATCCCCGGAGGCTCAAAAGCATTTGTTCCGTTCTTTCGGTCAGGTCGAAAGCGGGGTGGCCCATGAATATGGCGGAACCGGGCTGGGGCTTTTCATTTCAAGGCGTATTGTCGAGCTTATGGACGGAGAAATATGGGTTGAATCCGAGCTGGGCAAGGGTGCGAAGTTTTCTTTCACAGTCAAGGCACAGCGCAGTGAAAAAACGCTGCGTTCGTTACTGGATTCAAATGTTGACTGGGATCGCGTCAAGATTCTGGTCGTTCACGACCAGATTGATGCATTGCGCCAGTTTCATGATCTGTTCAAGGCCATTAGTGTTCATTGTGATTATGCAACTGACAGAGAAGAGGCAATGCGTCTGATAGGTGACCGCGGCTCGTACGACATGTATTTTATAGACAGCAAGACGCCCAATACCGACAGTATTGATTTCTCAAGACAGGTCAAGACGATGGATGGGGCCAGTTCCCATGTTGTGTTACTGATCAAGGCCGTAGACTGGGTGCATATTGAGAGTGCCGCTCTCGAAGCGGGCGTTGACAAGCATCTGTTAAAGCCGCTGTTCTCTTCTTCCATCATCAGTTGCATGAACGAAAGTTTACACAGTCTTGCCTCTTTTGATGAGGGAGCTTCGGCAACTCTGGAAGGTGAATTTGCTGGCAGGAGAATGCTGCTTGTCGAGGACATTGAAATCAGCCGTGAAATACTGACGACGCTGCTTGCGAATACCGGCCTTGAAATGGACCATGCTGTAAACGGAAAAATCGCGGTTGAGATGGTTGCAGCTGACCCGCACAAATATGACATCATTTTCATGGATTTGAAGATGCCTGTCATGGATGGGCTTGAGGCTACCCGTCACATTCGTGCTTTGCCTGCCCTGCAGGATGTCCAGCTGCCGATCATTGCAATAACGGCCAATGTATTTCAGGCGGAAATTGATGCGTGTATTGCTGTCGGCATGAACGAACACATTGGCAAGCCGTTCAATATCGACCTGGTACTGGAAGTACTGAGAAAATATCTTGCCGAAGCCGACTCTGCCTGAAGTCCTGGGCAGATGAGGGTGCCGGGTGAAGGCAAGGCCTGGCGAGCAGGCGCTTTTTCGGCCCTGGCTGCCGGACTCGCAAAAAATTCAGACAGGCAGCCCGTTGATTTTTCTGATCAGCCTTTCGAGTCTCAGTGCAGAAGATGCATCGGTTAAAACCGGAAAAGCGCACAGTACGTCAAGCTGCTCAATTGGCGGTGCATCCCGGTGTCCGGACAGTGCATCCTTTAAAACATTCATCTGAACCTGCCGGCGCTCGGATGCGAATTCGGGCGGACTCTCGACGGATGCGACGATTTCGAGGCGCAGCAGCTGTTCCATCAGCTTTGGCTGCCTGGACTCCAGCAGGGTTCGATAGGCCTGCTCCTTTTCCTTTAATGCCCTGGCCGCAGCATCAAAACGCGCCTGCAGCCTGTCTTTCCATGCGCCGGATGGCTTGCTGTCCCATAGTGCGCTGAACTCTTCGAAGCGCTCCGGCTCATCCGGTATGGCTTTTTCAAGTCTTTGACAGATGCCAAGCTTTTCGATCAGCTCCTCTATTGCCTGATTCTTCTCCCTGTCCTTTATTTCCCTGAGCTGCCCCAGCAGTCTGTCGACTGCCCTGCCATAGCGACTTTGTATTGAATTCTGCTTCTCTTTGGATACCGTTCCGATCGCACTCCAGGCAGAATCTGTCTCTCCAAGAATTTCGAGAATTTTTTCGGCTGTATCGGGAGCCATTCCTTCGAGCTGCTCGCAAATTCTGGTTTTGGCATCCAGATTTGCGCCAAATTCTTTTTCTGCCTCTTCGTTGAGCAGTGCGCGATGTGCAAAAACTTCTTCACAGGCTGCGCGAAATCGCGTCCACAATTTCTGGTCTTCCCGGCTTTCAAGCGGAAAGGCCCTTGCTTTTTCCTGCCATTGCTCCTGCAGCTGGCGCACCTTTCTGCTGGCCTTTCTTTCGGTTGATCTGATGCTTTTTACGGCTTCAATGAGTTCTTCTCTGGCCTGCACCTCAATCTTTGTCTGCTCGTTCAGGATATCGTTCAAGGGTTTCAATATCTCTTCGAGTTCTTCATCCAGAAGTTTTTTTTCTCTTCGGGCCATCGTGCCAATCTGCCGCCAGGCACGCTGTGTTTTTCTGAGCGCTTCCACGAGCTGTCGCCAGTCAATATCTGCGGGCTGTTTTTCTGCCAGTGCATCCAGATTGAGACCAGCCATCATCTCGCGCGTACTGTCAAATATGGCCTGCACTTTTTGCCTGTTCTGTTCGCGCACAACTCCCTGGGTTCTGGCGTGCTCAAGAATGGGTGTATAGGCTTTGTTACAGGCAGCATCAAACTGCTGCCACTGACTTCTTGTGGCCATCCCTGCTGTCTGATTCAGCGCCTTCCATTTTTCACGCAGTTCCACGACAGCTGCCGCCAGTTCTCTAATTGGATATTTCTGGCCTGGAAGTGATTCTGCTATCCGGATAAGTTCTTCCCGTGAGACCGCCCCGCCCCATCTGGCCCAGCCGACAAGATTTTTGAGTTCGGAGCGCAGTTCAGCCAGGAGTGCCTGCTGCTCTGCTTCCGGTTCAAAAACCGAATAATCCAGCAGGGTGAGCTGTTCGTTTTGCCGGACTGCTTCGCGGATGGCACCTTCCTGAAGCGCTTCCTGCATGAGGGAAAGCGAATAGGAAAAAAGTGCTTCCACTTCTTTTGGCTGCAGCTTTGGCCCGTTACTGGCAGGAGCGCTTTCGCTTTCGCTTTTGATATGGTTTTGAAGTGCATCTGCCAGCGCATCAAACCGCTGCTGCAGTGCCTGGCCAATGGCGGGATCACTTATCGCTGGCAGAGTTCTCCAGATGCTGATGATTTCGCCCGGGAGCAGGGCTGATACGTCCTGGGACTCCCATTCATCCAGTACGCTCTCACGGGCGACAATTGCTGCATGATTTTGTGCATGCAGTCCGGTATTTTCTTTTATGCGGGCTGTCGTTTCTTCAAAACCAGCGATTAACCGTTGTGGCATGGCACCCCATTCACGCGAATTTTTCCAGCTTTGAACGGGTTCCAGCATGTTTTCGAGCTGTGCTTCGCGCTGATCGGGCGTCAGACTGCTTTCCTTTTCCAGGCTTTCGAGTCTGGCCTGTATATCCATGATCTGGCGCTGCAGGAGGGTCTGGTTTTCGAGTCGCACGCGAATCTCCTCGCGTATTGTTGCGTACTGCTCCAAAAGAGTCGCGTCATTTGATGGCACTTTGTTTACATCTGCCCACTGCCGGTCGAGTTCTGCAACCCGGTTGGGGAGCAGCTGGTCTTCGTTTTTCAGTTTTTCGGCGAGTAAAATGCACTCGCGCATACTGTTCCGCTGTTTTTCGATTCTTTCTATTTCGTTGAGTCTGGTTTGCATCAGCTTGGTTACGCGGCCATCCGTCCTGTGCACTTCCTGGCGGACTTTTTCGAGCATTTCCTTTGTATGCAGCTTTTGTGCGGCGATGTAGCGGGCTTCTGCAAAGCTGGAATTCATGATGAATTCGACTATTTCGTTTTCATCATCAGGCAACTGCTGCGCATCAATGACGGCTTCCTGGCGCGCACCACTTTCTGTTACACGCCTGGGGCTTTTTTTCCCGGTTTTGACGTACGCCGGAAAGTCAGCTTTTTTCTTCCAAACCCGTTTTTTTAAATAATCAAACATAGAAATCGAATAACTGAAATTATCGCGACAGGCAAAACAGGCGCGCGGCCACTGTTTTTTTACTGCCGCTTCTCTCATGGCGAAAGCGCGGGAGCCGTAGACAGGTCGTTGAAAAAATCATCGGCCCCTTTCGGGAAGAAGTTCCGCAAATGTCCGCAGGCGGTTGAAACCGGTGTCTGGCAATTTACGGAAAACACCCTCTTCTACCGGATCCGGCAAACGAACCCACCGGTTTCCCGACAGCGAATCTGCCTCAGTCCTGGCTCGTTTCTCCAGCTAAAATCAAAGGAGTATGCAGATTAGCCTGTTTTTTCAACTTTATTGATACTGACTTTGCAAAATTCAATAAAACCTGTGTTTTGGTTATCTGCCAGGTATCAGTCTGTCCGTATCCAGACAGTCTTTTTGTATCCTGATATTTTCTTTTATCTGTTTCAGTCTGGCTGCCAGGCAGAATGGCATCCATTTCAGTACTGCGAAAAAAAGCCAGTCTTTCCAGTTGCAGGCTGATTCTGATTCAACTTTGAAATGCAACGTAATAATCCAAGAATAACCCAGCAGGTGTACGAAAATCAAGCCTTTTCGTGGTCTGTTGTTTTTTGGATGCATGATGAAATCCTGATTTCAGGGCTTTTCAGGCATCGTTTTGGAACGAATGTTGCACAGGTTTTCTGTTTCCCCAAAGATTCCTGAATTAGTCCTGCATTTGCAGCCGTTTTGGGCAAATTGCCAAAGTGCAGTCCATTCCCGGCATCTCGTCTCCAGACAGATACTGTACCGGCGAAGAGATGACCGCACTTTGTGCAGCGGGTGACAAAGACAAAATTTGTGTATCACAGGCTGAGTCTGGAGTTTGCTGATGCTGCCTGGGAAAAGTGACTGCTGTGTTACCCCGATTTCGGGCGTCATGCTTGCGTTAGCGCACGAATGTGGCAAGTTTATATTGGCAGCTTTTCATCTGCAATTTTCTTTTGCAGCAGCACCTGATAAAATGCTCTGGCAATTTACCCAGGGCAGTACCGTCAGCAAATTTCGGTTTTCCACCGTTTTTCCCGTCGAATCTGTCCACAAATCAGCAAAAAAGATGGGTACACCAGAACCTGAACAAATCCCAAAATTTTCCTGAACTCTATTTCACACTTGAATTCAATGGCTTTTTTTATGAATGAAACCCTACAGACAATCAGGCAAAGACGCTCCATCAGAAAGTTCAAATCCGAACAGGTACCTGATGCAGTGATAGAGACAATCCTTGAAGCGGGCAGACTTGCGCCGTGCGCCCTGAACCGTCAGGAGCGGCACTTTACCGTTGTCCGGTCAAAAAAAATTCTTGACTTTCTCAACCGCGAAGCCAAAGCTTTCGCCGTCAGTCTGAACAACCGGTTTCTCAGTCTGATGGCGCAAAGCGAAAACTACAACATTTTTCATGCGGCTCCACTCATTGTCGTTGTTTCAGGCCCTGCCAACAGATCAATGGTTGAATCGGACTGTGCTGCATCCATTCAAAACATGCTGCTGGCTGCAGAGTCGCTCAGGATTGGAGCCTGCTGGATCAATTTTGTCCTCTATGCATTCCATGGAGCAAACGCCATTGAAAACGCAGCAAAACTCGGTTTGCCTGCCGGGTACCTGCCGTACGGATCCATTGCAGTCGGGTTCAAAGATGATGAACCAGTTGAAGAGCGGGCAATCAAAGGCAATACTGTTAACTATCTTGGCTGACAATCGCAGGCAAGATCGGGCACGTGACTGACGCTATTCATCCCGATATAAAACCAGGAGACTACCAGCGGAGACATTATGAAAACTTCGAGCTACTTTGCCTACCACGGCCCTGGCAGAATTGGTATTTCCATGGTTGCACCTGAGAAGTATCAGGAGGGTCTGGTCATGTTTTATGATCTTGCGCCCAGGGTATGGTTTAAAGGGGCCGGTCTGGATATTTATTACGACAGTTATTTCCAGATGCTTTCAAACCTGAACCCAAAAACTGTCTGGGATCACCTCCACGAGCTGGTTGCCCCTCATGAACCAGTATTACTGTGCTGGGAGAGTCCTCCTTTTGACGAATGCAACTTTTGTCATCGCAGGATGGTTGCCCAGTGGTTTGAATCAAAGCTTGGAATTTATATCCCTGAATGGGAAGAATAGGAAATTTTGGGCAGGTTCAGGCCTGGATTGCCTTTTGCACGACAGATTCAAAAATCAGCGCGTAAAGATGGTTCCGAGCGGGATTATTCTGATCTGGAGATGATGGCGAACAGGAGACCACGCGAGTTCCCCCTGCCCGCACCCTGGCGAAAGTCTGCCTGAAGCGTTTTTGAAACCTCCTGAAATCAGTCAGTATCGCCTGGCAAAAGAAATCGGTGTGCCTCAACGGCGCATCGGAGAGATTATTGCCGGGAAAATATCTGTTACTGTTGATACGGTCCTGCGTCTCTCCACTTTTATTGGTCTTTCCGAGGGCTTTTAGACTGGTCTCCAAACTGATTACGATCAGCGATCGCCCGTGAAGTTCTTTCCGAACCGCTTTCACGTATATCGTGCTGCGTCACCATCTGACTTTGCGGTTTTTTCCAGGTACGCGACAAACTTGCCAAGCAGAGGGGGCGGAAGCACCTTTTTGGGAAGGCTCCAGTGGCACGAAAACCGTCGTGCTGTATCCGAACGGGACCTCTTCCAACCCTGCCGTCATTGGACCAAACCAGAGAATTGTTGTGGCCAATCCGTTTCCTGAATATTTTGTGCTGGCGGTACCCGAAATTTTTCTGAACAATACTTGGGGTGATCCGAGAGTTCGTGGCGATCAATGGTATCGAGGTGGTGTGGGGGTAACACAAATTGACAGCGGACAAATTATCGTAAGATCACTCTCGCACGGAGTAAAATCTCACCCAACCTATACGGGAAATCCTTTTCCTGAAGGCGATGTTGCATCAGCACCATGGCGTCTTATTGTCACAAGGTTGGGCAGAATCAGGTGACTTCCCTTACTCTGTGCTATAATCTGAACGGACTAAATAAGGCAAGCAAGTAAAAAGGGCTATATGGTACTAGAACCCATTTTTCGTTGCAATTTCGACAACCCTGAAGAGCAGGATCGAACTGATCTGCAGGAGAGCATCATTGCACAAGTTGAAGCAGACCCTGATTATTTTCTTGCGAAATATGAGTTGGACCCAAGGTCATTCAACGGTCGCTATGTTTCAGCGGATCTGTTCAAGGAGATGTTCGTTGAATACGCCGAATCCAAGGAAACGAGAGCAAGATACATTGACGTAGTACACAACTCTTCAGCAGTGCTGTCGGCAAAGCAACTCAACAGGGTGATTGCAGACTCGGATCGTGATGGTGATGAAGTCATATTTCTGACAGGCATACCGGGTGCCGGAAAAACTTCCAGTATCCAGACAGCCGGGAAGTTACCACCACAATACAGGGCGATTTTTGAAGGACAGCTTTGGCGCCCAGAGCCGGCAATCCCAAAAATGCAGGCCGCCCTTGATGCAGGATTGAAGATTGTAATCATTGCAGTGCATATACAACCAGAGCGAGCACTAGAAAACACGTTCAGGCGCTTTGAGGAGTTCGGGCGAGGTGCCAGTATTGATGTAATGGCAAAAATTCAGGGAAATTTGCCTTTTGGCTTGACTGCACTCAAAGAGCGTTTCGGAGAACAAATCACTTTAAAGATTTATGATTACACAGATTTGAGTAGTCCTAGCCGTAAAATTGGTTGGGAACATTTGGATACACTTCAAAAAGAGGGGAGCTATGACCAGATTAAACAGCGCCTTACTAGTGCCCTTGAACACGCCAGAAGAGAGGGACGAATCACCGAAGCCTGTTATGAGCATGCGCACGGAAGAGTATCGAAGAACATCTCCAGAAGTCGAAGCTTGGGAGGAGAGGGTAATGGCGGGAATCAGAAGAATGAGTCAGGACGAAGAGTACAGGAAAGAGATAGCCAAAAGGTTATCATAGATCAAGAAAATCGCATCCAAAATATTCCCAAGCTGAAAGATTCTGCTGGTGTCGAATACGTTTTTTGGAAGCATGCCAGTACGGCGATCAGTAAAGCCGGAAATGTTGAGAATGTGAACTGGCGCAATGTCGAAAGCATGACGATCATTGAAAGTATCGGATCGCATGGACAAAAACCCGATAATGTTTTTGAAACATTATGCGCAATTAGCCCCGGAGCAGTTACGCAGCAGCAGCAAGCAGAGCTTCAAAATAAAATCCGCAAATTGACTCCCGAACTTCAAGCGCAGTATGCCAAAAAACAGACCAAGTCAAAAGAGTCTGGGCTTGAACGGTAGCCAATATCGTCTTTTCTTAGCCAATCAATACAAAATTGCCAAACAGACGGAGCCGGAGATCTGTTTTGGGAAGCCCCCAGTGGCACAAAAACCGTCGTATTCTATCCGGGCGGCTCTGTATCCAGTCCAGCAGTAATCAGTGCAAACCAGAGAATTGTCGTTGCCAATCCGTTTGCCGGCCATTATGTGAGTGCCAAGGTGCAGATCAGAATTGGAAATGTCTGGGGAAGCATTAAAAACTTTGCAATGACATCAGAAGCTACCGGGCTTCGTTCGCACGGCATTGAAGCAAACTCCTACGGAAACAATTTCGAAAGCATAGTTGTTCAGTCTGGTTCACACGGAATTGATCACAACTCTTCTCGCAGCGGAACCCCGTTTAATGTCAGCAATCTTGTCTCATCTGCCCCCTCCCGTCTTGTTGTCACCAGACTGGGCAAAATCACCTGATTCGGCTGGCTACCATTCCGTTTTCTGCCAGCAATTTGCACAGGCAATTGGAAGTATAATGGCGCCTCCGTTGTTTAACCGACTGGCTGGTTGTGGTGATTGGTTGTGAATTGACATTTCATAACCCATAAGTTAAGATTTTGAGATGTATGAAATTATCAGATCCGATGAATTTTTGATGTGGGTAGAAAACCTTAATGACAAACGTGCCATTGCCCGCATTTCTGCCCGCATTGACAGAGCATCAGCGGGCAATTTGGGAGATCACAAGTATTTGCGCGAAGGTGTTTCCGAAATGCGGATTGATTTTGGTCCCGGATACAGGATTTACTTCACCCGGATTGGAAAGACAATCGTTGTTATGTTGGGTGGAGGGGACAAAAAAAAACAGGATGATGACATCAATCGCGCTGTGGAGCTGGCAAAGTTATGGAGGCAATGAATCATGAACAAGCCATCAAGTGTTAATATCCCGGAGGGTTTTTCCCGTTGGGATACTGCAGAACTGCTCAAGACAGATGAAGACATTGCTCTTTACCTTGAAGCCTGTTTTGAAGAAGATGAAGGAGATGGAGCACTCATTCAGCACGCTTTGGGCGTGGTTGCACGGGCGAAAGGGATGGCTCAACTCGCTAAAGATGCAGGGCTTACCCGTGAAAATCTGTACAGAGCTCTTTCAGAGAACCAAGAACCTGAATTTTCCACTGTTTTGAAAGTGTGTCATGCGCTCGGAGTTCGCATAAAAGCAGAGCCGGTTTTTCCTTAAAAACGCAATGTTTGGAAAAAACAGACATCGTTGCTTCACTCTTAAAACGCTCCTTTTTCCCCTCAAATAAGACATCCCTGCCAGCCAATACAAAATTGCCAATCAGTTTCAGGCTCTGGCACTAACCAGTCTTCCAGCAAGATTGTTCAGGGATTTTGCTATTTCAAGTGCGGTTTCTAACGGAACCTGCCTGATCACTTCCCTCGTCTGGCGGTTTATCATCTTTACGATCACCTCACCTGCATTGTTATCCACCTCAAACTGCAAATCTGACGGAATAGCTTCAAGTGAGGAGCTGATGTTTTTTGCAGCTTCGCTGACCTCATCCACACTCGGTTTCGTCTGGCTGAAAACAGCCTCAGGCAAACTTTTATCAGGTACCAGGACCGGGCAGCAAAGGAAAGTGTGCGCACTGAAAAGCGAACTTTATAGCCCCACTCTGTAAAAACTTTG
>Ga0099364_10012339_pt1 | contig 11533 bp, 3 predicted proteins | sample TergutTh196P3_FD_73070 | JGI IMG/M metagenome (GOLD analysis project Ga0099364, IMG submission 73070) | Microcerotermes parvus P3 segment gut microbial communities from Pointe-Noire, Republic of the Congo - Th196 P3 | ecosystem: Host-associated > Arthropoda: Insects > Digestive system > Gut ...
AAGCGAACTGGGCAGAGGGCGAGTTCCGTCTGGCTACAATGGCCGGCTCAATTATTGCCGGCGCCTATTCGCGTAAAATGAGCGAGGACGCCATGTTTGCGGCAAATGAATTGGAACTTCGCACGCAGGAATTTATCTCAAAATTTTCAGTGCCGTTCACGCAGCCGTATGATTTCGATGAACTCATCAATAACGCGCTTTTCGAGCTGCGCGACTTCACGGGAACGGACAGAGCAATCATCTTAGAATTTCAATCGGACGGGTCCCTGCTCTGTACCCATGAAAACCTGATAAACAAAGAAACGCCGAGCGTCCTTGGACGTTCTCTGTCATATGAAGGCGTGAAACCGATTTTTGACGATTCGGAGAAAACAGGATGCTTCTATGAAAAAGAAGCGGCGCGGTATTTTGCCCTTCATCCCGCCACTGATCTGGGGGAAAAAAGTTTTTGCTATATCCCGCTGACTATCGGCGGCAACATGGCGGGCTACTTAGTGTTCTTCACGATGTTCGAAGAGGCGAACTGGGCAGAGGGCGAGTTCCGTCTGGCTACAATGGCCGGCTCAATTATTGCCGGCGCCTATTCGCGTAAAATGAGCGAGGATGCCATGTTTGCGGCAAAGGAATTAGAACTTCGCACGCAGGAATTTATCTCGAAGTTTTCCGTGCCGTTCACGCAGCCGTATGATTTCGACGAGCTTATTAATAACGCGCTTTTCGAGCTGCGTGACTTCACAGAAACAGACAGGGCAATCATCTTAGAGTTTCAACCGGACGGTTCCCTGCTCTGTACCCATGAAAGCGTAATAAACGAAGAAACGCCCAAGGTGCTGGGGCGCTCTCTGCCCTATGAAGATGTGAAGCCGACCCTTGACGAGGCAGAAAAGACAGGATGCTTCTATGAAAAAGAAGCGGCGCGGTATTTTGCCCTTCATCCCGCCACGAATTTAGGAGAAAAAAGTTTTTGTTATATCCCGCTTATGATTGAAGGAGAACGAGCAGGCTACTTAGTGTTCTTCACGATGTTTGAAGAGGCAAACTGGGCTGAAGACGAATTTCATTTAGTTACGATGACCGGTTCTATCATCGCCGGCGCATTCTCAGTTCGTAAAAATGACGAACTAAAAGAAGCGGCCTTAAAGGCGCAGCAGGAAAGTGAAGCAAAGAGCAATTTCCTTTCTGTCATGAGTCATGAAATACGCACGCCTATGAACAGCATCATGGGCTTTGCAGAACTTGCAATGAACAGCAAAGATATATCGTACCAAGTGAAAGACTATTTAGTAAAAATTAAAGACAATACGCTGTGGCTTCTGCGAATAATAAACGATGTTCTTGACATATCAAAAGTAGAATCCGGAAAAATGGAACTGGAAAAAATACCCTTCGCTTTGCATGACATAATATCACGCTGTCAATCCGTCACCCTGCCGGATGTTAAAGACAAGGGGCTTGACATGAGAGTATACGTTGAGCCGCTTCCCGGCAGGAAATTGCTGGGAGACCCCATGCGGCTTTATCAAGCGCTTTTAAACCTTTTTTCCAATGCCATTAAGTTCACAAAAACAGGGTTTATCAGGCTTTCAGCGGTGGTTAAAAGTCCGGATGAAAACAGTGCGGTGGTATACTTTGAAGTAAAAGACACCGGTATCGGCATGACCCCTGAACAAATATCGAAAATATATGAACCGTTCATACAAGCAGACTCCAGCACGACGCGCAATTACGGCGGCACAGGTCTTGGACTTTCAATAACGAAAAGTATCGTAGAGCTTATGGGCGGGCAGCTTATGGTAGAAAGTTCACCCAAAGTCGGCAGCACCTTCAGTTTTGAAGTCGTATTTGAGACGATAACCGTATCGGAAGATGAGTCTGACTACATAAAACTTGACACAATCGAACAGCCTCATTTCGAAGGGCTGATTTTGGTATGCGACGATAATTTCATGAATCAGCAAGTCATGTGCGGGCATCTCTCAAACGTGGGGCTGCAGGCGGTCGTTGCCGATAATGGAAAAGACGGCGTGGAAAAAGTCCGGGAGCGTTTGCAAAAAAACGAAAAGCCTTTCGACTTGATTTTGATGGATATTTTCATGCCGGTATTGGATGGCATTGAGGCCGCAAAACAAATAACGGCGCTAAATACCGGAACCCCGATCATAGCCGTGACCGCTAATGTTATGACCAGCGAAATTGAAAAATATAAAAAACACGGAATGCCTGAACATTTGGGCAAACCATTCACATCGCAGGAATTGTGGCACACCCTGCTAAAATTCCTTACCCCTGTAAGCACTTCTGTCATAGATGAAGACGAACAGGAACAAAGAAAAAATGAGATGCAGCAGACATTGCGGCTCAATTTTGTTATGAAAAATCAAAATAAACATAATGAAATAAAGTCAGCTATTGCCGATGGCGACAGGGAACTCGCACACAGGCTGGTGCATACGTTAAAAAGCAACGCGGGCTTTATAGGCAAAACCTACCTGCAAAATGTTGCCGCAGAAATTGAGGCTCTGCTTCTGGGAGGAGCAGTAACCATACCTGAGGAAAAAATAACGCTTCTTGAAGCCGAATTAGTATCGGTCCTTGAGGAATTGAAACCGCTTATGCTTAACGAACTTGCGGTGCGGGAAAACGCACCGCCTCTGAATGCCGAACAGATAACGGCGCTGTTTGAAAAACTATGGCTGCTGCTCGAAGACAGAAACCCGGATTGCATGAATCATCTTGCAGATATCCATGCTGTGCCGGGGGCTGAGGAACTTGCCCGGCACATAGAATACTTTGACTTTGAGTCAGCGCTGCAGACGCTCGATGAACTCAAAAAGAAATGGGAAGGTGAACAATGATTGAAGTCAAGAAAGACAGCATACTCGTTGTAGATGACGAAAGCACAAACATTATAGCGCTGACAAAAATCCTTAGTCCCGAATACACCGTTAGAGCCGCGATAAACGGGCGCGATGCCGTAAATACGGCGAAAAAACATTTGCCCAATCTTATCTTACTTGACATTCTAATGCCTGAAATGGATGGATATGCCGTTATTACCGAACTGAAAAATTCTAATGAAACAAAGGATATTCCCGTCATTTTTTTAACCGCGATGACTGACCCTGAAAATGAGGCAAAGGGGCTGAAACTCGGCGCGGCAGACTACATATATAAACCGTTTTCACAGGAGCTTCTCTTAAAACGCGTAGAAATGCATTTGCAGTCAAATCGCAATAAAAAAACACGGGATACATAATAGCAAAGCATGGATGAAGTCAAGAAAAACAGCATACTCATTGTAGACGATGAAAGTACAAACATTTTATCGCTCACGCATATCCTTAGCCCGGAATATACCGTCAGAGTCGCGATAAACGGGCGTGACGCCATAAAAACAGCAGAACAACATTTGCCCGACATCATCCTGCTTGACATAGTAATGCCTGAAATGGACGGATACAAAGTTCTTTCCGCGCTGAAAAGTTCGGCAAAAACAAAGGATATCCCCGTTATTTTTATTACAGCGCTCAGCGTTGACGATGACGAAGAAAAAGGGCTGGCGTTAGGAGCGGCAGATTACATAGGCAAGCCGTTTTCCTCGGCAATTGTCAAGATAAGAGTACGCAATCAAATTCAGATCATCAACCAGATGCGCATGGTAACCGCCGCCAATCGCGCTAAAAGCGATTTCATTGCCAACATGAGCCATGAGATAAGGACGCCGATGAACGCTATATTGGGTATAACTGAAATAATAATGCAAGATGAAACAACCCCGAAAAACATAAGAGACAGCATAAGCAAGATTTATAACTCTGGAGATATGCTGCTTAGTATAATCAACGATATATTAGACCTGTCCAAAATTGAAGCGGGCAAGATGGAATTAATCAACGCCGATTATGAAGTGGCAAGCCTTATTCACGATACTGTGACACTGAACATGATGCGGATAGGAAACAAAGAAATTGAATTTAAACTCGACTTGGATGAAAACCTGCCGCAAATATTGTTCGGCGATGAAATCCGCATCAAACAGATATTGAATAACCTGCTTTCCAACGCCTTTAAATATACGGAAAAAGGCGAGGTTAAGCTGTCATTCGCCGTTTTGCCTGATAAGGCCGCAAATAAAAATGATTTGACGCTTTTTATCAGCGTAAGCGATACAGGTTTGGGAATGACAGCGGAACAGGTGAGCAGGCTCTTTGACCAATACGCCCGCTTTAATTATATCGCCAACCGCGCCACTGAAGGAACAGGGCTTGGCATGAGTATTACGCAGAACATAGTTGAAATGATGAACGGCGAAATCGTCGCAGAAAGCGAACTCGGCAAAGGGTCGGTTTTTACCGTGCGGCTGCCACAAGGGCATGTCGGCTCAGATATTTTAGGCAGGGATTTGGCAGAAAAGATTCAGAATTTCCGCATAAACGAAGCAAGGGAAATAAAAAAAGCCAATATCATATATGAACCCATGCCCTATGGCAAAGTGTTAATCGTGGACGATATAGAAACGAATCTATTTGTCGCCAAAGGCCTTATGCTGCCTTATGAATTGTCGGTCGAGACTGCGGAAAGCGGTTTTGAGGCGATTGATAAAATCAAAAGCGGCAGCGTATATGATATTGTGTTCATGGATCACAAGATGCCAAAAATGGACGGCATTGAAGCGACAAAATTTATACGCAATCTGGGTTATACGAACCCCATCATCGCATTGACTGCAAACACTGTTAAAGGACAGCAAGAAATGTTTTTGGAGAACGGATTTGACGGTTTTATCTCTAAGCCTATTGACACGCGCCAGTTGAACGCCGTATTGAAAAAAAACATTTATGATAAACAACCACAAGACGCTCCCCTGCACGCGAAGAGCGAGAAACCGAAAACCCTGTCTCCTGAACAAACGCGGCTGCCGGACATTCCCGGATTGGATATAGATAAAGGGATAGCGCGCTTTACTTTCAACAAAGATACTTATCTTGACATATTACGGTCATATGCCAAAAATACGCGGACGCTCCTTGAAACAATCAAGGAAATAAATGCCGGCAATTTAGATAAATATATCACAACGGTTCATGGCATTAAGGGTTCCAGTTACGGCATATTTGCGGAGACTGCAGGCCGCAAGGCGGAGGCTTTAGAAAATGCGGCTATTGCCGGAGATTATGAATTTGTGAGCGCCAACAATCAAAATTTCCTTGATACTGTTTTCCAGCTTATAGGCGATATCGAAGACGCTCTTGCAAAAAGCGGGATGGAGCAAAAACAAATCAAGGACACGCCGGACGAGGCGATGCTTGTCAGGCTTCTAAAAGCTTGCGAAAGTTATAACATTGATGAGATAGATGCGGCAATGGCCGCGATAGAAAACTATGAATATAAATCCGACGATGGACTTGTCACATGGCTGCGTGAAAGTATAGATCAGGGGAAATATAAAATAGTTATCAACAAACTTTCATCATTATCATATAAAACGGAGGCGTAAGCATGGATAATACCCGTCATAAAATAATATTAGTGGACGACAATTTAGCTACTCTGAATCAGGGCAAGAGCCTGCTTCAGGAACATTACAGAGTCTATACCGTCCAGTCGCCTGTTACGCTTTTTGAAAACCTTGAGCATGACATACCCGACCTGATTCTTTTAGACGTAGAAATGCCTGAGATGGATGGTTTTGAAACCATAGCAAAACTGAAAGCCGACGTTCGTTACAAAGATATTCCTGTAATATTCTTAACGGCAAAAAGCGATGAAGAAAGCGAAAAAAAAGGGTTTTCCTTAGGCGCTGTTGATTATATTTTTAAACCCTTTTCTGCCCCCCTTTTACGAAAGCGCATTTCCAACCAGATACTCTATAAGCGCGTTGAAGCCGCCGTGAAAGATTACGCAGACAATTTGGAAGTTATGGTAGGCGAAATAACTAAGGCAAACGAACGCACAAGGATTTTATTGGACAAGACCCCGCTTTGCGCCCGGCTGTGGGACAGCGACCTAAGTATGATCGACTGCAACGAGGCGGCCGTTAGTCTTTTTGGTTTTAAGGACAAACAGGAATGCTTAGAAAGATATTTCGAACTGTATCCTGAGTACCAGCCCGACGGGCAGCGCTCTGATGAAAAAGTAATAATATGCTTAGAGAAAGCCTTCGAGGAGGGGCATCATACCTTAGAGTGGACCTACAAGACGCTTGACGGTACGCTCATGCCCGCAGAAGTTATTCTTGTCCGGGTTGAATATGAAGGCGGTTATGCCGTGGCCGGGTATACCCGGGATATGCGCGAGCATAACAAAATGATGGAAAGCATTGAATATCGCAGCAATATGCTGCAAGCAGTGAATCGCGCCGCCGCTAACCTGCTCAACTCTGACATAGATTCTTTTGAAAACTATTTATATGATAGTATGAAGGCATTGGCTGAAGCCGTAAAAATCGACCGTGTGCGTATCTTTAAAGACAGTATGATTGACGGGGAACTTTACTGCACTCAGCAGTATGAATGGTCCGAATTTGTAGAACCAATGCAAGGCAAAGATATAACGGTCAATGTATCATACAACAGACAAATACCCGGATGGCAGAAGACATTTTCAGATGGAAATTGCGTAAATAACATAGTACGCAATATGTCGCGGGAAGAACAGGCTCATCTTACCCCGCAGGGCATTTTGTCTCTTCTGGTGATGCCGGTATTTGCAGAAGGCCAGGTTTGGGGCCACATCGGTTTCGATGATTGCAGCCAAGAACGGGTATTTACCGATGAAGAAGAATCTATCCTGCGTTCCTGCTGTCTGATGTTTGCCGAAGCCATAATACGAAATGAAATGTTCGAGAATATCCAAAATACTTCTGCACAACTGAAGACCGCTATGGAGCGAGTGCTTGAGAACGATGAGCGGATGCAGCTTATGCTTAACGCGATGCCCTTTTCCTGCCGCCTGTTCGGCCGAAATTATGAGTTTATTGACTGTAATCAGGAAGCGCTCAATTTGCTTGGCGTAACCAGCAAAGAAGAATACCAGAAAAAGTCCAATAATATGATCCCGGAATTCCAGCCCTGTGGAAGGCTGTCGCATGAACTAAAAATGGAATACTTAGAGACAGCCTATGAGAAAGGCTATGTCCGTTTTGAATGGGCGTATCAAAAACCTGACGGCGAACCTCTGCCATGTGAAATTACTATGGTGCGCGTCATGTTCAGGGGCGAATATATTATCGCCGGGTATGCCAGAGATTTGCGCGAACAGAAAGCTCTCATTGAGGAAATGCGCAAAGCAGAAATCGCCGAAGAGAGCAACAAGGCAAAAAGCATATTTTTAGCTAATATGAGCCACGAAATCAGGACGCCCATGAACAGCATCATGGGCTTTACGGAACTTGCATTAGATACGCTGGAAGACGGCGCCGCGCCGGATGTAATAGATTATTTGGAAAAAATCAATGACAGCGCTAAATTACTGCTGCGTATAATAAACGATATTTTAGACATTTCAAAAATAGAGGCGGGTAAAATTGAACTGGAACATGTGCCTTTTAAATTACAGGATGTTATATTTCGCTGCCAGTCCGCTATTTTGCCGGCCGTTAACGAAAAAGGACTTAATTTAAGTATTTACGCTGAACCGCTTGTTGATAAAATGCTGATAGGCGATCCGATAAAACTATATCAGGCGTTTATTAATATTCTCTCCAATGCCGTAAAATTTTCCAATACCGGAACAATTGTATTTACATCGCGGGTAAAAAGTTCAAACCACCGAAAAGCTGCTGTTTACTTCGAGATAAAAGACAGCGGTATAGGCATGAACCCCGAGCAAATTGGGAGAATATTCGAACCGTTTATTCAGGTAGACTCCAGTACAACACGCAACTACGGCGGCACAGGGCTTGGACTTGCTATAACCAAAAATATCGTAGAATTGATGGGAGGGCAATTGACGGTAAAAAGCTCTCCAGGCAAGGGCAGCACGTTCAGTTTTACAATTACATTTGAAACAATAGATATGCTTGACGATCCTCTTGAAAACGAAGAAACTAAGATACTCGACAAACCGCGCTTCGACGGTTTGATTCTTATCTGTGAAGACAACCCAATGAATCAAGAAGTTGTATGCGAACATCTTGCGAACGTAGGCTTGCGGACAATGGTTGCGGAGAACGGCAAAATCGGCGTGGATATGGTTCGCCAGCGCCTGCAGTCCGGCGAAAAGCCGTTTGACCTTGTTTTTATGGATATGTTTATGCCGGTTATGGACGGAATAGAAGCCGCATCAAAAATAAAGGCATTAAACACGGAAACTCCCATAGTTGCAATGACGGCGAATATAATGGTCAGCGATCTGGAAAATTACAGAAAGCATGGCATGCCCGATTGTTTGGGCAAACCTTTCACGTCACAGGAGTTATGGCGCATTTTACTGAAATACCTGACCCCAATAAACGAAAACCCAACGGAAGATAAACAGGTACAAGGCATTGATCAAGCGCAGAAAAAAATAAAGATCAGCTTCGTAAAACATAACCGGGATAAAATCAAGGAAATTACCCAAGCTATTGACTCAGGCGATATAAAATTGGCTCACAGATTGACGCACACTTTGAAAGGAAGCTCGGGACTTATCGGTAAAACCGGCTTGCAAAAGGCAGCCACGGAAGTCGAGGCTCTGCTTAAAAACGGTACAATCTCCATTCCGGAAGATAAAATGCGTCTCCTCAAAACCGAATTTGAATTGGTTATCGAGGAATTAAAACCGTTGCTTGATAATGAGAATCAGGGGAAAACATAAAGTAGTTATCAACAGGCTTTCATCATTATCATGTAAACGGAGGCGCAAGCATGGATAATACACGCCATAAAATAGTATTAGTGGACGACAATTTGGCTACCCTGAATCAGGGTAAAAACCTGCTCCAGGATCTTTACAGAGTCTACACTGTTCAATCGCCAATTACGCTTTTTGAGAACCTTGAACACGACATACCCGACCTGATTCTTTTAGATGTAGAAATGCCTGAGATGAACGGTTTTGAAGTCATAAAAAAATTGAAGGCCGACATTCGTTACAGAGATATTCCTGTCATGTTCCTCACATCGAAAAGCGATGAGAAAAGCGAGAGAGAAGGATTCAGGCTGGGCGCGGTGGATTATATTACAAAGCCTTTTTCCGGTCCCCTTTTACAAAAACGCGTTTCAAACCAGATGCTTTACAGCCGGGTTCAATCTGCCGTAAAAGATTACTCGAACAATCTTGACGCAATGGTAGATGAAATAGCCGAGACTAATAAGCGTTTGAATGATATGCTCGATTCGCTCCCAATCTGCTGCCAGTTGTTTGACAGCAGCTTAAAAAAAATAGACTGCAACGAGGAGGCTATACGGCTTTTCGGATTTAAAGATAAACAGGAATACTTGGAGAGATACCCCGAACTTTATCCCGAGTACCAGCCTGACGGACAGCGCTCCGATGAAAAGGCCGAATATTACCTGAAAAAAACTATTGAGGAAGGCCGCTGTTCCTTTAACTGGACTTACAGGATGCTTGACGGCACGCTCATGCTCACCGAAGCCGCTTTCGTAAAGCTCGATCATGGCGATGATTTTGTCATAGCCGGGTATACGCGCGATTTGCGCGAACATAGCCTATTGCTGGAAGACAAAGAACGCCGGGATAATTATTTAAACGTTTTGAACAATGTGTCTTCTATCCTGCTTGAGTCGGATGTTGAAAGTTTTGAGGACAATTTGTTTCAGTCAATGAGTTTACTGGCAAAAACCGTCAATGTTAACCGCGTGTGCGTTTGGAAAAATTATATCTCTGACGGCGAGCTGCATTGTACTCAGCTATACGAATGGTCGGATGATATAAACCCACGGCAGAATAATGAACTTGCAGCGGATATATTGTGCAGTAAAAATTTTCCCGGCTGGGAAGAAACGCTGTCAAAGGGGAAGTGTATAAATGGTTTGGTGCGGAATATGCCTGAGAAAGAAAAGGCGCATTTTACCTCGCAGGGAACCGTATCCATTCTGATTATACCGGTATTTTTACAAGATGATTTTTGGGGAATTATAGGTTTTGACGATTGCCAAAATGAGCGTGAATTCCCGGAAGATGAAGAAACGTTCCTGGATTCAGCCGGCAGAATGATTGCCAACTCTATTACACGAAACCGCGTGATGCAGACAATGGTTGAATATCACCAAAATCTTCAGGACATACTCGACTCGCTGCCCGTAGGTATTAGAATAGTCAGTCAAGACGATGGGAAATTAGTTTACGCAAACAAGGCATCGATGGATATTTTTGACTGCAAAGATTTTGAAAGAGATGTGGCCGGACGCAGCGCTTTCGACTTTATGCCCGAAATACAGCCGAACGGAAAAACAACTGCTGATATGGCCAATGAATTTTTTCAGACTGAAAAAGTCCCCATGGAATTTCAATGTTTCAAGTTAGGCGGGGAGTTATTTACGGCCAGGATCACTTCGTGTAATGTCGATTTCAAAGGAAAATTATCCTCCCTTGCCATCATTGAAGATGTCACAAAAGAAAAAATATCCATTGCGATTTTAGAAAATATCCTGAATAGCATCAACTCAATGATCTATGTTACTATCCCCGACACCTGCGAAATCCTTTTCATAAACGATTATATGAAACAGCATTTCGGCATTGAAGACGACATTACGGGACAGGTATGCTATAAGGTTTTACAAAGAGACACGGACAAACAATGCAGTTTTTGCCCTTGCTTTCAGCTTAACAAAGAACCGGACAAAATCATCGAATGGGAAGAACGTAATTCACTAACCGGCCGCGCCTACCGCAATATGGACAAGTACATACGCTGGCCTGACGGAAGAATGGTTCATCTTCAGCACTCTGTTGATATAACAGAGCTTCTTTCTGCAAAAGAATCAGCCGAACATGGCAGCCGGACAAAAAGCGACTTTCTTGCAAAGATGAGCCATGAGATACGCACGCCCATGAATGCGATAATAGGCATGGCAGAACTTGCCCTGCGTGAAAATGAATCGGCTGCCAAGAATGAACACATCTTAACAGTTAAGCAGGCCGGCTCAAACCTTCTGTCCATAATTAACGACATTTTAGATTTATCAAAAATCGAAAGCGGCAAGTTAGAAATCATCACCGAAGATTATTTGTTTTCATCTTTAATAAACGATATCATCAACATCATCAGAATGAGGGTCGTCGATTCAAGCCTGCGTTTTGTGGTAAATATAGACAGCAGTATACCAGGCGCACTTACAGGCGATGAAATAAGAATCCGGCAAATACTGCTTAATCTTTTAAGCAATGCCGTTAAATATACTGACAAGGGTTATGTCTCCTTTACCGTATATGGAAACATGGTTGATGAAAACACAATTAACCTGATCATAGAGGTAGAAGACTCAGGCAGAGGCATAAAACAGGAAGACATTAAAAACCTGTTCGGGGAATATAGCCAACTCGATTTGGGGAAAAACAGAAACATCGAAGGAACGGGATTGGG
>Ga0099364_10012340_pt1 | contig 11533 bp, 11 predicted proteins | sample TergutTh196P3_FD_73070 | JGI IMG/M metagenome (GOLD analysis project Ga0099364, IMG submission 73070) | Microcerotermes parvus P3 segment gut microbial communities from Pointe-Noire, Republic of the Congo - Th196 P3 | ecosystem: Host-associated > Arthropoda: Insects > Digestive system > Gut ...
GAATTGCAAGAAACCCTGCTTAAAAACCCTAATGCAGGGAAGGTCATTGTTGGAACTAAAGGTTTGCGTAAATTACGCATCGCTTTTGAGGGGCAAGGTAAAAGAGGGGGCGGCAGAGTTGCATATATAGATTTTATTATCTATAAAACAATTTACTTAATAACCGCATATCCTAAAAATGAGAAAGACAATTTGACAAAAGCAGAACGAAACGCAATCGCCAAGATGATCGTAAAGTTAGAGCAAGGTATGAAAGAGCAGGAGAAGAAAAAATGAGTGTTTACGAAAGTATTATGCAGGGCCTAAATGAAGCCGTAGGTTATCAGCAAGGTAAAATTACCGCTAGAAAAACAAAAATTACCATAAAACCTGTGGACTCATTCAATAACATAGATATTAAGCGGATACGCCAAAGAACAGGTTTGAGTCAAGTTATGTTTGCCGGATCTTTGGGAATATCTCCTAAAACCATAGAAGCATGGGAAAACGGCAGAAATAAACCGGAAGGAGCTTCCCGGAGGTTGCTTGAAATTGTTCGTGATGATCCAAATATCATTAAACGATTTCAAGCAGAAGCCTAAAAGTTAATCGCAACCCCTCACCCCCTTAGCGCTTCTTCCTCTTTCTCCTCTGCAAATTGGCGGGTGTAGAGGTCGTAGTAGTGGCCGTGTTGTTTCATTAGTTCTGAGTGGGTGCCTCGCTCAATAATTTTGCCGTCGTCAACTACAAGGATGATGTCTGCGCCGCGAATGGTGGAAAGTCTGTGCGCGATTACAAAGCTTGTGCGGCCTTGTAAAAGTGTGTGAATGGCTTCTTGCAAAAGCATTTCCATTTCTGTGTCGATGGAGCTTGTTGCTTCATCAAGAATGAATAGCCGCGGGTCGGCAAGTACTGCGCGCGCAAAAGAGATAAGCTGCTTCTCCCCTGTGGAGAGGCGGTCGCCGCCTTCGCCTGTTTCTGTGTCATAGCCCTTTTCCATTTTGGCGATAACTTTGTCGGCGTGGACAACTTGCGCCGCTTTTTCTACTTCTTCATCTGTAGCGTCAAGTCTGCCGTAGCGGATGTTTTCCCTAATTGTGCCGGAGAATAAATGCGGGCTTTGCAGTACATAACCAAAAGCACTGTGCAGCCAAAGCTGACTCCGTTGGCGGTAATCTATTCCGTCAATTAAAATTTCTCCGCTTGTTGGTTCAAAAAAACGGCAGACAAGATTTACAAGTGTGGATTTTCCCGCGCCTGTTTCTCCAACTATAGCGGCGTAAGTGCCGGCTTTTACTTTTAGATTAAAATTTTCCAGTATATCTCTGTGTCCGTCAGGATAACGGAATGTCACATCACGGAATTCTACATCCCCTGTTATTGGCTCCCAGTTTTCTTTTTTGGGGTTGGCTTCATCGCCGTATTTTTCAATTACGGCAGGGCTGTCTATAATGCCGGGAGTCTGCTCTAAAAGGTCTTTAACGCGTTCCACATTTGCCTGTGTCGATACAAAGTCGGTTAAAATGCGCGCTATGTTTTGTATCGGCCAGAAAAAACCGCCCGCGTATTGCAGAAAAATTGCAAGGATAGACAAGTTTGCACCTAACACGACAATTTCCCAGCCGCCGTAGCCTAAAACTGCTGCTGTTGCGGCTCCTCCAATGAACAAGGTTGTGGGAACAAATATCGCTCTTAAAAGCGCCATCTTGTTTGCGTGCTTTCTGTAGTCAGAAGTTATTTGTGAATATTCAGTGTGGCTCTGTTCTTCCGCCACAAGAACTTTTACGGTTCTAGCTCCTGTGATGCCTTCATTCATTGCGCCTGTCATTTTTGAATTAAGTTTTCTCATGGTGCGGTTGACCGTTAAAATTCGTTTTTGAAAAAACCATGTAACAAATGCAAGAATAGGAATTGTGGAGCAGACAATCAACGCAAGTTTCCAGTGAACTATAAACATCGCTATAATTGCGCCAACACAGTATAGAACAGACCATGTAAAGTCGATTAAACCCCACGCGATCAAATCTCCAATGCGGCCTGTGTCTGAATTTGTGCGCGCCATCAAATAGCCGACAGGATTTTTGTTGTAGTAAGAAAGGCTGAGTTTTTGCAGATGATTAAACACCGCGTTTCTTAGCCGTCTGCACATTCCAACTTCCGCTTTTATTCCCAAATAAACAAATCCAAATACATTAATTGCCTGAATTGTTACAAGTCCAAAAACAACCGCAATAAACTGCCATATTCCGTCTGTTGTTTGAGGTATAATATTATTGTTGATTGCGTAACCAAGTAAAAGCGGATAAGCAATGTCGATTAACGCTACGCTTAACATTAACAGCATACAGCGAATAAGATTCTTTTTTTCTGTCATTATAAATGGAAACATTTTTTTCCATACAGACAGAGACATGGGTTTATTATATTCAATATCTTCAAAATCTGCCATTTAGTCCTCCAATCCGGCCGCTTGCATTTCAAAAATGCGTTTATAAGTTCCGCCGCGGTTTAAAAGTTCGTTATGTGAACCAATATCTTCTACAGTGCCATTCTTTAGCACCAAAATTTTATCCGCCTGCATGAGCGTAGAAATTCGATGCGATATAATGATTACCGCCGCATCTTTTACACGATGTCGCAGGGCGGCGCGGATTTTTGCGTCTGTCTCCGTATCAACGGCGGAAAGGCTGTCATCAAAAATCATAACAGGTGCATTGCCTGCTAACATTCTTGCAATTGACACTCTCTGCTTTTGTCCGCCGGAAAGCGTAACGCCTCGTTCGCCAATAACGGTGTTGTAACCGTCTGCAAATCCTTCTATTGTATCATGCACCATTGCAACAGAGGCGGCGCTTTGCAGTTCCGCCATTTCCATACAGCACTGAGCTGCCGTGATATTTTCTTTTATCGTTTTAGAAAATAAAAACGGCTCCTGCAAACAAAGCCCAATATGTTTCCGCAAATGAGACCGTGCAATTTTTCTAATATCGATACCATCAATAGTGATTGTACCACTGTCTTCCGGCAAGTCATACAAACGAGCCAAAAGATGTACGAGCGACGATTTCCCCGAACCTGTTGCACCAAGGATTGCCATTGTTTCTCCGGGTTTCAGTGTGAAAGAAATGTCGTGTAACACAGGTTCTGCATCGCCGTATTTAAAGCCCACTTTGTCAAAACAGATTTCTCCTTTTATTGTTGGGTACAGCGCATCAGGCGGATCAACTTCCGGCTCTGCTTCAAGAATTTCTTTTACTCTTTTTGAAGCAACCAATGTTTTAGAAAGTTCAGAAAGAATTCTGCCAAGTTCACGGACAGGCCAAATCATCCAGTTGCAGTAAGCGTAAAAAGCAACAAACGCCCCGGGGGTTAGGTCTCCATTAACGCACCGCCACACACCTGTTGCAATAATGACAGCTAACTGAAGTCCGCAAAACCAATCGCTTACGCCCCAAAAAGTTCCAAGCATTTTTGCAATTTGTATCCATATATTTGCGTAGTCCTGGGTTTTTTGCGCAAACTTGTCTCTTTCATAAGCTTCCCTGCCAAACGCACGCACCACACGAACACCTGTGTAATTTTCCTGCGCCGCCGCCTGCATGATACCTTCCGCAGTATCGGCACGAGCAAAGTTTCTGCTAACACGGCTAAAGTACAGTATCGAAAAAATTAAAATTACGGGAATTAACGCAAGGCTGATAAAAGACATAAAGACATCCATAGAGAACATCATTATTACTGCGATAATAAATATGCAGATGGTTCTTAAAAGTTCGCTCAAATTGTATTGAACAAAATTGCGCATGTGATCTACATCTGTGGTGCATCGTTGTATTATATCACCTGTTTGACAGCTAACATGCCAATCCCATGAAAGTTTTTGAATGTGGGAATAAAGCGTGTTCCTCAGCCGCCAAGAAATGGTTTCTCCAATTTCCACTGCCGTATAATTCCGCACCATGTTGCATAATTCTGAAAAGAGCGCAAGCGCCGCAATAGCAAGCGCGCAAATCCATAGATTCTGCCGCAACACAGCCTGTCCGCCAATTGCATTTATAAATCGCATAACAAAATCCGGCACACTGGGAACAGCGGTTCCAATTACGGAATCAATAGTAAAGCGGACAACCTGCGGATTAAGCAGGGCAAAAACCGCCATCCCCATTGTCGAGATACAACAAAGGAGCATTTTGAATTTTCTATCTTTTGCAGAGGCGGCAATCAACGCAAGTCTGCCGCTTTTCCAGGGGAGGTTCATATTGTTAGTATATCAGGTGTGTGGACATTTGTTCAAGTGTGGAGAGTTTATTCGGTTATTAGAGCATGAATTTCATTTACTACCTTTGTTAGAATGTCGGTAGAAATTACGCCAAACCGTTTTACAACAATATTCTGTTCAAGTGTATAAATTTTTTCGCCTCGTTTATACATTATCCCAAACCTTGTCTTCTTCATTGTCCCAAAAATCAAGGGTGCTTTCGCTTGCTTTCATTAAATCAAGGGTGTCGCTATTGTTTTTCATCTGGATAAACTGCATAAATTGAGCTATTTCTATTAACTGAATTTCATTCATTTTATTAACAAGATTAAAAATTATGTCTTTTGGATTTGCCTGTGTTTGCATAACCATATCCCTTTGTTTGTGAAAAAAGCCGCATTCGGGCACTTTGCTCACCTGAGAACAGGTTTACAAACCTCGCATACACGGCTTTTACGGCTACCGCCTATATATAATATCGTGTATTTGTCCATTTTTGTCAAGCTCGATAATACCAATAATACCCATTTTCCGGGTTACATATAATAACGGCGCATTTTTTTGAGGGATTTTTTTACAGCCGGGCGGACGGCTTCTTCTATGGATTTGATAAATGCATTATCTATATCATCAAGGTATTTGGCGACGGCTACTGAGACATTGTCTTTTATATTCTGTTCGGGTTTAAAAAGTTCGTAAATATCTATTTTTAGGGCTTTAGCCAATTGGGACAGGGTTTGGGCGGATACCCACTTTTTGCCGGTTTCTATATCGCTAAGGAATGTGGTGGAAATGCCCAACTCAAGAGCTAAGTGAAGCTGAGATAATCCAAGACGGTTGCGAAAACGCTTGATATTCCGGCTTAATAACTCCCGGCAGTCTTTTTCATCTTTTTTCATGGTTTTAATCTTCCCCTTTTTGGGGCAATGATAAACAATTATTGTTTCAATTTAGGGTATATAAAACTTGACAATATCTCAAAAAGCCAATAGACTTAGTAATATACTTCAACTAATAGCGGATTTATTTTGCCTTTGTTGACTGTATCACTTTATTAAGCGGGAAAGACCGCGCGCGGCAATGCCGCAAAGGAGATGTTTATGAAAACTGTGTTTAAAGTTTTAGGATGTATCGCTTTTGTAATGATACTTGGATTCGCTTTTACGGGCTGCCTTGAGAATGTACAAGAAGGCAAGGGTACGGTTAGTATAAGCCTGAGCGGCGGCGAACGTACTTTGCTGCCTTCCCAGTTTGACTTGTCAAAACTGTACTTTGTTCTGACCTTCACTCAGTCAGGCGGCGGTACGACTGTCACTGTATCCCAGACTGGGCAGGGTAGTATCGTACAGTTGCTTGATGTGGGGACATGGAACTTGGACATTAAAGGTTATGCTTCACAGGCCAACGCGTCAAACGCTTCCGCTGTAGTGGTATCTTATGCTCAAAGCGGGATAGCTGTTGCTGCCGGCGCCAATGTACCGATAGCGGCAAAACTGGTTTTTAACCAGAGCGGCATGACTCAGGCCGCAACCGGAACGCTCAGTTATGAAATCACTATTCCGCAAGGAACAACCGGAACTCTTACTGTGCTGACGCTTGACGGTGATAGTGTAGGTTCGCCTATAACATTAAGCCCGGGAGTGAACAGCGACAATCTGGAATTACCATCCGGCGAATATAATATTAGTGCCAGCATGGTAGAAGCAGGTATAGAAAAGACATGGTGGGCTACTGCTCATATCTATGACAGTGCTATAACTGTAGCTGCTGCCGGCCTGAATGATTTTTCCGGTGCACTGACCGGAACACTTTCCATCACACTAAGTATGGATGATTTTACGATGACTGATGAAGGGCAAGGAATTTTTAACCATGTAGATATGCCTATAGTTTTGAATAAAAGTGAAGAAACTAGCACAACGATAAGCGTAACCGGCTTAGATGTCATAGCGTGGCGCGTTGGTAGTACTCTGTTGGGGACTGGTAGCAGCATAACGCTGAACGCCGGGCAGTTTAGTATTGGCTTTAATACTCTTAGTCTAACATTTACTAAAGATGGTAAAACATGGCAAGGCAACCTTGTGTTTAGTGTTGTCGAAGAAGACATTGATGGAATGATAGAGATGGTATGGATTCCTGCCGGAACCTTTACAATGGGCGGTAATGATGCTTGGAATGCAGACCCTGCGCATCAGGTAACATTGAACAATGGTTTCTACATGGGCAAATATCAGGTAACGCAAAAGCAGTGGGAAGCCGTGATGGGTACAACTGTTGAAGAACAAAAAATATTAACAGGCTTGTTATATGGAGTTGGAGATAATTATCCAATGTATTATGTAAACTGGTATGACGCGATAGTGTTCTGCAACCGGCTGAGTGTTATGGAGAATTTAAGCCCGGCGTATGAGATGGAAACGACAGTTTCCGATGTTTGGAGTACAGATACTGAATTGTGGGGAGCTGTACCGACAACTTCTACTGCACGCTGGAATAATGTCAGGATAGTAGAGGGTTCGACTGGCTACCGATTACCGACAGAAGCGCAATGGGAATACGCGTGTAGAGCAGGGAGTACAACGGCTTATTACTGGGGAGATGAAACCGATTATGATACAGTTAATCAATACGCATTGTATGGTAATAATTCAAACTCCACAAATGAGGTAGGAAAAAAACTACCAAACGCATGGGGACTTTACGACATGAGCGGGAATGTATGGGAATGGTGCTGGAACTGGTATAGCGATTATACGGATACAGCGAAGACTGACCCAGTAGGCGCGTCTTCGGGGGATTACCGCGTGAATCGCGGCGGGAGCTGGATCTACGGCAGCGGCATCGAGAACTTGCAGTCTGCGTACCGGTACTACCTCAGTCCGTACTACCGGTCCGACGGCGTCGGTTTTCGTGTCCTGCGCCCCTAATTTCTGATCAGGTAGCAGATAGCAATGTCGTTGTTCGTAAGCATAGAGTGAGTCATCACAATATGCTTGCGGACAACAACTCCAAAAATCCTTGCCACCCTTAACCGTAGGCGTTTTTCTCTTTACCTTCTCCTTGCTTTCCTTGCAGGGCGTGGTCACCCATTAACACGGATTGGCACGGATTAAGCACAGATTAACACTGATTTTTATTAATTCTCTTCTGTGTAAATCATCTTCAATCAGTGAAAATCAGTGTTAGTCGTGATCCCCCCTTGTGGATATGCAGTAATTAGCGAGGTTGTAGTTTGGGCTTTGGTGCAATAAATTTCTCTTCCCCGCAATTCGTGTAATTAGTTTAATTCTTCTCTCCGTGAACCCCGTGTCTCCGTGCCCTCCGTGAGAAAAAAATTGCGAGTAACAACTTTGCGATCTTTGCGTGAGGAAAGAGACCGCGTGGGGGTAGCGGAAAAGCCGAAGGCTTTGGAGCGAGGGGGAGCAGTTATGCGTTATTACTTAGCATAACTTGGAATATTTTACAGTTAACAAATTCGTGCTCCCCCCTTTCAACCGCCGTATAATTCCGCACCATGTTGCATAATTCTGAAAAAAGCGCAAGCGCCGCAATAGCAAGCGCGCAAATCCATAGATTCTGCCGCAACACAGCCTGTCCGCCAATTGCATTTATAAAGCGCATAACAAAATCCGGCACATTGGGAACGGCGGTTCCAATTACGGAATCAATAGTAAAGCGGACAACCTGCGGATTAAGCAGGGCAAAAATCGCCATCCCCATTGTCGAGATACAACAAAGGAACGATTTAAATTTTCTATCTTTTGCAGAGGCGGCAATTAATGTAAGTCTGCCGCCTTTCCATGGGAGTTTTAAATTATATTTATTTTTTAACATGCAATTCTCCTATACATAATTATCCTGTAAAAAAACAGGGCTTGGGGTGAGAAACCGCATATTCGACTTTTTTTGCTTTTACCGTTAAATAGAATTTGGAGGTAAGCCGCCTGCATTATGCAAGCCTGCCGTATGTGGCTTCAATGTAAATGAGTCCTTGTTCGCATTGTCTTCCTCCTTGTAAAAATTTTGCTGTCTGCAAGTATTTTTATTTTGTCAGAATTTGGATTTTTTGTCAAGTGGTCGTAGGCGGTTTTAACATGAAACGCGGATTTTCACGGATTGAACGCTGATTAACGCGGATAGCTATGGAGCTAATATATCTTATCCTATCATAGCTATATTAAAATTTTAAATTTTTAAGATTTCTAGGTTAGATATATCTATCTTGACTAACTAATATATCCGCGTAAATCAGTAAAATCTGTGTAAATCAGTGTTTCATGTTAAACCCGATCCATTGGCAAAAGCTAATTTGTATTCTATAGAAGTTATTGACCCAAGGGCATAAAAAAACAGAAGTGTCGGTAAATTGACCGTTCATAGGCAAAACCTATTTACCGATCCCTCAATACACCCCTGCTTCTAGCGGCAACCCCGTTTATATATAATATCGCGTATTTGCCCATTTTTGTCAATACGGCAAAACCGTCCTAAACCCCACCTCTTCAACCCCCGCTTCCTTTGTGATAAAATACCCTTACAATGAATAATTTGACCCCTCAGGAACAGAGAATACTCGATTTGCTGATTGCCGATACCTCGCCTAAAAAGATTGGTTTTAAGTTGAATATCGGTTATGATACGGTAAAATACCACCAGAAAAATCTGTATGAAAAGTATAGTGTCTACGGTATTAAAGAGTTTATAGAGAAATACCTGCTTGAAAATTCTGCGGAGACAAGGGAAGTGCTTGCACACAAGCCTTTGTCAACGCCTTTTGTTTTGACTTTCAATGAGAGTACGCCTTATGGCTGGGTTTATAAATTCGAGCCTGATGTATTTCAAGATAAGGATAATAACTCAGATGAATAAGTTCAGGCAAAAAAGAGAAAATGCAAGAAAAGCAAAGGAAACCGCAGACCAATTATTCCCAAATGAAAAGTGGGTAAATGTTGAAGATGACATTTATATATCATCAAGAAGAAACTTGGATGAAACAGTAAGTAAAAACGAATTAAGAGATGCGCAAATTTTACGGAATTCAGAAAGTACAGTTTACCTTGTTCCCCATTTTAGCCGCTCTAAAACCACTCAATATGATGCTATTGTTAATGGCATGAAAATGGAGTTAAAAAATATTAATGGAAATCCGGGTTCTCTTGAATCGGCTTTCTTAAAATCAAGATCGCAAGCACCTAATGCATTTTTCAATTTAGAAAATTCAAATATGACAAGAAGTGAGGCTGTAGCTGCACTATATAGGGCAAGAAATAGTGTAACGCGTACCGAAAAAAATGGTAAAGTTCGCAAGGGGTATGCCGAATTAAATGAGTTCAAAGGCGGCAGAGTTATTTTGAAATTAAAAGGTCATCAAAATATGATTTATTTAAATGTTGATGACTTAAAGGCTAGATAAAAAAACACCATCTGACTACTCTTGAGTAGTCAGACGGGTAACGGGTCACGCGGTGGGCTTTTAATCCCACGGCCTGACACTATAAATATATACTGTTTCTATCTCCTTGTCAAGCAAAAAAATTAGGCAAAACTCGCTCACTGCCTCTTCAAAAGCTCCCAAATCCTACCCTAAAACTACCCGAATTTCCCCCTTTTGTGTAGGTTACAAGCGGAAAGTTTGGCTGTATTTGTCTCAGGAAGTAACCCGAAGAGATATACCGGAAGGCACTACGCCTGTTGATTATGTCCACGGAAGCAGTCATTTGGTTATAACTTCGGCACAGTATGGATTGGAAGGAAAAGGTGGTACTCCTCCTGTAATAAGGGGAAATAATCAATTGGAATCCTGATATTATGTGTTCCCATATCTTCACCTCCCTATTGACACTTTTTTCACTTTATTATAACATAGTCCTATGAGTTATAACTTTGTCCAAAACCTGATCAGCATGCGAATTCGCCTCTCTCTCGTATATATAGAAGAAAGTTTACATATACCCCCTCTTTATACAATTTTTTATGGGATAGATCCGTCTATATGAAAAAAAACGAAGAATTTAATCACAGAGTGCACGGAGGCACAGAGTTCACTGAGAAGAATTTTAGTTTTTTTCTCCTCTGTGTCCTCAGTGCCTCAGTGTACTCTGTGAGTAAAAATTTAGAAGGAGGTTTGTACGGACAGCAAACCAACATTAATGCTTATTCCAGACATGGAATGGATACCTGACGGAATCTTTACAATGGGCAATAATGACGTTTGGGATGCAAACCCGCCGCATCAGGTAACGTTGATCAGTGGTTTTTACATGAGTAAATATCAGGTAACGCAAAAACAGTGGGAAACTGTGATGGGTACAACCATTGAAGATCAAGAAGCATTAACATCAACAGATTGGGGTTTGTTTGGAGTTGGAGATAATCACCCAATGTATTATGTAAGCTGGTATGACGCGATAGTATTCTGCAACCGGTTGAGTATTATGGAAGGCTTAAGTCCTGTGTACAGCATAAACAATAGTACCGATCCTGGTACATGGGGAAGCATTCCATACTACAATGAGAGTGCGAATGTAGGTGATACAGCGCCTTGGGATGCAGTTGCAATCGTAGCTGGATCGACTTATAGACTGCCGACAGAAGCGCAGTGGGAGTATGCGTGTAGAGCAGGAACAACAACGGCTTATTACTGGGGAGATGAAGACGATCATGATACAGTTGATCAATACGCATGGTATTGGGAAAACTCAAGTGATGACATAAATGAAGTAGGATTAAAAACCGCAAATGCTTTTGGGTTGCACGACATGAGTGGAAATGTATGGGAATGGTGTTGGGACTGGTATGGGGATTATACGAGTACAGCGAAGACCGACCCAGTGGGCGCGTCTTCGGGGTCTGACCGCGTGGCTCGCGGCGGGAACTGGGGTGATTCCGTCGTGCAATTACAGTCTGCGTACCGGGCCAAAGGCGTTCCTATCCGCCGGGACAACGTCATCCTCGGTTTCCGTGTCCTGCGCCCCTAATTTCTGATCAGGTAGCAGGTAGCAATGTCGTTGTCCGTAAGCATAGAGTGAGTCATCACAATATGCTTGCGGACAACAACTCTGCGCCTCTGCGCGAGGTATTGATTATTTATAAACAAGGAGTACTCATTAACACTGATTAATTTTTAATTCTCTTCTGTGTAAATCATCTTCAATCAGTGAAAATCAGTGTCAGTCGTGACCACGCCTTATAGATCATCGATACTATCAATATTTGAGCCTAATTCCCCCCCCCCCCCACAAAACCACTAAAAAAATATGAGGGAAAACTCCCAAAAATCCCCCCCTGAACAGGCAA
>Ga0099364_10012341_pt1 | contig 11533 bp, 13 predicted proteins | sample TergutTh196P3_FD_73070 | JGI IMG/M metagenome (GOLD analysis project Ga0099364, IMG submission 73070) | Microcerotermes parvus P3 segment gut microbial communities from Pointe-Noire, Republic of the Congo - Th196 P3 | ecosystem: Host-associated > Arthropoda: Insects > Digestive system > Gut ...
TCTTGCCATCCACAGTCCATTTTCTATCGTTCTAAATATCGTTGCTGCAAAATGCTGATAATGACCTCTATATAGCTTTGTCCATCCATCATTTGTAGTACTCACAAAAAAATCGATTTCTTCTTTTTTGTACTGTCTGCAATGAGCATAGAAAATTCCCTCATAGCAAATTAAAACTCCAAACTTATATCCATTGCAAGTAAATATTTCTCTCTTTGTACCGGGTACAAATGCACTTCCTCCATACATTTCAATAATTTTTTGAACAGGTGCTCCCAAAATGGGCATCCCTCTATATGGAAACCATTCTCCAAAAGGCACTAAAATCATTTTTGCATATTCTTGTATAACTCTTCCCTGATTATCTACCATTACTACACTGTTTTGAGGTATTCTTGGTATTCTTCCATAGAGATTTTCTTCACTTATAACTAATCCAATTTGGGCTAACAATATTGGGACATTGTTATCTAATGCAAAATTCAATAATCTATATTCAAATTCGTTTATTCTGCCGGCAATCTTATAATTATAATATAAATTTTCAAGCGATGATGATTCTGACCAAAGAAGCAAATCGGGATTTTCTCTTAGACCACGCTCTGACAGCTCAATTTGCTCTCCTAAAAATTTCATTTTATTTTCTCGCCAACTTTCCCATGGTGAAATACATCCCTGTACCATAGTAACTCGAAAATCTTCTTTAAGTTCTTTGTTTGTGGGAATTTTTAAATAACCTATTACCGTTATAGATATAACTAAAAGAACAATGGCTATTAATGCTTTGCCCGCAAATACAGTATACATTTTTAAGAATTTTATATTTTCTTGTTTTTTGATATAAATCACAGAAGCAAGTGTTATAGAAAACATTACCATAATAAAGCTAATTCCCAAAATTCCTATTACCGATGCCGATTGAATAAAAGGAATAAAAGTATACTGTGAGTGGCCTATATTAACCCATGGAAATGCAATATATCCTAATGTTTGGGTCCACTCTATAAATATCCACATTGCCGGATAAATCAATAATCTAAACTTGGGAAATTCTCGTGAAATCATTTCAGCTAGAAAAATTTTAACTGCAAAAAACATCGACAATGCAGGAATCAAAAATGCCACTATGGCAACATATCCACTTGTCTGCTCTCCGGTAAAATTTCCTATCCATTCGTATGATAGAAAATTTACAAAAAGTCCCGTCCAAAATGCTGTTATATATACCTGTTTAGCAGGTTTATCTCTAACATATAAAAATACCGGCACTAATGCAAACCATCCAAATACCGGAAACGCTTTTAAAAACCACACATCATAAGTTGGCAATGAAAGAGCCCATAGTATACCTGTTGCCAGATAGTAATTGTTTTTAAAATACTGTATTATTTTTTTAATGACTTTCATTTCTTATTCCACTCATTGTTATAAATTCATCTTCGCTTAAAATTTTAACTCCAAGTTCTTCAGCTTTTTTAAGTTTACTGCCTGCCGATTCTCCTGCAAGAACAAAATCGGTATTTTTGCTAACCGAACCAGAAGCCTTGCCTCCCAAAGAAGCTATTAAGTCTTCTATTTCTTTTCGTGAAAAGTTTACCAATGTTCCTGTTACTACTAAAGTTTTTCCCGAAAAAACTGATGATTTGCTTTGCACTCCAACATAATCTGTAATAATTACTTCCAATTCTGATAAAGTCTTTATAAGTTCATCTCCAAAGTTTGAATCGAAAAAATTTCTGATAGAGTTTGCTGTCTCGGGTCCTATCTCATGTATAGATGTCAACTTTTCAAGATCAGATGTTCTAACAGCTTCAAGGGTAGTAAGCTCTTTTGCTATAACTTTTGCTGCATGTTCACCCACATTTCGTATTCCTATAGATTTTAAAAATACTTCTAACGGCATTATCTTTTTTGAATTAATAGATGCAATTATTTTATCTGCTAATTTTTCTCCCATCCTTTCAAGTGATAAAAGATCTTCTCTTGTTATCTTAAAAAATCCTGCAATATTTTCAAGTTTATCTGCATTTTTAAGTTTTTCTACCAGTTCGGGTCCGACAAATTCGATATCGGCTCCCTCTTTTGAAACGAAAAATTTTAAGTTTTCAATTTTTATAGATTCACATTCAGGGTTTACACATCTTAAATATATATCCTCTTTTGTTAAAGTTGACTTACAAAATGGGCATTGGCTGGGTGCTTGTATTTCTTGAAAGTTTTCTCGCTCGGTACCATCCGCATCTATAACCGATACAACCTTAGGGATAACATCTCCTGAACGAATAACCTTTACAGTGTCTCCTATTTTTACGCCAAGGTTTTCTACTTCGGAAAAGTTATGAAGAGTTGCCCGCTTAACCACAACTCCGCCTATATTCACAGGCATGAGATTTGCTACAGGGGTGATTAAGCCTGTTCGTCCTATTTGAAAATCTACCGACTCCAATTTGGTTACAGCTTCCATAGCTGCAAATTTCCATGCAGCAGCCCATTTGGGTACCTTTGTGGTTTCCCCTGCCCTTTCTCTGCACGAAAAAGAATTTACTTTTAGAACAATTCCATCTATATCAAATTCAAGCAAATGTCTGTTTTGCGACCAATGGTCTTGAAATTTTGCAGCTTCATCTATTGTTCCAAAAATAATGTTTTCGGGAACAGGCAATCCCAACTCTTTCATGTATTCTATGAGTTCTTTTTGTGATTCTATTTTTTTGCCTTCTATTTTTCCGTGTCCGTAAAAACAAGCAGTTAACTCTCTCGATGCAGTTACCGCAGCATCGAGTTGTCTAAGAGAACCTGCTGCCGCATTTCTGGGATTAGCAAAAAGTGCTTCTCCATTGTTTTCTCTTTGTGCATTGAGTTTATCAAAGTCTTCGTGACGCATGAAGACTTCTCCTCTAATAGATATATAATCGGGAATATTTTCTCCTTTTAGTTTTAGGGGCATATTCTTTACTGTGGACAAGTTTGCCGTTATATTTTCTCCTACAATACCGTTTCCTCTTGTTGAGCCTTGTACAAATTCTCCTTTTGAATAAACAGCCTCTATGGCTATGCCGTCAAACTTCAACTCTGCCGAGAAAACATTATCAAAATCATTACATGCTTGTTTTATTTTTCTTGCAAAGTCTTCTGCCTCAGGTAATGAAAATACATTTCCCAAGCTCATCATGGGTGGTTCGTGCCTAACCTCTGAAAATGTTTTTTGAGCATTTCCGCCCACTCTTTGTGAGGGCGAATCGGTTCTCTTTATATTTGGATGCTCGTTTTCTATTTGTAAGAGTTTTTGCATGAGTTCATCATATTGTGCATCATCCATAATGGGAGAATCTAAATTATAATATGCATGATTGGCATCTTCTATCGCTTTAATAAGCTCATTATAATGCAGTAGTATATATTTTGTTTCTTTCATGTTTTAATCACATATAATTCATTATTTTCTTTTTTAAATCAGATTCTACCTTTCCACATGCCAATTGACCCTCGGCAAATGCTTTTGATAGTTTATCAAATTCAAGAGCCTTAATTTTTGATACATTGGGCTCTATAAGCACAGTAGTATTTTTCAAGGGTAAAATATACTCTGAATTAATCATACTCATAATACTTATAGATCTATCAACTACCTCAAAAATATTTGGATATCTATTGTCACCGGGTTTTATGCTTTTTATCCATGTATCAACTGACTTTAGCCAATGCCATGATTTACTGTTTAGGTTTCCACCGGCTCCCCAATTTTGTACTATTTCATCGGCATTACCAAATTCATTTTCTTTATTTTTACAATCTTTTTCACATATTGCATGCAGGTTTACACCTATGGTGAGATTTGCCCCCATTATTTTTAGTGCATCTACCGGTGTTGGCATAGATACTCCTCCATCGATTAACACAGTATTCTTATATATTACAGGAATAAAAATTCCCGGAATGGATATGCTTGCCCTTACCGCCGCCAACAAGTTTCCTTTTTGTAAAATAACAGGGTCACCTGTGCTATAATCGGTTGCCGTAATGCCAAGTTTAATATCCAAATCTTCTATTTTTAAATCACTTGGGATATATTTGGATAAAAACGACATTGTTGCTACTCCGGAAACAAGCCCCGATCTTGGAAATGCCGGATCCACAAGCATTAAGAAATTTTTCTTTTTCATTTTTAGGGCATCTGTTTTTAATTTTTGAAGGCTGCCGCAACAATATGCTGCACCTATTAATGCCCCAATGCTCGAACCGGCAATCATATCAATTCTTATGCCCATATTTTCGAGATATTCTAAAACTGCAACATGAGCACCTCCTTTTGCCCCGCCTCCGCCAAGAGCTAATCCTATTTTTGCATGACGTTTTCTAAACTTATTAAACATAGTAACTCCAAATAAGTATGCTAAAACTTCAAAGGTCAAGCAATTATTAACATTTTGACCTCAATATTTCAGTTACAAAGACTTTTTTTTCTAATTAACTTGACAGATTTTGTGCAAGATTTACTTTGGGTAAATATCGCGCGGTGGAGCAGTTGGTAGCTCGTTGGGCTCATAACCCAAAGGTCACAGGTTCAAATCCTGTCCGCGCTAATGTAAATTTAGGCGGAGTAGCTCAGGTGGTTAGAGCACACGGCTCATATCCGTGGTGTCAGGGGTTCAAATCCCTTCTCCGCTAATTTTCAAACTAAAACTCATCCTCATCTTCGTAGACAAGAAATTCTTGTGTGAGCATTATTTTATTATTTTTTAAGTCAAATATCATAATTCTATAATCTCCCGATGGAAAATCAGAAAAAATACCATGAATTGCAGGCTTATCAATATCGATATAATCCATTTCATTCAAAACATCAGCCCAGCTTATTCCCTTAGCCTGCACAACTATTCCGAGGTCTCTTCGCTTGCTTGTTTTTCTAAATATAACACTCCAGTGAACTTCTTCTTTTGAGTCAATATCAAAATGAGAGCCAACTTTACGATATGACCCATCAGTAAAACGCTTTACTGCAAAAACCCCATCTGTTCTAGAACACGAAAACGATAAAATTATTAAGTTAATGCATAAAAGTTTTATAAAAATTTTCATCATAATAGTTTATTCCACTTTATATTGATTTTTTTCTAGCTCTATAGTTTTTCCATCTTGATAATTATTGTAAACTTTAGATGTGTTTTTATGTCTATGATTTTCATTTTCTCGCATACTTCGTTTTATCATTATCATCCCTCTTGCAAGCGTAAATATAATACGAATTAATGAAAACAAAATACTGATTACAATAAGCATTATCAAAAATTTGAGTAAAGATAAAAGCATTTATTATAACCTCTTAATTCATAAATTAAAATTTATATTGATATACTTTGCGTTCCGCCCGCCTTCGGCGGGCGGAACGCAAAAAAAGCCTTAGAAAAACTTAATCAATCTACCTTATTGTTTAATAATGATAACAATTCTTTTACAGCATTTTCTAATCCAACAAACACAGAACGCGATATTATTGAATAACCTATATTAAACTCTTGAATATTTTCTATTGGTAATATAGGCACAATATTGAATCTATCAAGTCCATGTCCTGCATTAAGACCCATTCCTATTTTTTTTGCATATTCTGCAGCCTCAAATATTCTATTTAGTTCATGCGAATAATTACCTTTTTCAAATGCTTCACAATATGTTCCGGTATGAAGCTCAACATATTGAGCCCCTGTTTTTTGTGAAAGTTCAACTGCTTTAATATCGGGTTCTATAAAAATCGAAACTGTTATTCCCATTTCGACAAACTCGCCAATAATAGATTTTGCTCTATCAAAATTATTGCTTAAATCTAATCCACCTTCGGTTGTAAGCTCTTCTCTTTTTTCAGGAACTATTGTAATCAAATCGGGACGAACTGTTTTTGCTATTGCAATAACATCATCTGCAAATGCCATTTCAAGATTAAAGGTTCCTTTTACTGCTTTTTTTAAGTCTATAATATCTCTATCTTGAATATGTCTTCTGTCTTCTCTAAGGTGAACTGTTATTCCATTAGCTCCGGCTTCTTCGCAAATTTTTGCAGCAGAAAGCACCGATGGCTCAATTCCACCTCGAGCCTGCCTTAAAGTTGCAACATGATCTATATTAACACAAAGTTTTGCCATAATTTAATTTTCCATATCATTTGATTCAGGTTCAATATCAACTCGTTCCCGATCAATACTTGTAAGTTTAACGGATGCATAAATTTTTTCTGTTGAAATATTTACGTTTTCGGGAATATTTACCTTAATTAACTGCACAGGAAAACTTGTACTGGTATTTGCCTCTACATTTTTAAAGTCTATAATTGCTTGAAAGTCTTTACTTTCTATATTTTTGACGGCATCGGTTTTTCCGGAAGCCACAACATTCACAAATTCATGAGAAATTTCTGAAACCACCACATCAGCAGGTAGATTTTGATATACAATTGGAATCTTAAAAGTTATTTCGGCATCTTTGTTGTAAGCAATATAAAACCATAAAGCTATCGCCGCCAAGAGACTTGCTATCTTGATCAAAGTTTTAGTAGAGTTTGGTGATATAGTTTTAGACCTAATCGTTTTTTTTAGCAGTTTCATTATTTAACCTGATACTCCGTATATGCCGTTTTGGGATTTAAATAAAATAAAATCATGTTTTTAAGTTCATTTTCTTTCAATCGAGAATACATATTGCCATTAACAATAAGAGAAACTATTCCGTTTTCTTCAGAGACAACCAAAACCAGCGCATCGGTTTCTTCAACAATTCCCAAAGCAGCACGATGACGAGACCCATGATGTTTTTTCAATTGCTTTGAATAACCTAAAGGCAGATAACATGCAGCTGCCGAGATAATCCCATCTTGAATAATTATTGCTCCATCGTGTAAGGGAGTTAGGTGATGAAAAATAGTACTAATTAATTCTTCAGAAATTACGGCATTTATAATTACTCCCGATTCAACATAGTTTCTTAGACCGGTATTTCTTTCAATTACTATCAATGCACCGGTACGACTTTCTGACATAGAATAAATTGCATTTACCAATTCATCAAGATGTAAAATTTTATTCTCACTTTCGGTATTAAGCCAATTTCGTTGACCAAAATGTATAATCAATCTTCTTAATTCAGGCTGAAAAAGTATCACAACAATAATGAGTATAGACGCAGTCAAATTAGTAGTCAACCAATTCAATGTATCTAATCTAAGAAAATTAGATGCTATGGCAATTGCAAAAATTAAAATTAAACCTTTTAGAAGGGCAATTGCTTTTGTTCTATGCAAAAAAGTATATGCCCAATAAACAATGAACGCAACAATAAATATATCTAAAACATTTTTTAAATATTCCCAAAATAATGAAACATTGGCAACAATTTCTTTCATTGAATTTTTCCTTACTACGCATCAAGCATTTTGGTTAACGCTTTAAATGCCATTCTATGAGCTTTTACATCATGAACTCTTATAATATTTGCTCCGGTCAAAAATGCCGCACAATTAAGTGCTAAAGTTGCCGGCAATCTGTCTTCATCTTGATCTAAGAGGTTTCCTATCATAGATTTTCTAGATAATCCAATTAAAATAGGATACCCGCACTTTTTAAGCTCACTTACATTGTTTAAAATCTTATAATTATCGTCAAATGTTTTTCCAAACCCAATACCAGGATCAAGAATAATATTTTCTTTTTTTATACCGTTTTCTATTGCCGTTAGAGTAATTTTATCAAAAAATTTGACTATTTCTTTTATAATGTTTTCTTGTAAATTTACATTTTGATCTCTCGAATTATGGGTAAAAACTATTCGGCATCCTGTTTTGATTGATAGATCAAGCATTCCCGATTCAATGGTTTTTCCGCTTACATCATTAATTATTCTTGCTCCCGATTCAATGGCAGCTTGTGCTGCCTCCGGTTTTACGGTATCTACTGAAACAAGCATCCCTTCTTTTGAAATTTTTTCAATTACAGGACATATTCTATCGATTTCTTCTTGTGCAGATACCGGCTCAAATCCCGGTTTTGTGGATTCTCCGCCTATATCTATTATATCTGCTCCTTGTGAAATTAAATCATATCCTTTTGAGATTGCCTCTTCTTTGGTAAGGTATAAGCCCCCATCATAAAACGAGTCCGGCGTTACATTTAGTATTCCCATTATTTGGGGGCAATTTATCATATTCGAATCGATCATATTAAAAGAAGAATGAAGCGGATACGGTATTATTTACACCATAATCTATTCTGTCGAAACTCAATCCATAAGCTATAATCATATTTGGAAGTGATAAAGAAACTCCGGCAGAAAAACTTGAACCCGACATTCCCAACATAACATTCATATATTTTGCCAACTCATATTTTATCCCGCCTGATAACATATATCCCTCTTGCTCCAATCTTTTGGAAATGCTTGCAACAATAATATATCCTGTACCTGCATTTAAAGCAGCTCCCAAGTTAAGCATGGGATACGCCATATCGTATGTTTTCTTTATATCATCTTCACCGGTAACAGGGTATAATCCGGTACCCAAATCAGTAGCAGTAAATCCTACAGACAAAAAAGGAAGTATCGCCACCTGTGCCCCAAAATCAATTCCACCGCCTATATAAGAAATATCATCTATTTTTTCATATAGTCCCTTGACAGTTAAACCAACATTTGTTACACCCATAGACCACGCATACGATAAATAGGTTACTCCTGCTACATAATCTGTAGTGCCTTGTGGTGTACCATATTCATCGTATAAATCTATATTCATAGATCCAAAAGTATAAGCACCAACTCCTGCAACCCCATTAAACAATCCAAAAGCTACACCTGCAAAGACAGCATTTCTCGACTCGGCTAACATTGATCCCGAAAACCCCATATCAAGAAAAATAGCATCGCTTTTATCCTCAGAAAAATCTAAAAGATCTCTTTCTCGTATTGATCCTACCCTGCCTTCCCTAGCTCTTGCCAAGACCTCATCTTCAGAAAGTTTCTTTTTTCTTTTAAGCTCATTTAATCCTGCCGGATTCCAATAAATAGAGTACACATCATTTGCAATAATTGAACCGGTCATTCCCATAGCAACATATTCACCGCCTACCCAACCGGTTCTGGCAAAAGATGCTCTTGAACCTGCTCCGGTTGCAAAAAGATTAGACTTTGATATAACTGCAAAAATGAATACTGCAATTAATATATAAAAAGTTTTAAGTATATTATTCATAATCAATATTTAACCAAGATTCTAATTGTTTTTCGACCAAAAGCATCGGTTACCGTATCTCTTGCCGTAATTTTTAGGATATACATACCCGGACGCACTAACCTTCCCGAATTATTTCGACCATTCCATTTTACATTAGCCGGAACGGTATATGTTCTCACAACCGCCCTGTCTCCGGCAACATCATACACTTCAAGAGTAAATGAATCGTAATTGGGCAAATTCATTATACTCAATGTATGCGTATTGGGATTAAAGGGAACAGGTGCAGCTATAACATCCTTCATATCTACAGCATATAAATTTACACCTAAAGTTAATGTTGCAAAAAGACAAATTATTCTAACTATTTTTATCATTAATTACCTCAGATTTATTAAAGTATTATTATATAAAATAAGTCAAGTATATTTATGAGCTTCCTCAACTGTTTTTGTAATTACCTCTTGTAATTGTTGAATATCTTCCATATTTTTTATATAATTTTCAGAATCAAGAAAAAAATACAATAAAAATTCAATATTACCGGCAGGACCTTTCACCGGTGAAAATGTTAAGCCTTTTATTGAAAGACCTTTTTCGTGCATGGCTTGGAGGGTTCTATATAATATTTTGGAGTGTGTTTCAGGGCTTTTAACTACTCCTTTTTTTTGTTCAGATTTTTCTGCCTCGAATTGGGGCTTGATAAGCATTATGCCTTCACAATTATTGAAAACAGTTTTTAGAACATCTATAATTTTTGTAACTGAAATAAAGGATAAGTCAACTGTTATAAAATTAGGTTTTTCAGGAAAGTTATCAGTACTTAGGTTTCTAACATTGGTTCTGTCCATAATTGTTACACGAGTATCTCTTTGAAGGGCATAATCAAGCTGACCATAGCCCACATCGATAGTGTATACTTTTGAAGCACCGGCTTTCAAAAGACAATCGGTGAATCCTCCTGTGGAGGCTCCCAAATCGGCGGCGATAAATCCCGAAACTGAAATGTTAAAATGATCTAATGCTTTTTGAAGTTTTTCTCCTCCACGGCTCACAAATAATCCCGATGGTCTTTCTACAACAATGTTTTCTTGACCGATTATTTTTTTTGAAACATCGCGTACCGTTTCGCCATTAACCTTTACCCAGCCTGCCAGTATTTCTTTTTTAGCCTTTTCCCTTGATGTTGACATGCCATTATCAACAAGAAACGAGTCTAATCTAAGATGCTTCATTTGGTATCTCTTTATGGTTTTTTAAGTTTTTAAAAGGTATCTTTGAAAGATAACAATAACAGTATAATGTGTAAACTATATACCAACTAATTTACATTATAAATTATCTGTCCGGTTTTATAAATATTTTTAACAAAACCGCTTTTATCTTCTGTACTGTCAAGCAAAATGGGTTCAATATACAAACTGATATCTTCCCTCAGACGCCAAAGATGATTTGATGTTTCCAACCAATCACCCGAAAAGCCATTAAAAATAACCGCAACGTCAATATCACTATCCTCGTGAGGATTGCCTTTAGCATAGGATCCGTAAAGAACAATTGCAGCCGGAGAAAATTCTTTTGCAACGACATTGGCATATTGTTCAACCGCTCTTATAACTGTTTCTTTATCCAGCATAAAAAATTTTCCGTTTCTGTTATTATTCTCACACAAGTTTCTTTTGGCATTATTTCTGCTATTTTGTCTTTGTATTCAGGATATCGAGCTTCAATATTGAGTGGATTCAAATTTCTCAACAAAGATTTTTGTTCCTCGGTCAATGCAGTTAGAAGAGCAGCTTTTTCAGCCAATCGTATAAGATCATGCCATTTTGGAGGAATTTCGTCATCAGCGCAATTTTGTGCAATTATAGCTTTTAATGCTTTTTCAACTGCCAAATGACACATAAATCCGGAATAAAGAAACTTTCCCCCATCAAGTAATAGCTGAGCAACGGTCATGTCCTCATTTGATAAATCCAACCAATATTTGACCTTGTTATTCATTTCCATTATTGATTTACAGATGGTTCTCATATTTTGTCAATTATTTTATTGATTCGTTGAAAAAACAGTAATAGGGTCAGAGCATGGATTACTGCCGGAATTTATATCCCCACTGAAAAATTGTAGACATTTACCCTATTGTTTTAAATAAATTCATTATTGGAGAATATTTATGCCTGAATCAAACTATGCAAAATTTAGAGTAGAAGTTTTTTATAAAAAAGATGATCCGAGAGGGACTGCATTTAAAAATAGATTTATAGATTTAGGCTATACTATTGATAAAGTATATTTAAGCGATAATTATCTGCT
>Ga0099364_10012342_pt1 | contig 11531 bp, 10 predicted proteins | sample TergutTh196P3_FD_73070 | JGI IMG/M metagenome (GOLD analysis project Ga0099364, IMG submission 73070) | Microcerotermes parvus P3 segment gut microbial communities from Pointe-Noire, Republic of the Congo - Th196 P3 | ecosystem: Host-associated > Arthropoda: Insects > Digestive system > Gut ...
ACGGTAACACTGGGTGAAATGACAGATACGGAGAGGTAGATATTAATTGACGGGTGCTTGATTAATTATTACGCTCATTCCTAAAGCGGGGTCTGTAGGGCGGGGTCACGCATTAACGCGGATTTACACGGATGAAGACGCGGATTTACGCGGATAGCTATGAGAGCTTAGATTTCTTATCCTCTCATAGCTAAATTAAAAATTTAAATTTTTAAGATTGGTAGGTTAGATATATTTTTCTTAACTAGCTAAGATAATCCGCGTAAATCAGTAATATCAGCGTAAATCCGCGTTTCATGGTTACCCCGCTTAACGGCGATTCTCCACCCTTGCTTTGTTATTCAAAAGCTGCCTATTGTCGGGGAACTCTGTCAGCCCCTCGTTTAAAATGCGTTCGGCTTCTTCATAATTTCTTCTATTCCATTCAGCGGCAAAACGATTATGGTAATCGGCGGCACGGGCATCAAGCAATACTGTATCAAGTTGAGCATAATTTACATCTGTTAATAAATATTTTTGACTTTCTAAGAAATCTCTGCCTTCTGTTATTTGTCTTGCCCTTAAAAATCTTGATATGCGGTTATTTATTGCCGCATGGTAATATTCCTGCAATCGTTCGGCTTCGTTAACAGGATATTTTAAAGACGCCGTAATTACCCATTGAATTCCTTCTTCTTCGCGGCTGTTTCTAAGAAGCACAGCACCATAATTAAAAATTCGGTCTAAAAGATCACCGTAAGGGTCTTTGAATAACGCATTCCGCGGAATGGTTTCGGAAGGCACGGGGGAATTTCCCAAAAGAAGAGCCGCACGATCAACGGCCAACGGAACAGCTTCGGCAAAACGGCCTTGTCTTTCATGTTCGCTTATTCTGTTATTTAGTATTAAAGATACTAATTCTATAAGATTGATATTTTGCCGTTCGCGGTAATTCTGCGGAGGTACATAAGAGAAGCCTGTAACTCTTCCAAATTGATCCTGAAATTCCCTTCTGTTTCCGGGATCAAAACCATAACGGTTTGTAGTTTCAACATCAATATTTTCGCCGTCAATGTGAACCGTAATAAAAGAATGATCGCGGGTAATAACAGCAGTTGTATCAATACCTGCGGCTTTGCAAAAAATAGCGTACAAAACAGCGGAAGACACACAGTTGTATCTGCCGTTTATAAAAATTGCATCAATTCCGGTTTGATACATCGAATATGACTGCAATATATTTCTATGCAGATAGGTAAGTATGTATTCGGCTCGTTCTTTACGGACGGAAGGAAAATCGCCTAAGTTAAGCATAGTTTCAACAGCCTGATTAATTCTTGCCATGTTTGTTTGTATGGAATCTGCCGTACAGCCTGATGCCCAAAGGCTCATCTCTGCAAGTTCCTGCCATGTGTAGTTTGACTGTCCTGTACGGTAATATTCAAGTGCTTTTGGGTCCGGCTCCAATCTTGGAGGCGCAGTCCTGTTTTGTGCGTAAATTGTTGAAGTTAATAAGAGGAAAATGAAAAAAACCGTAATTGACGAATATCTATTCATACTTTAATATAACATAATTGGGAGTTTTATTAAATGGAAGTTGATCTTTTAATTATAGGTGCGGGTCCTGCAGGGCTTACCGCCGCTCAGTATGGGGCAAGAGCAGAGCTTTCAGTTCTTGTTGTTGAGCAGCTTGCTCCGGGCGGACAAGCTCTTGTTATCGATGTTTTGGAAAATTACCCGGGGAATGTTGGCGAGCCGCCCAAGTCGGGTTATGATTTTGCAATGGATTTGCATAAACAGGCTAAAGACTTTGGAGCGTCTTTTTTAACGGCGGAAGTCAGCTCTATAAAAAAAGAGGCTGGCTTCTTTACGGTTAACCTCTCCGACGGAAGTTCGCATACCGCAAAAGCGGTAATTATTGCGACAGGCTCCAAACCACGGCTAATGGGTATTCCCGGCGAAAATGAATTTGCAGGCAGGGGGGTGTCCTACTGTGCCACTTGTGACGGCAATTTTTTTAAGGGAAAACGCATTTTAGTCGCCGGAGGAGGGGATGCCGCCTGTGATGAAGCCCGCTTTCTTTCCCGTCTTTCTGACAAGATAACGATGGTTCACCGCCGCGATGCTTTCCGCGCGCAAAAATCTCTTGTAGAAAGAACGCTTGCCAACCCCAATATTAAAGTACGGTTAAACACTGTAATAAAAGAAATAAAGGGCGCGCAAAAGGTAGGTTCCGTTGTTTTGGCGGACACCGTTACAGGGGCGGTTATGGAAGAAGAGACGGATGCCGTTTTTATTTTTGTGGGAACCGTACCGCAGTCAATGCTTGTAAAGGATTTAGCCGCGTTAGACGACAACGGCTATATTATCACCGACCAAAAAATGGCAACGAATGTTCCCGGGCTTTTTGCCGCAGGCGATATTCGTTCAGGTGCATTCAGGCAGGTTGTAACGGCAGCGGCGGACGGAGCCACAGCCGCCCACAATGCAGCCGCATATATAGATAGTCTATGAAATTAAAACAAGCTTTACTTGTCAGTACTCTGTGCACTCTGTGTTTTTTGTGGTTATTAAATTCTTCTATATTATTTTCTTTAAGCTTTAACGATTCGGGCACTCCCGAAGAACTTGCTGCAAGGATCGAAGCTGCCATGACAGACGAGCAGGCTTTGGCTCAGGTGTTTATGCTTGGCTGGGTAGGGGAGGAACCTTCGCCTCTTATTATGGAATGGATAAGACGAAGGAATATAGGAGGAGTTAAAATTTTTGGATGGAATACTTCCGATACCCAGCGGCTTGCAAGAACTGTAGGAGAATTACAGCAGGCAAGTATTCAGGGAGCGTTTAACATACCTCTTCTTGTAGCAACAGATCAGGAGGTCGGCTGGGTTCGTCATGTTCGCGGAAGTACAAGTGAAACTCCGGGCAATATGGCGATAGGTGCTTCCGGTTATCCGCAAGATGCTTATCTTTCCGGTTTTTACATTGGAAAAGAAATGGCACTCCTTGGAATAAATATGAACTTTGCGCCAACCGTCGATCTTTTTACAAATCGCAATTCTACATTGATAGGTCCGCGTGCTTTTGGAGATGATCCTGTAAGAGCAGGAATTTTTGGCTCCGCTTTTGCAAGGGGGCAGCTTGACTCAGGCGTTATTCCAACCGCAAAACATTTTCCCGGTCATGGCGATACCGCGCTGGATTCTCATGGAGTATTGCCAAGAATAAATATATCTTATGAAACGCTTTGGGAAAGGGAATTAATTCCATATAGAATGATGGTTGCAGAAGGAGTGCCCGCAATTATGAGCGGACACCTTGCGTTTCCTATGACAGCCGGGGGGAATACTCCCGCTTCTCTTTCTTCGTTTTTTTTAACAGAAGTTTTACGAAAAAGAATGGGTTTTAACGGAGTAATAATTACTGATGATTTAATGATGGCGGGCGCGACTTCTTATCTTGGCTCTTTATCCCGTACCGCAAAACAGGCGATTATAGCGGGTAATGATATTATTATGTTTTCTACAACTTTGTTTTTAAACGACTCTATTTGGACATATTTAATTAGCTCAATGAGAGATGAGCCGGAATTCCGTCGTATTGTAAGAGCCAGTGCACGAAGAATTCTTGAATTAAAACTTAGATACCTTCGCGGCGAAAATAGTATTCCGTATGTTCCGGATCTTGCAAGGGTAAGAGCTGAAATACCTGATACGGAGGGTTCGGCATTTTATCTTAACCTTGCATCCCGCAGTGTAACTTTTGTAAAACCAATTCCGCCGTCTCATGTGTTTCCCATTGTGCCGGAAAGAGCGGGAAGGATTCTTTTAACAGGCAGGTTTACAGATTTTTTTAACTATGGAAGAAGGGCGTTTCCAAATGCCGCAGTTTTTAGATATAATAACGCAACAAACCCCGATGATATACTTGTCCATGCACGAAATGCAGATACAATTATTATTTGTCTTGCGGATCATAATGATTTACCCATGCTTCGTAATCTGCAGCATTTAAATAAAAGGGTAATTGTTTTTTCGGTTCTTAGTCCTGTTCATATAGAAAGAGTTCCGTGGGTTACAGGTGCCGTTGCTGTTTACAGTTATGCCCCTGAATCATTTGCCGCAGGTTTTTCTGCTATGATAGGAAGAATTCCGGCACAGGGAATTTTGCCTTATGAATGATTGGAAAAGATTAAAAGAAAAAGACAATCTTAAAGTTGAAAATATGCTGCGTAATTTGGAAGATAATTATGTCGGCGCATGTGATCGATTTTTAAAAATGATTCCTTTGCGGGATTCTCTTTGGATGCTGTGCGGCAAAGAAAACAAGCTGCAAGCGTTAATCGTTAAATCAAAAAGTACATTAATGCCTGTTTTATGCGGTTTAAAAGAGATTCCCCCTCTTAAGTTTCTAAAAGGTTTTTTAAATAATAAAAAAATTCATTCTGTGCAGGGTTTAAAAGAAGAAGTGCTTTTATTGGAAAAAGAGCTGAAAAAAATAGGCAGGCAAAGCATCGATATATATGATTATGATCTTATGAGTTTGGATCATTTGCCTTTGATTAACAGCTCTTTGCAGGGAAATAATAATATTGTGCTGCGTACGCCCTCTCTTGATGATGTTGAATCTTTACTGCCATTAAGAAAAGGATACGAAGAGGAAGAAGTTTTGCCAAAGGGCTCGGTATTTAACCCTGAAGCAAGCAGGCTGGTCTTGGTTAATTTTATTACGAACAAAAAAATACTTGCTGCGGAATTGGACGGACGCCTCGTTGGAAAAATAATCGTAAACGCTGTTTCTTTTACAAGGTATCAGATTGGCGGAGTATATGTGCTTCCTGAGTATAGAAGCAGAGGGATAGCAGGCCGTATGACATTTGAATTTGTTACTTCTCTTATTAACGAAGGCAAAGGAATAACTCTTTTTGTAAAAAAGAATAACATTCCCGCACAAAAACTTTATCGCAGGCTTGGATTTAGGGTAAAGGGAGATTATAGGATAACTTATTATTAATAAAGATAGGATTTGACAATAATCGATTTAACAATTAATATATTGATAAATTATGGAGATAAATAATAGGCATGAGTAAAATAAATAAACAGAAAAACAAAGTTATTGCCGGCAGTAAAACTGCTGTGGAAAGTAAAGATAATTCCGAAGATTTGGCATTGGAAATTATCCGCAGGTATCTAAGAGCATCATCTGAAAGGTTTGAAATTGAACTTGGAATGACGCTTGATCAATTTAATGAATATTCTGAAAAGTTTGAAAAGCAGAGGGTAATATCCCAGCAGCAGCTCAAAGAATCCTCCGATAAATTTGTACTGGAGATGGAAAAATCGCGGGAATATATAAAAACATCATCCGAAAAATTTATACATAATATAGAAAAATCACAGGAATATTATAAACCTTTAATAGAAGATCAAAGGCAGGCTGAAAAAGAGAAATCAATAAAGAAACCCGTTAAAACAGCGGCAAAATTACCCGGCGGATTTAAAGCTCAAGACATTGCAGAAGAATTTGATGAGAAGGGTTTTTCTTTTACCGAAAAATCATACAATAAAGAAATTAGAAATCCTGATAATTCTGTCACCAACATTGATATTGTAATGGAAAACGACAACCTTGTTTTAGCCATACAAGTAAAATCAAAACCTTCTCAAAGCGATATTGATGATCATCTTGAAAGAGTAGAAATATTACAGCGGATAGCAAGACGCAGAAATGACTTTCGGGAATATCGGGGGGCTGTCGCCGGTACATTGAGCCAAAAAGTCCGGGAATACGCTATTGAAAAAGGCTTGTATCTAGTGGAAAAAACCGGCTCTGAGTTAAGGTTACAAAATAAATAAGTATCTATTGATCAAAAGGATCAAAAAACATATAATTAACATAAAATGGCATACCTATACGAAACGCACCTTCATACAACCGGAGCAAGCAAATGCGCGGTATCGGGAGGAAAAGATTATATCAAAGGTTATATTGATAAGGGCTATTCCGGCATTATCGTAACCGATCATTTTTATAATGGACATTGTTCTGTGCCCCGAAGTCTTCCATGGAAAGAATGGGTTAACCAATTCTGCCGTGGTTACGAAGAAGCTAAAGAAGAAGGCGATAAGCGCGGACTGGATGTTTTCTTTGGCTGGGAAGAAACTTTTGACGGTTGTGACGACTACCTTGTTTACGGACCGGATAAACAGTGGCTTTTAGACCACCCTGAAATGCGTACATGGACAAGGGGAGAGCAGTACCGTGCTGTAAAAGCTGCCGGAGGCTGTGTAGTTCAGGCTCACCCTTTCAGGCAGCGATATTACATTAACCGCGTGGTTCTTTCTGCAGGATGTGTTGACGGCGTAGAAGCGGCGAATGCCGGGCATGAGAATATCTCCTTTGACGCGCTTGCGTATCGTTATGCGCAAAAAATAGGCAAGCCGATATTGGCAGGATCGGACATTCACGAAGCTTCATGGATGTATAAAAACGAAATTTTTGGAGTTTATTTTGATAAAAAACTGAAAAGTATTGACGATTTTGTAAAAGCTGTATGTAATAATGAAATAGCAGGGCTTAAAACAGAAAAGGGCAGGCTGGATTTTCACGGCAATGAAAAAGTTGTGCTTCCTGTTGAAATTCGGGATGAAAATGATAAAATAAAAAGCAGTAACTGGAGGGATTATATATGAATATGAATAAAAAAGCGGATCATGTACCTGAGCGAATAAAAGAATTAAGGGAAATCTTGGATATAAGTGCCCTTGATATGGCAAAAGAAACTGACATTCCTTATGAAACATACAGCAAATATGAAAGCGGAGAACTGGATATTCCAATCAGTGTTTTATATACAATTGCAAACCACCTTGGAACGGATGTAACAGTTCTTTTAACAGGTGATGAAGCCAGAATGGACAGCGCGGCGGTCTGCCGCAAGGGTAAGGGTGTTCAGGTAGAACGCTATCCCGGATATGAATTTTCAAGTCTTGCGTACAATTTTAAACACAGAACAATTGAACCCTTACTTGTGCTTTTGGATTCTACAAAACATCTTGCAGATCTTGTGTCTCATTCAGGACAGGAATTTAACTATGTGCTTGAAGGTCAAATGAAGGTTACTGTAGGAAGAACAGAGCATATACTTGAAGCAGGCGATTCAATTTATTTTGACGCACGGCTGCCTCATGCTCAACATGCGGTTAACGGTCAAGCCCAATTTTTAACCATAATTCAGGAGTAACGCATGAACGAAATACTTTCCCGTTACTGCCCAAAAATAGAATTCGAAAATTACGAAGATTTTTACAAGAATTACAGAGTCAATGTGCCCGATAATTTTAATTTTGCTTATGATGTAGTTGACGAATGGGCTGAATTACAGCCTAAAAAATCTGCCCTTTTGTGGACAGATGATTCAGAACAAGTAAAATCATATTCCTTTGCCGATATGAAACGCCTTTCCGACAAGGCGGCAAATGCATTGTTATCGTTAGGTGTAAAAAAAAGCGATGTTGTTATGTTAATATTAAAACAGCGTCCTGAAGTGTGGGTGCTTATGACCGCCCTTATGAAAATTGGAGCGGTCTGCATTCCTGCGACATATCAGCTTACCGCTAAAGATTTGGAATACCGCTGTAATATAGCGGATGTAAAATTATTAATTTCTGTTGACGATAAAGAATTGCTTGACAACATAGCTTTTTCAAAGCCAAATTGCAAAAAATTGGAAAAAATTGCTGTTTTAAGCCGTGAGCATAATGGAAATTTCAATTCTGTACCGGCAGAATATATCGACATAAGAGCGGAAATACAAAACGCATCAGATAATTTTAAGCGTATTCCAACTGTAACAAGCGATCCCATGCTTGTTTATTTTTCTTCCGGTACAACCGGAATGCCAAAGATGGTAATTCACAATCATTCCCTGCCGTTGGGGCATATTGTAACCGCAAAGTATTGGCATTGCGTTGAAGACAATGGAGTACATTTAACACAAACCGATTCCGGCTGGGCAAAATTTGCATGGGGAAAAATTTACGGTCAGTGGATTTGCGGTGCGGCTATCGGTGCTTATGATACGGAAAAGTTTACTCCAAAGGGAATGTTAGACGCTCTCCAAAGACTGCGCCCGGTTACTTTCTGCGCTCCTGCTACAGTGTTCCGTTTTCTTATAAAAGAAGATTTATCGGGCTATGATTTTAGCTTTATAAAACATACTTCTATGGCGGGAGAACCTTTAAGCCCTGAAGTTTATAAAAAACTTCATGAAATTACCGGTCTTGAAATCCGTGAAGGTTTTGGGCAGTCGGAAACTTCCGTAATGGCGGCGGTTTTTAAATGGCTTCCTGTTGAGCCGGGATCTATGGGAAAACCTGCTCCGCTTTTTAATCTTAAATTGCTGGACGAAAATGGTGATGTCTGCGACGAAGGTATTGTAGGCAATATGAGCATAACATGTGCGGGAAAAAATATGTACGAACTTGGCGGAAAGGCCGCTGAAAAAGATATTCCTGAAATTGGAGTTTCTGCTTCTCCCGGAGTTTTCCGAGGCTATTGGAAAGATAAAGAGATAACTGAAAAATGCTGGAAAGACGATATTTACCAAACAGGAGATATGGCATATTGCAAAGACGGCTATTTGTACTTTGTTGGCAGAAATGATGATGTCATTAAATGTTCAGGCTATCGTATTGGACCGTTTGAAGTAGAAAGTGCTCTTATGGAACACCCCGGCGTGTTAGAATGTGCCGTCACAGCTGCCCCCGATCCAATACGCGGACAGGTAGTAAAAGCGACAATTGTTCTTGCGCGGGGTTTTTTCGCTTCGGACGAGCTGATCCGTGAACTGCAGAACCATGTAAAGCGTGTTACAGCTCCATACAAGTATCCCCGTATTGTAGAATTTGTGTCTGAACTGCCAAAAACGGTAAGCGGAAAAATACAACGCAATAAAATAAGGGAAAAAGATTCCAAGGAATAATCCCCTTGCTTTTTTTTATTAGACATGATACAATAATCAATATGTTAACTAAAATAGGCTATATAGACACGCATTGGATTTGGGTATTTCTCACTGTCCTTTTTTCCGTTATAGAAGTCTTTACATTCGGGCTTGTAACCGTGTGGTTTGCCCTTGCCGCATTTGTGATGATATTCCTGTCGTTTATACCAAAGTTCCCATTTATGTATCAAATAATGGTATTTTTGGTACTTTCAGCAGCCATGTTGATATTTACCCGCCCTGTAGCAATTAAAAAGTTAAAAATGGGCAAGGTTAAGACCAATGTTGACAGCCTTGTAGGAATGTCCGCCCTTGTTGTCAAAAAAATCACCGAGTTTGAAAAGGGCGAGGTCAAATTAAACGGTCAAATTTGGTCTGCCCATTCGGCGGACGGTTCAGCAATAGAAGAAGGAACAAAATGCGAAGTAGTACGCATAGAAGGCGTACACGCTATTGTCAAATAATAAGGAGAATTTTATGTGGGCGATTATTTCTATTAGTGCATTCATTTTGATATTGATTGTTACCAATATCAGGATTGTACCGCAGTCTAACGCTAATGTAATTGAGCGGCTAGGGGCATATCATACAACATGGAGTACAGGGCTTCATGTTAAAGTGCCGTTTATTGACAGAATTGCAAGTTTTGTTTCGTTAAAGGAGCAGGTTGCGGATTTTGCACCTCAGCCTGTAATTACCAAAGATAATGTTACAATGATGATTGACACCGTTATTTATTTGCAGATAACAGACCCTAAACTTTATACTTACGGTGTTATTAATCCAATGAGCGCGATAGAAAATCTTACAAGCACTACGCTTAGAAACATAATTGGCGAACTTGAATTGGATGAAACCCTTACCAGCCGCGACATGATCAATACCCGAATGCGTACCGTTCTTGATGAAGCCACTGACCCTTGGGGCATTAAAGTAAACCGCGTAGAAGTAAAAAATATCGCACCGCCTAGAAGTATTCAGGAAGCGATGGAAAAACAAATGCGCGCAGAACGCGAACGCCGTGAAGCTATCCTTAAAGCGGAAGGTGAAAAACAGAGCGCCATTCTTGTAGCAGAAGGTCAAAAAGCATCCGCCATTCTAAAAGCGGAGGCTGAAAAAGCGGCGGCAATTTTACAAGCGGAAGCCAAAAAAGAAGCGCAAATCCGTGAAGCGGAAGGCGAAGCCCAGGCAATCCTCAATGTTCAAAAAGCCACCGCAGACGGCCTTAACATGCTAAAAAGCGTAAATGCCGATGACCCGCTTATCAAACTAAAAAGTTTAGAAGCTTTACAAAAAGTAGCGGACGGTCAGGCAACAAAGATAATAATCCCTTCTGAGATACAGAATTTGGCAGGGCTTGTTACAAGCGTTGCAGAGTTGGTGAAGAAGTAAAACAGGCGTGGTAACGATAGGCGGGGTTAACATGAAACGCGGATTAACACGGATTGAGCACAGATTTACGCTGATTATCTATGATAGCTAAGATAACTAATCCTATCATAGCTATATTAAATTTTTAAGATTTCTAGGTTAGATATATATATCTTAACTAGCTAATATCTCCGCGTAAATCCGCGTCTTCTTCCGTGAAAATTCGCGTTAAGTCGTGACCACGCTCCTCACGCTTCTCGGAGCGCCGATTAAAAAGCCCGAATAGCACGGACTGGGTATGACTCGTTTTTGGAAGTACGACCCAAGATGTTATCTGAGAAAGAATAAAATACTGCCTCAGCACGACCAGTACTAGCCTCTCCCGAAGACCAGTAGTTTTCATCTGTCAGATTACCATATCCGTTTTTTTCGTTTGAATTGTATGTATAGAGCGCGCGCAGTTCTTCAAGAGATGGCAGGAACCAGTCAGTTTTGCCGTTACTAACATAGTCTTTGCAAGCTTGTGCCGCAGGGGCGCTTTTAAGAGGGTCTGTTGAAGCAGCAAGCGCAGCAAGGATTAGTGCTGTATTATCCCTCCCTCTGCCTAAGGCACCGGAAGTAAGCATACCAATACCACCAACATAGGCATTGGAAAATGTACTCCCTGTTGCCCACGCAAGCTGTGTAGGCATATTTTCAGGCGCGACTTCAAGGTAATAGGCGGTGTATGTTGCGAAGTTTCCCGAATAATTTGGAATAGTAGGATAGGTATTACTTGTTACAGTAAAGCCTGATTCTAACCGATGAAAAATTATACCGCCGCCGGGACCAGTATCGCCTAGTTCATAAGGTATCCAATTAGCATAAAGCGTAATGTTTTCGTCAACAGTGTCGATATTAAAATCCCACTTTTCACCAAAAGCTTCGTCTTTATACCAGCCTTCAAATATTATGTAGTACCCTGTTGTTTTTGTCGGGGTTCTTGGTGCGGAAATTGTTTTACCTATGTTTACGCCGTATAGTTTTACGGGAGAAACGGGAGTTCCGTCCTTGCTGTCAAATGTTACGGTGTATGATTTTGTTGCTTCATGTATATAAGGTGACAAGGGTCTGTAAAAATCATCGCAGGCAAATAACAGAAATATTCCTAAAAAGAAAATCGCTGTTTTACATG
>Ga0099364_10012343_pt1 | contig 11530 bp, 5 predicted proteins | sample TergutTh196P3_FD_73070 | JGI IMG/M metagenome (GOLD analysis project Ga0099364, IMG submission 73070) | Microcerotermes parvus P3 segment gut microbial communities from Pointe-Noire, Republic of the Congo - Th196 P3 | ecosystem: Host-associated > Arthropoda: Insects > Digestive system > Gut ...
TCATATCAACAGATCATCGTCGTTGCCACATTATGCCTGTTATCGTTCACTTCCGTTCTGGCCGATGGTTTTCAGGAAGCGAAACAAGGCGAATTTACCGATCTTTCCACCGTCCACGGTAATTGGAAATGCGAATCGGGAACATCGGCTGTTGTTGCCCATCCCGGCGATGCTTCCCGAATCGGCATTCACCTTTTCGGAACGGAAGCCTCCCTCGTGTTGACGCTTCCCGAACCGCAGCCGCTTTGTGGTTTTTCCTTCGATCTCGAACGTTGGACGAGCAGACCCCCGTTCAAGGTTTGGGTCGATATTCGCGGTGACAGTTCGGATTCGTCCTGGAAACAGGTCTTTTCCCTTGATGAGGCAACGACCGTCGGACGCAAACCGAACTATTCTGTTTCAGTTGAAACGACCAGAGTTGGTGCCGTCCGTTTCCGTTGCGAAGCCGTGGAAAGCTACGGGGTCTTGTTGACCGGGCTGATTCTGAAAAAATCGGGTCCCATGAAATTGTTCCGATTTCTTCCGGAAGAAACCCAAGCGATTGCGGTTCCGATCTGTGTTCGCGGTGGAAACGAAACGCTTTTCCAAACGGCATTTGAAACGGAAGGAAATGAGAATCCCATTTCGATTGATCGAATCAAGGTCGAAGTCCGGGGAAGCGATCAACTGGCGTCATTGAAAATTCAAAACGGTAACGACTTGCTCGTACAATGGGTTCCCACGGAAGGAGAAAACCTCCTTTCGTTGAAAACTCCGGCGAGCCACGGCAGGAACACGCTCCAGCTCATTGCCACGGCCAAGCCGACGGCAACGGTTGGTGCTTATGTCACGACCTGGATTTCAGAGATTATGGTGGACGGTCAATCGTTGACGCCGGATGTGGCGTCGTTGTCGGTTTCGCCGAAACACCGGATTGGATACTATCTCACCAAACCTGGCGATGCGGGTGTCGCGTTTTATCGCATTCCGGGACTTGTGACGACGAACAAGGGAACGCTCATTGCGGTTTACGATCTCCGACACCACAGGGGCGATGACTTGCCAAACGACATCGACATTGGAATGAGCCGCAGTACGGACGGTGGTCAAACATGGGAACCGATGAAGAACATCCTGGACATGGGCGGGCATGACGATAACGAAGGTGTTGGCGATCCGGCGATTTTGGTTGACCGCACAACGGGCCGAATCTGGGTTGTTGCGTTGTGGGCGCATCAGGGAATCACTTATCACAATTCCCTTCCCGGTCTCAAGCCCGGAACTTCCGGTCAGTTTCTCGCTGTGACCAGCGATGACGACGGGCTGACCTGGTCAGAGCCGGTCAATCTGACGGAACCATTTGCCGCCAATCTTTCCGACCCGGAACTCAAGACATTCTTTGACGGTCCCGGTTGCGGCATCACGATGCGCGACGGAACCCTGGTGTTTCCCGCTCAGTATCTCAAAGGCACGGGAAAAATCGAACTCAATAACTGGACAACGGACTATGAACGGTTTGTTTCCGGCTGTCACGCAACGATCTTTTGGAGCAAAGACAACGGCAAAACCTGGACCTTGGGCACCGGCGTCCGGCCAAAAACCACCGAGGCTCAAGTCGTCGAATTGAACGATGGCACCCTGCTTCTGACGGTTCGCGACGAACGGAAAGCCGGAACCCGCGCCATGTTTGTCACCCGTGATCTTGGCCAGACCTGGGAGGAACACCCGACGAGCAACAAAACTCTGCCGGAACCGGTTTGCCAGGCGAGTATTCTGCGGGTTGCTTCGACAAAAGACGGCGATGAACGTGACTTGATCGCGTTTTTCAATCCGAACTCTTCCCGGAGTCGAACCAACTTGTCGCTCCAGCTCAGCGAAGATGAGGGTGAGACCTGGCCGTACAAGGAACTCTGTTATGCGCCGGGCAACTGGGGGTATTCCTGCATGTGCATGATCGACAAGTCAACAATTGGCGTTCTGTACGAAACGAGCGGCGGATTGATCTTCGAGAAAATCAACGTGGACGATGTGCTGAAATAACCGTAGGGAATATTATTTGTTCTATTGCAAAGTTATCCAATGGGCTTCCGTATGGTGATGTATTGATGGTCAGCCAGTCACTTCCTGGAAGGTAACGTTTGAAAAACAAAACTTTATTTCCACCTCGTTTCCTCAAACAACACAATCTTCCATGTCATCAATGACTTTCTGTAGCCCCAAAACCGGTATCCATCCCTCTTGGAAAGACCTTTTCTTCACAATTTACGCCGCGATTTGTTGCGTATTCTGTTTATTTTGCCAAGATTATACTTCTGTTCACAAAAAAATTATTCCGGTGACTCGGCGCATGACTTGAAATGCGATAGGATGTATCCTTATGGTTTGTACAACTTGTCCGTTTGACTTGTTTCCATGGATGATCACGAGATGCCCACAACCAAAATTGACCAACGGCTACAAAAAATTCAAAGTCTTTTCCGTCGCAGGGATTTCAAGAAAGCCTACAAGGAAGCCGTGTTCGTCACCCGGCAGTCAGGCGATTCCGAAGTGCATTCCTTGATGGTCGCTTCGCTCTGGGAGTGGATCAAAGAGCAATTTCATCGCGATCAGTTTGCCGACGCCAAAGCAAATATTCAGGAATTGCTCCGGTATCCCAATCTTCCCGCCACCATGCAGTCCGAATTTCCGCCGATATTCCGGGTTCTTGGCCTGAATTCCCTTTTGCCGGAAGAATTGCGACAGGATACTTCATCACCGGAAGCTCAAATTGAGTTGGCCGATCTTTATCTGCTCAAGGGCAATAAGACAGGCGATTTCTTGCCGGAAACCGTGCAGGATGCCGACCGTGTGCGGCTGGCCTTCGGGAAAATCGAGTGCGAACAGGATGAAGACGCCCTCGAACTCCTCAAGTCCATTTCGTTTCGTTCGCCCCTGGCCGAGTGGCGGCTTTTTCTCCGTGGGTTGATCGACCATTATCGCGGCGACGACGTCAAAGCGGCAGAAAGCTGGAAACGGCTTTCACCGGATCGGCCGCCTGCCCGCATCGCCGTCAAATTGAAAAACCTGATGCACGAGAAATCCCCAGCGGCACCGGAACACTCATCGTCATCGACGGGCGGCATCATTTCCGGGTTGTTCAGCCTGTTTCGCGGGAAAACCGGCACGGTGGTTTATTCCAAAACCGAGTTGCTCGACACGCTCCGGGTACTCGACGGTTATATGAAGCAGGGGAAAGACAAGGAACTTATCGGGCGTTTTCAGACATGCAAGCCGCTCTTCCAAAGCGAAATGCCGATGCAATATGCCCGTTTGCTCCAGGTCATTCACTTGCACATTCTCCGCAATGCCTCCCCTTCCGCCGCTCAACAATTCATCGACCGCAATCTGCCGCTCCCGTTGGATCCGAAGGGAAACCGCTCACGTGCTTTGCTTTCAGAACGGATTGATCAGGAGTCGCATTTACGACGTCCCACTGGTCTGGCCTGTTCGCCTGTTTACTGGAAAAAGTTTGCCGGAGAAGATATTGACCGAATCGAGTCCTTCTCGCCACCAATGAAAGCCCGTAACAAGGCAGCCGTCTATCACCACATGGCGAAAGAAACCCATGACGAATTTTCCGACGCCCGGGAAGAGGCGGAGGACGAGGAAGAGTTCCATCAGATGATCGACGTTCCTCAAACCGCGAAGAAAATAGAGGACTTACTGGATAAGGCACTTACTTGCGATCCGACTTACATCCCGGCGTACCAGTGCCAGATGAATTTATTCCTGGAAATGCTGCCGCAAGAGGAGCGGAAAAAACCGTTTCATCCCCGGCTTGTGGAAATCCATGAACGCATGCTCCGGCATGTTCCCGCCGCAAAAGAGGCGTTGTTCTATCTCTTTGAGTATCATCTTGCCGTCAAGGACATGGATGCAGCCGGGAAGTATCACACCCGTCTGCGTGATCTTGATCCCCTTTCCTGTGAAACTCTGCACCGCCGGAACCGATTCCGCATCGGCCAAATTCGCGAAGGGCTGAGACAGCGAAAGTTGGATTGGGTTGCTTCCGCATTTCAGGAACTGGACAGCGGACCGCCGCTGGAATCGCTGTACTACCGTTACGATGTTCTCCCGCTTGCGCTGGGGTATATTCACCAGGTCTTGCACGGCGATGGTTCGGACCCTGGTGTTTTTTTCACGGCTGCGGAACGGTACGGCGTGGAAAAACGGTTGCCGTTGATTTTTGCGATTCTCGCGGAAGGGCTGGAGCTTGGACTCCCTGAAAAATATCTTGCCCCGCTTCAGACGGAATGGAGCAAGGGGATTTCCGGCCGTTGCAACGGCAACATCGCCGGGGTGCTTGGCGACCTGGCTTCCATGATTCTGAGTGTGCAGGAACGGTATCCGAAAGCCATGAAAACCCTTGTCCGGGAAGCCTGCGATTTTGTCAATCGTGCCGGACAAGTCAAATGGAATTCGGAAAAAGACATCTTCGGAGCATGCAGTCTCTTATGGTGTCTTGCGGTCGAACGGCAATGGGACGGGTACGACAAAACTTATTGCAACCTGACCAAAAAATGGCTCAAGCAGTTTCCCCATTCGCCGTTGCCTTTGTTTTTCAGTGCGGAGGTCTATTGGCTTGAAACCGGCTGGCACCGCTATCGATTGGCCAACAAAACCCGCGAATTGTACCGGGAGTTTCTCAAACGTGCCGGTTCCCTGCGGAATGATCCCCTGCACCAGTTTTATATCACCACGGCGGAACGCAAGATCACGAGGATAGACGAACCTCATTGGGGTTTTGGGGCGGATCGTTTTGACGACGAGTATAATGATGATGACGACGAGTACGATGACGATGAGGATGACGATGTGTTCGGAGATGTGTTTGGTGGTGGCTTGCCGGGTGGGATGCCGTTTGGGCAGGGCATCCCACCGTCCTTTCGCCGCGAAGTGAAGGAAAACGGAGGGTTTTCCGCAGAAATGCGGCGTGAGATGGAAAATTTGTTCCCGAAAAAATTTGGGCCGCTCCGCAAACTGTTCATCGATGCCGTCGAAGAATGCGTGGTCAAGGGTTTGCCGGAAGATCAAATGATGGACGTCCTTGAACGTAAAATGGAAAAACTTTCATGGTTCGAGAAAATGAAACTTATGGCCGCCATGGCCATGAGCGGCTCACTCTTTCAGAGAAATGATGATGATGATGACGATGACGATCCCCCAACGCGATCGCGACGAAAGAATCAACGAAAACAACGATAACTTATACCCATGCTGACAGTTCATTATCATACGCTGGGCCTTTCGCCCGATTGTTCCGAAGCGGATTTGCGAAAACGCTATCTCACACTGGTACGCCGCTATCCGCCGGAAACGCATCCCGACAAGTTTTCCAAAATCCACGAAGCTTACGAATACTTGAAGAACCCATTGGAATCAATCCCCGACATGCTGTTTTCCCTGACTACGGAGGATACCATCGACCGGATCATCGCCGATGTGATCGACGACGTTCGTAATGAGCGTCTGCCGACTTCTTTGCTCTTGCAGATGGGGGAACAGTAAAATGCCGTGGCAATATTCGGATGATTATTCGGCGGATGTTCCGCAACAGGACGACGCCCGGCAACTTACGCTCTCTGAACACAATGCCGAACTCTTGCGACAGTTTGAAGCGTGGTTACGGGCATCGGAAAGTGAAGCGGCAATTTCCCCGGCGAGTGGTGATTCCCATGGCGATGAACCGGGCGTCGGACTGTATCAATTGCACGAAGTCCTCGCGTCACAACGGCATGAATTGAAACTCTACACCAAGTCAGGCCGTCAAACACAGGAATTGCTCACCAGGTGCATTGAGGAAACGTCCGCTGCCGTTGTGTCGTTGCAGCGTTATCATCGTGACAAGCCGGACATCGAACGCAAAGCGGTCAAGCCATTCTTGTTAAGCTTGATTGAAATTGACGAATCGCTGGAACGTGCCACCGTTGCCGTTCAGACCATCCAGGAACGCCTGACGGACATGTTCGGTACGTACATCGAGCGTTCCGCAGCAGTCTATTGCGACCGGCTGACCTTTTGGGGCCGGTTCCGGAGACGCAAAATCATCCTGGAATTCACAGTGGATGTGATTCGTGAACAACAGGCGGAAATGGGGCGGGTCTTTCAGCCGTTTCGCGATGGCTTCGAGATGCTCAGGCGACGCATGAACGACGTTCTGAAGAAACACGCGATTCAGCGAATTGACCCGCGAGGTGAGCCCGTGAACCCGGAAACGATGCAGGTCATCGCGGTTGTCGAATCGGAAATCGTCCCGCCGGGACATGTCACCGATGTGGTTCGGCCCGGCTACCTCTGGCGGGGAAAACCAATCCGTTTCGCCGATGTGCGGGCTGCCCGATAGTTTTTATTTACGAAACAAAAAAATAGCAAGCGTTCGTAGTTTTTTTCACCACGAAGCCGCGAAGAAACACGAAGATTTTTTTTCACGCAAAGAACGCAGAGGTTGCAAAGAATGATTTTTAAAAATCTCTGCGTCCTCTGCAATCTCTGCGCGAAATTTCTTTCGAATCATTTTCTTCGTGCCAGATGGTGAAAAAACCGTGAACGGTCACCAAAAGAACAAAACTGACAAACATGACGGACATCATTCTTGGAATTGATCTTGGCACCACGAACAGCGAAGTGTCGGTGATTCGTGACAATGAAATCGTTGTTCTTGAAAAAGACGGCGCAAAACTTTTTCCGTCGGTGGTCGGGCTCAACATCAGCGGCAATTTGCTGGTCGGTCATGCGGCCAGAAATCAGGCGATTCTTTATCCCGAGCGCACGGTCAAGTCGATCAAACGCCGGATGGGGGAAGACGTCAAGGTTCAACTTGGCGAACGGGAATACACGCCGCCGGAAATCTCGGCGATGATTCTGCGGACGCTTCGCGCTTATGCCGAGGAATCGCTCGGCCAAAAAGTTTCCAAGGCCGTCATAACAGTACCAGCGTTTTTCAATGACACCCAGCGTGAAGCCACCCGGCTGGCCGGGGAACTCGCCGGTTTGGAAGTCCTTCGGATCATCAACGAACCGACGGCGGCTTCACTCGTTTATGGAACCGATCCGGACAAAAGCGAAACGCTTCTGGTTTACGACCTCGGCGGCGGGACCTTCGACGTTTCCATCGTCCGGGTTGAAGGCGGCGTCATTGAGGTTCTCGCGTCCCACGGCGACACGCACCTCGGCGGCGACGATTTCGATCAGTTACTTTTCGATCATGTTTGTGAGACGTTCAAGAAGAAGAACAAAGTCGATCTCCGCCAGACGCCGACTGCCGTGAGCCGGGTCATGCAGGCGGTCGAAGAAGCGAAAAAACAGCTTTCCACCGAACCGTTCGCCGCCGTTCGCGAGGAGTTTCTCGTCGAGAAAGACGGGACGCCGCTGCATCTCGACCTGGAAATCAGCCGGAACGATTACGAAGCGATGATCCTTCCGCTTCTGGAAAAAACGGTCACCTGCCTGAACGATGCGTTGCGTGACGCCGGATTGCGACCGACGGACATCGACAAAGTGATCCTTGTCGGTGGTGCATCACGGACTCCATTGGTGCATCAACTCCTGGAAAACCGCATGGGAACGACGCCGCACGGTGAAATTGACCCTGATCTTTGTGTCACGATGGGGGCGGCGGTTCAAGGCGGCCTGATTTCCGGTGCGGAAGTCGGCCGTGTTCTGATCGACATCACGCCGCACACGCTGGGCGTCAGTGCCTTCATGGATCACGATCAAAGTCCGTATCACTTCGTCCCGCTCATCAAACGGAATACGCCGGTCCCCTGCACCCGCAGTGATGTGTTTGGAACGAACCACGACAACCAGGAAATGGTGATCATCGAAGTCTTTCAGGGAGAGGCGGAGGATGTGCGTTACAACACTCAAATTGGCGAGTTCTACCTCAAAGGGCTTTCCAAAGCTCCCCGGGGCAATGAAATCGTTTGCCGTTTTGATCTCGACATCAACGGCATTCTGCATGTTTCCGCAACGGAGAAAAAAACCGGCTTGCAGGACACCATTACCGTCGAAAACGCACTGGATGCCCGAAAGTCAGATGAGAATGACAAGTTTCGCGAACATCTGGACGGATTCTTTGACGATCTCGAATTCGCGCAGCCGATTGATGAATCGCCGGAAATCGTGGATGTTGCGGACAATTCAAGTCTCCTGGAAAAATTCAACCCGGAAGGTCTCGAAAAAGGCTGGGAAAAAACCTATGCTGAAGAAATCGACTTGATGCAACGGGCAATGAAACGGCTACCCGACGTTTCCCAAGACGACGCCCGCGAAATCAGCGAACTCATCCAAAAAACCGTTGATGCGATGAACCATCGCAAGCGGGACGAGGCTCAGGCAAGTGCCAGTGAACTGGAAGACCTGCTCTATTATCTGGAGGATTCAGTCTGATGACAGGGAGTGAAATCCATGTCACGGAATGCCGCTGCCCGACCTGTCGGAACGCGCAACCTTGGAGTGACGAATGCCGGCGTTGCGGGACGGACTTGTCGTTGCTTCGCCGCCTGGCCGATGAGTCTGGACAATTGCACCGCGTCTTTTTCGCCGCACTGACGGCGAACGATTTCCCTCTGGCTGAACGCACTTTGCAGCGCCTTTCCGAAATTTCCCCAACGCCGGTGATGGAACTGTTGTTACGTTTTGTGAAAAGTTGGAAATCCAACGACTCTTGACTTGTCCATCGATTAAGTTGGCGTCCTTGCCCAACGGCTGTTCTTGTTTGCGCGCGACTCTTGCTACTGAAGCTGTTGTTGTATAACCCCATGTCTTTGAGACCAGGATGATTCATGAGGTGGAAAATGAGGTTTTTTTCCTGGCAGAATTCGACGAAACGATGGCAGGACGGCTACGTTGTCATCGCCTTCACTCGGCTTTTGATTTGTGGCTGCTTTATGGTATAATGCAATTGTCGCCATTGGTTTTCCCTTGCCGCTCCATAGCGAAAGACTTTGCATGACAAGCTGCGAATGAAAATCGCACTTCCAGTAGTACAAAATATCACCATGAATAAAACACAAAAATCTGACAGTGTCAATCGTGCCGCAAACGATACTGTTGCAAGAACCAGTCGCTCACACTTCCGGTTGTCGGTGGGCCGGCTGATTTTCTGCGCAGTCGTACTTGCTGCGTCCAACGCGCTGCTTGCCGATACTCCTGCACCGAAAAGCGCGTCGCAGGGCGACACGGCTAACATCCCTCATTCCTCACCCCTCGCCCCTGTCCCCTCATCCTTCAACTGGCGAGCCTGGGAGGAACTGCCGGTCTTTCACGATGGCCGCGTCATGCCACTGGTGACCTTTGCACGTATTACCGTCAAGACGGTTTGCGGCCGCAATTCACCGACGCTGGAATTGGACACAGGCATCATCGAAGAGGCACAACGTGATGGTTTGCTTGGCGAACGTGAGATCGCCCGGCTTCATGCGAAATTTGCCGACGGCAAACGGAAATTCCGTGACGCGGAATTGATCTTCTCGTGGCTGGTCGAACCGGAAATTTGGGAGTACATTCCCTTCCTTGCGGCAAGTGACAGGGAATTGCGAAGTGAAGTTGCCGCACAGCCTGCTATGGGAAAATACGTCTCGCCTTACCAGGTGAAAAAACACGCGGTCAATGTGCAGCGGCGCATCGACCAGTGGGAAAAAGTGCAAGCGAATCAGTTGGACGACCGCGAAATCGAAAAGTTGGGGGCCGACGGTCTTGCTTCGTTGCGAACAGTTGGTCCGGCAGCGGTGAAACTGCATGAGTCTTACCGTGCTTATCGGTCGTTGATCAATGAGGCCAACGCATTGCCGGTTTATCAACTGTCCCTGACGCTCTCGCAGGCGGAACGGCAAATGCAAAATGCTTACCGGATGCAGTTGACGCTCGAACGTGTGCCGGTCGATTTCTCGCAACTCGGAGAGCCGATCCCCTTTGTCCGGGGCGAGTTGAACACGCTGTACCAGGACATCAACGAACTGGCCGTCAACGTGCAACGGGCCATGCGCAACGAAGCGGCAAAACCCGTCACGCATCAAACGCTTGAAGCCGATTTTGAACGTCTGCTTGTGGAAATTGACCGCTTGTTGCCCGAGACGGTGCGTTTTCGAGACGCGATGTTCACCCTGCGGCTTGACACGATTCCGCGTCAAGTTGGAGTCAACGCCGAGCGGCTCCGCATGGCACGCGAGTTGGCGGCACAAATGCAATACTCGCTGTTGCAATCGCGGCAATGGTGTGAGTCGGCCTGTTTGTCGTTGCACGACGCCGGTGGTTCGGCCGCGCGGCCGCACACCATGCAGATATACCCCGCCCTGGTTGCCGAGTCGATCAAGACCGACCGTTCCTACCCGATGCAGTCGCGCGACATGTTCAGCCAAAATCGTGAGTATTCCGAGACGACACGAATGCCGGTCTGGTTGACGTTGCACACGTTGCTCTTTGGCTCTGATGACATGATTCGGCGGTTTGCGATACCGGATTTACCTGAAGAGGAGCGAGGGGCGGGGGGCGAGGGACGAGGGATTCGTTCCACGTTTTACGAGATGAAGGCGGCTTATCTCAGTCTTGAATCTCCCGAAACTGGTGCAACGGATCGCAAGGAACAAATCGCTCACTTCAACCGTGCGTCACTGGAATTTGCCGTAGAACTCCGCGCCAGTGCCGAAGCGGTGGCCCAATTGCGCCGCGATCTCGTTCCGCCGGAGTTGCGCGATAACGATCTGCTGACCAAAACCGCTTACCCGGCTCAATCGCTCATGCGTGCCGAGTACAACTACGAATGTTTGCGTCCGTTTTACCTGATGTGGGTCACGAGTGCTGCCGCACTTGCGTTGTTGCTTGCTTCGGCGGTTGCTTCGTTGTTTCGCGCAGAGCGTGCGAAGGACGCAGAGATGTATAACCCCAGTGTCCTCGACGCGGGAAGAAATTCCTCTGCGAACTCTGCGAGAAAGAGTTATCGGATCGTGGAAGCAACGCTGTTCTGGTGCGGTTTTGCCATGTTGCTCGTTTCGCAACTCGTGACGCTGACCGGTGCCTGTTACCGTGCTTATATCACCGGCTGGGCACCCGTCACCAACATGTTCGAGACCATTGTGCTGATGGCCTTTTCCGTCGCGGCCATCGGCATCTGGTTCACCTGCAAGCCGCTGTTCGGTGATCGTCTGTTGTGTGCCTGGCGCGTGGCCGCGTTGCCGAAAGGCACATCTCAAAGAACATCAACCGCTCAGTCAAGCAGTGACACTTCCAAAATCGAACGCCGTTTTGTTTTGTGGCAATTGATCCTGTTGCCGATACGCGTTGTGTTGGCCATTGTCACCTTATATTATATTCTGCTGCTCAGTTACGGCGAGGCAAGCGGCGGCCAACTCACCTGGGAGGTCGTGCGGCAGGGAATCGCCATCAAAGACCCGATTGACCTGACGGTGGTCGTCGTCAGTATCGCGCTGCTCGTCTGGCTCGTACCGCGTGTCATCCTGACGCTGACGTTGTTTCCCTTCGTCGGGGCTTCAGGCTTCAGGCTTCAGACTTCAGG
>Ga0099364_10012344_pt1 | contig 11530 bp, 5 predicted proteins | sample TergutTh196P3_FD_73070 | JGI IMG/M metagenome (GOLD analysis project Ga0099364, IMG submission 73070) | Microcerotermes parvus P3 segment gut microbial communities from Pointe-Noire, Republic of the Congo - Th196 P3 | ecosystem: Host-associated > Arthropoda: Insects > Digestive system > Gut ...
CTATCCTTGTTTCTGTGTGCGTTTTCGCTCTATGCGCAAAACACGTTCACTGTAACCGGAATAGTAACCGATGAAACAGGCGCTCTTTTGCCGGGCGCCACCGTTTCTATTCAAGGAACTCCACGCGGAGTGACCACAGGTTTCGACGGTGAGTATACTCTAACCGACGTGAGCTCCACCGACGTCCTTGAATTTTCGTTTCTGGGCTATCAGAGCATGACACAAGCAGTAGAGAACCTGCGTGTTATAAACATGCAAATCTTTCCGCGTGCTGATGAACTAAGCGAGGTAGTGGTAGTGGCGTTCGGGAGACAACGGAGGGAGAGCGTTGTTTCGTCGGTGGAAACTGTCAAAGTTTCTGACCTTCAAATTCCATCTTCCAATTTGACTACTGCTTTAGCCGGAAGAGTAGCCGGATTGATTTCGTATCAAACCAGCGGCGAACCGGGAGCAGATAATGCCGAGTTTTTCATTCGCGGCGTCACTACTTTCGGGTATAAATCAGACCCGTTGATATTGATTGACGGTTTTGAGGCAACCACCGATGATTTAGCGCGTTTGCAGGTGGACGACATCGAGAGTTTTTCGGTGCTAAAAGACGCTTCTGCCTCTGTCATGTACGGAGCCCGCGGCGCTAACGGCATAATCATTGTCACCACAAAACCCGGACGCGAAGGTCCATTGAGGGTTAGCGCCAGAGTTGATGTGAACGTTGCAACGCCAACGCGAAAAATAGAAACTTTGGATGGCATTACATACATGAGGATGTATAACGAGGCGCAAATGACCCGCACGCCCGAGTTAGGACTTTTCTATTCCGAACAAAAAATACGGTCAACGGAGAGGGGCGAAAACCAAATGATTTACCCCAATGTAGATTGGTATGACATGCTCTTCAAAAAGCATACAATCAATACAAGAGCAAATTTGAACGTATCAGGCGGCGGACATATAGCTACGTTTTATGTAGCCGGCGGTTTCGACCATGAAACAGGATTGTTGAATGTCGATAATCGCAATAATTTCAATAACAATATCAATATCAACCGTGTACATATTCGGACGAATGTGATATTCAAATTGACGCCGACAACAACGTTAGATACGCGTATTCAGGGACGTTTTGAAAAATATAACGGACCCTGGGCAAGAGCAAATGAAATTTTCCATGGCATAATGTGGTCAAATCCGGTAGATTTTCCGGCGGTCTTTGAGCCTGACGAGGCGCACAGGTTCGCTACCTGGACTTTGTTTGGCTCAACTCCCATCGGCAATAACATGATGAAAGTTAATCCATACGCAGATATGGTTAGAGGATATGAAGACCGGAACGAGAACACTATTACCGCACAAGCCACTTTGATTCAAGAACTTGGATTTATCACCGAAGGGCTGAGGCTTCAAGCAAGAGCCTCGGCAAATACCTGGAGCAGGTATGCAAGCAGGAGAATGTTCAGTCCCTTTTATTATATGGTAGATTATTACAATCCGATAACTGAAGAATACCGGTTGTACAGCTTGAATCCTTTCGGTAGTAATGCCGGACAGGCTTATTTGGGACCGGTATATCCCGAGCGCGACGCAAGAGCTAATTTCTATTTTGAGGCGCGATTGAACTGGGACAGAAAATTTGGAAGACATTCAGTAGGAGCAATGACAGTGGCAATGCTTGACGAAAAATTGCTAACAGCGGGCAACAGTTCTGATATATTTGAAACTTTACCCGAGCGCAACGCAGGTAATTCCGGTAGATTTACCTACGATTTCGATTCGCGATATTTTTTAGAATTTGCATACGGGTTGAACGGGTCTGAAAAATTTACGGGCAAAAAAAGATACGGATTTTTTCCTTCTATAGGCGCCGGCTGGATGATTTCCAACGAAGAGTTTTGGCAACAGTATAAAGATATTGTTAGCAACTTAAAATTGAAGTTTACATGGGGAATGGTAGGCAACGACGCTATCGCCCAGCGCAGAGACCGTTTCTTTTTTCTGTCGCAAATTACAAGCGGAGGCGCCTCTTCGTATCGTTTCGGAGAAGATATGATGAGTTACTATCCCGGATATTCGATAACACGTTATGCAAACGATAATATTACATGGGAGGTGGCTCAAAAGTACAATGCCGGAATTGAAATAGGTCTTTTTCCACAAGAATCAGTGAGGCTTCACGTAGATTTTTTCAGAGACGTCAGAAGCCAAATATTTATCAGACGGGAACATTTTCCGGCAACAGCCGGAATAGAAGCCGATGTGCACGGAAGTATAGGCAAAGTTCAATCACAGGGAATTGACGGCTCGCTTGATATTCAACACTTTTTCAATCATGATTTTTGGATTTCGGGACGTACAAATTTCACTTTTGCGCAAAGCAAATACGTGGAATTAGACGAAAAGAACTATCCATACGATTATCTGAAAAGGAAAGGTTACAGTCACAGGCAAGAGTGGGGGTTAGTTGCCGAAAGGCTTTTTGTGGATGACGATGAAATAGCTAATTCGCCAAGACAGGATTTTAGCTTTTATCAGGCAGGCGACCTCAAATATACGGACATCAACGACGACGGAGTGGTAGACGCTAATGATATGATACCCATGGGGTTCCCGACAGTGCCCGAAATGCAGTATGGGTTTGGTCTGTCGATGGGATACAAAAGGTTAGACTTTTCGTTCTTTTTTCAGGGAAGTGCGCGGGTGTCATTCTTTATCAACCCTACAGTAGGCGGTGGCAGTGATGGCGATGAAGGAATCGCTCCTTTTGTTAACAGACGCAACGCCATGAAATTTGTTGCAGACAGCTACTGGAGCGAAACAAATCCGGATGTTCATGCGTTCTGGCCCCGACTGTCAACTTCTCCGATAGAAAATAATACGATGCAATCGTCATGGTGGCTGCGCAACGGCTCTTTTCTGAGATTGAAAACTGTTGAAATGGGATACAATTTTCCGGATCTCTGGGGAATGAACAATTTGAGAGTTTATTTCGCAGGCGAAAACTTGTTCCTGTTAAGCCCTTTCAAGCTATGGGACCCCGAACAAAGACGTAGAGGGTTAGGTTATCCGATTAACATGAGATTTAATTTGGGAGCTCATTTTACATTTTAATTAAATAAACAAAAAATATAAATATATATCATGAAAAAAGTAATAATAATATTTTTCGCCGTCATTTTTGCATCATATTCGTGCACGCCGTATTTAGACGTTGTACCCGACGGCAACCGTTCCATAGAGGATATTTTTACCTTACGGGAAGAAGCGTGGAACGCATTAGCAAAGATATACAGTTATTTGCCTCCTAACCACCATCCTGCAAATACAAACTGGTCGCTGGGCGATGAATACATCGGACGGCTGGATTATGACATCCAGGATGGGCAACTTAGAGCAATGCGTATCATGCGCGGACTTCAATCAGCCTCCAATCCCCAGTTGGGCGACTGGTCGGGGACAAGAGGCGGCAGAAGACTATATGAAGGCATACGCCAGTGCAATGTCTTTTTGCAACACATAAACATGGTTTCAGATATGGAACCCGCTCAAATGAGAGACTGGAGAGCGCAGGCGTTGTTTCTGAAAGCGTACTACCATTTTTTGCTGATACAAAAATACGGTCCTATAGTAATAGTGGACGAGCTTGTCAGCCCGGATGCAATGGCGTCGGAGGTATTCATGGTGCGCTCTAAAATAGACGATTGTTTCGATTATGTCGTACGATTGATGAACGAGGCGATTCCGGAGCTAAAGTTGCAAGCAATGGGAACCGAGTTGGGACAAATTGACAGAATAGGCGCTGCGGCTATAAAAACAAGGGTGTTACTCTTCAGAGCAAGCCCATTTTACAATGGTAACAGCGTTTATTTCAGCGATTTCCTCGACCATGACGGGCAACCCTTTTTCCCAATGGAATATGACCACGAAAAATGGAAAGACGTCATAGACGCCGGAGAAGAAGCCCTGGAATTATGCAGACAGGGAAACAAAGAACTATTTACATACAAGAGGGAGGTATTCTACGGGCAAGACAAGATTGATGTATTAATCAACGGCGACGCCATCAGAAAGCTGTATGATTTAAGGATGAAGATTATAACGCCATGGAACGAAGAATTACTTTGGGGTTATTCTAACATCAATATTACCGAACAAGACGGGCTTGCGCAAGCAACACAAATTCGTATGCCGGCAGGAGAATGGACAGCAGAATCGGGCGGCGAAGTAAACACTTCGGGGTGGTCGTGGCAATGGATGGGAGCTAACTATTCAGTGGCTGAACGATATTACACTCACAGAGGGTTGCCAATTGATGAAGACCTTGGTTTTGACCGAAATCAGATACATGATGCAGTACGTACGCCATTGCGCGAAAGCCCCGAATATGACCAATATGCCGGATTATTGCAGCCAAACTTTCAGACTATCTATTTGTATATGAACCGAGAACCGAGGTTTTATGCTACTCTTGGATTTACGGGCGGTTATTGGCGGGGACATCTTGTACGTATACCAACAACCATGTATAACAATGGATTAGCAGGAAGAGGAAGTCCAACAACAGACTTTTTCGTCACGGGAATAGGGGTGCAGAAACTTGTACACCCTGAATCTACTTCGGGCACAATGAACCGACAGGCACGATTTCCCTATCCTATAATACGCAAGGCAGACCTGTATTTAATGATGGCAGAAGCGCTTAACGAATATTATGGTCCAACCCAAGAAGTATTCGAAATGATAGATATCGTTCGCACGCGCGCAGGAATACCTACCGTAGATTTTTCATGGGGACAGTCGGGAATGGCGCGAACTCCAAATAAACACATGGAAAAGAGCGGAATGCGCGATATTATTCTGCATGAAAGAGGAATAGAGTTTGCTTTTGAGGGACTGCGATTTTGGGATATGCTTAGACACAACAGAGCCGTGAGAGAATTTTCGAGACCTATATGGGGTTGGAACGCTATTGCAGGCGGAAATTTCGACGATTTTTTCCAATTAGACGTAAAACAGCAAAGAAGGTTTTCTATTAGAGACTGCTTGTGGCCAATAGACCTGGAAGAAATGAACACAAATTCAAATCTGATACAAAATCCGGGATGGTAATAATAATTTAAAATTTAATAATTTAAAAAATTTAAAACGATATGAAATATTTGAGATATTTATTGATAGTAACTATTGTTTTCGGTGCGTGCGCCGAAGAGCAAAGGTTCGGGCTCCACATGAACGACAATACTGTTCCCGGAGCGCCATCGATTCGCGATGTTAAGCCTTTTTATGGAGGCGCGTGGATTTATTATAATTTGCCCACTGACGAGGACTTGTTGATGGTAGTAGCTGAATATGACGCACCTAATGGTTCGACTTTCAGATTTTCTGCATCTTATTTTAGAGATTCATTAGCAATACACGGGCTTGGCGAAGAAATTGAGTACAACATCAGACTCTTCGCTGTAAACAGGTCGGGCAACAACTCAGAAATAGTCAATCAGCCTGTTATTCCTTTGGAATCAGTTATTAGGAGAGTAGCCAGAAGCGTTGACGTAAAACCGGGTTTTGAAGCATTTTATGTCGATTGGCATAATGAACTAAGGCAGACCGTAAATCTTATTGTCGAATATGATTTCGTCATGGACGGACGACATCGTGAAATTTTGCAGGTGCTGTCGTCAAACCGGGAATTTGACAGACAGTTCATCAGAGGATTAACACTTGAAGAGAACCAGCCTGTGAACGTAACTATTCGTGTAGAAGACATATACGGAAATATTACCGAGCCGCAAGTTTTTGAACCATTGACTTTGATGCAGGACATTAGAATCCCTAAAGAAAATTGGAGACTACCGGTGCCAGGCGATTCTATTGCCGGAATACCAATGGTTTTCGGTAATTTTACGGACGGAAGAATGGAGCGTGTTATTGACGATATTATAGATTGGCGACAAAATAATAATTACTTAAATACCGAAGAAAGAGGACGTGTAGGATTAGCAGGCGTAGACAGTGTTAACAGATGGAATCTTTTCATTGATTTAGGCGATTATTACGAACTAAGCCGAATACTTACGCACCAACGACACTCAGGAGGCACGCTTGGGCAGGACAGAGGATTTTACTATGGAGATGAAAACGTTGGACATTACAAACTGTGGTATTTGGACGAAACCCTTGGCGACGCATCAGAAGGACATACAGTGCTGGGAGAATGGGTAACAGGAAGATGGATACCTATTGTGGAACATTATATACCAATACCCGAAGGACTGTCAGATGTCGATTTTATCAGGCATGGGCAAAGAGGAGATGAATGTTACATGTATCCGGACGACCCGGGATTTACGCCCCCTGTTAGATGGTTTCGATACGAATCAATAGCCGGCTTCGCTGACAATTATAGCAATACGCGGCGCAACAAATGTATATCGGAAGTAACACTGTTTGGCAGAGGTCCTGTACCTAAACCATAGTAAATTAAACCTGTAATAAAATTAAAAACAAATAATAAATAAATAAATAGTAATTAATTATCATGAAAAAGTTATTAGTGTTTTTGTTAATTTTGGCGGCTTGTTATAGTTCATGCCAACACTCATACGACAATATCTCTGATTTTGTCACCAGAGAAACTGTATACCCCGGACGCTTCGATACTATTATTGCTCAAATAGGTTTCGAACGGGTGGAGCTTGACCTGCTTAAAGCCGGACGGCTTGCACCAATAAATATAGGTAAGGCTAAAAATACCATAGTAGAATACGACGGTAAAACGTTAGAGTTTAACGAGGTACTTTCATGGGTGGAAATAGGAGAACTTACACAACCAAAGATGTATCGTTTTTCAGTATACACTACCGATGAATTTGGTAACAGGTCTGTTCCGCAAAGAATAGATGTGATGCCGTTTACTTCCGAAGATTTAGCAAACCTTGTGGTAGTGCCGCCCAGAGTTACTGCAGGTCCATGGGCTGTGTCTCTTGCATGGTCGAATATTTCGTCGGTATTGTTAGATTATCTTTACCTTGAATACAGTTATTACGACAAGGACGGAATGTTGCATACAGGAATGCTCGAAGAAAATCCAAGAATACAAATGCAAAACCTGCAAGCCGGAAGTGAAGCGTCAATTAACATAAGGTATTGGGTTGTTCCAAAAGTAGAGAACGTACCGATATTGGATGTACGTCCACTTGAAACAACCTTTTCTCTATATATGCCTACTGACGATGAATATCAGAAAGGGCTAAGAAGCAGGGAAATCAGCGCGATTACGTACACACAGTCGATGGAAATTCAGTTGGATTGGAACCGAGCGTTCGAAACCATGCAACATACAAGCGTAAGATATACCGATATGTCTAATCCCGGAAATCCGGTGGAAAGGGTAATTCAAATTGAAAATGATGAAACATCGACTATTTTGCCCGGCTCAAAGATTGACGACCCCGTATTTTATGTGTGGTCAAACTATAAGCCCGAAGGAGTAGAAGGTGTGTACATAGATTCAGATGAAAACAGAATTGATGAAGAATCTTTGGACTATAAAAATACAAACTGGAGTTGTATTTACACGTCTGTTAGACCGGCAAACGACGGCTTTAATCCCGGAGGAAACAGTTCGTTAGGTTTTCAAAATGCGCATATTGACGGGCACAGAGGGTCTTTCCTTTCCTTAGCAAAACCTGTAATAGGAAATGGCTCGGGCAACACCGGAGGGTCTACAAATATTAGAGAAGGAAATATGTCATGGGTGCTTGATTTGCAAGAAAGTTTGACAATAGATTATTTTAGAGTGCTGCATAGAACCGAAAACGCAGCGACCGGACTGAGAATATGGGGAATGTCTATTTATGGAGCCGATGAATATTTAGGCGAAAAGGATAAGTTTACAAACCCTACAGTAGATAATCTTGATGTAGACAACACTAATTGGCAACCAATTAGAACTAATATCACAATTCCTGTAAACGTTCAAGAAACCACGAACATACAAGTACCAAGAAGCAATTATCGTTTCATTAGAGTAGTTTACGACGAGTGGGACCGCCAAAACAACCAGGCAGTCGGAATAGCAGAATTTAATATGGGAGTTAGTAAAAATAATAATTAAGTAACCACTTTTTATGTATCCCGAAAATAAATTTTCGGGATACATATTAATTCTTTTTCTTATGAAACCAATATCAAAAGCTGTTTTCTATTCTATTACCGGAGGGCTTTTTGTTACTTCTTGCGATTATAAAAAAGAAGTTGGCAAACAACCTAACGTTCTTATCGTTATAAACGATGATATTTCTTTTCCCTACACAAGTTTTTCCAGTTGTCATTTTGTGAATACCCCTGGTTTTGACATGGTTGCTCGTTCGGGAGTTTTTTTTGAGAATTGCTATGCGGGTTCTCCCGGTAGCGCTCCTTCCCGCAGCTCGTTAGTTACGGGTCGATACCATTGGCAAAACGAACAATCCGGGCAACATGCTTCGTCGTGGATGAAAAAATATGTGCCAATTGTAGATATTTTTGAAGCAAATGGTTATTTAACCGGTTTTACCGGCAAAGGCGTTGCTCCGTTCCAATATTCAAGAAACGAAAACGATACGCTTTGGCGCAACGATAATGCTGCAGGGAGGGCATACAACCGCAATCGCTACGAAAGAGGTTCGGTTTCAGACTCCCGAACTGCAAATCATATAGGATTGATAAATTATTTTGCAAATTTTCGTGAGTTCATGCAAGAACGAAAAGATAATCAACCGTTCTATTTTTGGTACGGGTCTACTGAGGCTCATCGTGATTTTGAGAAAGATTCCTGGAAAAGGAACGGGAAAAGCTTGGAAACGGTAAATGTTCCGAAGTTTTTGCCTGACACACCCGAAATCAGGGGCGATATACTCGACTTTGCCGTAGAAATCGAATGGGCTGATATGCACCTTGTCAAAATGTTGAACTATTTAGATTCTATTGGCGAGCTGCAAAATACTATCGTAATTGTTACTGCCGACAACGGTATGCCTTTTCCCAGAGCAAAAGCAACATGTTATGAATATGGCTTGCGCGTGCCTATGGCAATAAGCTATCCTGCCGCTTTCCCCGGTAACAGACGCGTTATTGACCCTGTCAGTTTTGTAGATATAGTTCCTACTCTTTTGGAAATCACCGGCTTAAAACCCGATGGTATGATGCCCTTTTCGGGAATAAGCATAGTGAATATTCTAAAGTCAAAAAAATCGGGCGTTGTAGATCCTGCAAAAAAATACATTTTTGCCGGACGCGAACGCCATTCATCGTCGCGTTGGAATAATCTGGGTTATCCGCAAAGGGTCGTCAGAACAGCCGAAAAACTATTGATATGGAACCTGAAACCTGAGCTTTGGCCCGCTGGCGACCCGCAAGCAATGAACCCGGTAACAAAAGAATTGTATCCGATGTATGGAATAGACAACAACGGAACACATAATCCAGATCATGCTTTTACCGATGTAGACCCAAGTCCGTCAAAATCGTTTCTCGTCGAAAATTATTTAGACCCCGAAATCCGACCATTTTTCGACCTGGCTTTCGCAAAACGTCCTGAATTTGAATTGTTTGATATATTAACCGACCCTTATTGTCTGAACAATCTTGCCGGAAAGCCCGAATATGCATCAATCGAAGCAGAACTGAAATCTGTTTTGCTCCAAGAGCTGAAAAAAACGGGCGACCCAAGAATTGTCGGTACCGATAAGGAAGTATTCGATAAATATGTCAGATACACTAACCCAATGCGGACGTTTCCCGAGTATAAATGCACCCAAAATTAAAAAAACTCAAAAAAATTTGGTTTGTAAAAAAAAAATATTTATCTTTGTTGCGTTAAAAGTTAATAAGAAAATGATAGCAGCATTTAAAAACAAACCGGCAAAAGCCCCTTATATCATAGCCAATCCCATCTACGACACGGTATTCAAGAAGTTGATGGAAGACCGCGTGGTGGCAGCCTTCTTTATAGAAACTCTTATAGGCGAGAAGGTTGAAGATGTTGCCCTGATACCGCAGGAATACACTTACAACACGAAACTCAAAGTACGCAAAAAAAAGAATATTGACGAAGAAAATAAGCGAGAAAACACCGATATAACCGAGACTATAAGTGAAGATAAAAATCAGGAAAATGCCAACGCAGAAACGAAAGAAGAAAAATTTTCGATCATTCGTTATGATTTTGTGGCGACAATTCGCACAGAGAACAACGAACACAAAAAAGTATTGATAGAGCTTCAGAAATCGCGAAAACCGGCAGACTTGATACGTTTTCGCACATACACTGGCGAGTTGTACAAACGTGTGGACGTTGTGAATGTAGATAATGGAAAAATAGAAAAAGCGTTGCCTATCATTTGCATATATCTTCTGGGCTTTACCGTTCCTAATTTTGGCTCACAAGCCTTCAATTCGAAGCGTTCTTATTGGGATATGATTGAAGGAACTGAGATAGTGGCTCGAAATGAATTTATTGAGGCTCTTATGCACGATGGTTTTTTCGTTCAAATACCGTATATACAGCGCAAAAACAAACAGAAAAAAGAAAATTTAGAAGATTTGTTGAGTATTTTTGAGCAGAAAAATTTTGTAGACAAGGAAATAACCAAAGAATACAACCAGCCGATAAATAATGAAATCGTTCGCGAGATGATAGATATTCTTACTTTTGTTGCAGCCGACCCAAAGGAACGGCGACAACTTGAAGAGGAATATTTTGCGCAATTAGATGAAGAGGGCTACGAAAAAGCGCTTAAAGACCTAGCCCAAGCAGCCCAAGACCTAGCCCAAACAACTCAGGACCTGGCACAAGCAAACCAGGACATAGTCCAAAAAGACCAAGTCATAGTCCAAAAAGACCAAGTCATAGTCCAAAAAGACCAAGTCATAGCTCAAAAAGACCAGGACCTGGCCCAAAAAGATATAAATTTCGTGAATAACACATACAAAGCAGGCTTATCCGTAGAGGACATCGCTAAATATACAAACCTGACAACACAACAAGTGATAAACATCATCAACCATGACACTAAAACCACATAAAAAAAATATACATACAATCCTTAAAGACAGTAAGATGAAGACAGTTAAGAGTGCGACAGCCATCTTTTTCTGGGGATACACGGATTGGGCTGATAGTACTGATGTTCACGGATTTTTTGGAGGGAAGGAGAAAAAAAAGTGTAAATTTATATAAGGATAAAAAAAAAGTGTAAACTTTTTTTAGGACGGGTCATATGTCAGATACACTAACCCAATGCGGACGTTTCCCGAATAGAAATGCAAAATGCACCCAAAATTAAAAAAAATTAAAAACCTGAAAAAGTAAAAAAAATCACATAAAAATTTGGTTTGTAAAAAAAAGATATTTATCTTTGTCGCGCTAAAAGTTATAATTTCTTCTCAAAATGTATATGTATATTTTGTAATGTATTTGAACTCTAAAATATCGCCAACGTCTGAACTCCTTGTAGAACAAGGGGAAGAGTTTTTTGTCGGTAGTCGTCAGTCATTATCA
>Ga0099364_10012345_pt1 | contig 11530 bp, 14 predicted proteins | sample TergutTh196P3_FD_73070 | JGI IMG/M metagenome (GOLD analysis project Ga0099364, IMG submission 73070) | Microcerotermes parvus P3 segment gut microbial communities from Pointe-Noire, Republic of the Congo - Th196 P3 | ecosystem: Host-associated > Arthropoda: Insects > Digestive system > Gut ...
AGTAATCAACCCATAATTGTCTGCGGCATATTCATATATCGTCTCATAGTAACTCATGACAAAAGTATACCAATAACGGTATACTTTTGCAAGTGAAATAATTAATTTTGTGATTGATTTGGCAAAAAACAGTTGCGCTATAAACAAGCATAGTGTTCGTTTATGGCGCAACTGCCTATGATTTGGCACCCCCGGCGTGATTCGAACACACTACCTACCGCTTAGGAGGCGGTCGCGTAGGTTTTTACGGCGTCTCCCCGGGTGCTTTACAATGCCCTGAAACCCGCTTGGTTCCAAGCTTTTCATAGGAACTGTTTGCTGTACGGTGTTGCTGCGTATTTCCTGATATTCTCCTGTTTTTGAGCGTCCAATTAGCAAGCTATTAGCTGGAGGGGCAGGCGGTTGAGGGTGATCCTATTAGCAGAATCCTAAAAAGCACACTTTTGGGAGATGCCGTTCTGACCAACGGCGTCTCCTTTATACAGCTCTTCCAACGTGGGTATGTTGATAGGCATGGGCTTCAATCGCGTATTCGTCGAGTCATATTACTCCAACTAATACATGACCATTTTAATGAAGGCGGAAAACTACTGTTGTCAGAACCTGATTTGCATATATCAGCTAATTTCTTTGCGGCTGTGACTGCCTCTGGATTTTTCACACGGGGGCCTTCAACATTTTCATCGGTAATCTCAGTCTTTAAGTATTGAATCCAGTTCTCAATTCGGTATTTAGGAAATGCGAAAACAACTTGGTCAAATAAATCCTGACTAATACCTTCAGCTTGAGCCGCTTTCCGATATTTTGCTTTCAGAGCATCACTGTCTTTGCAATCATCGACATCGGCCATTACAATCAAGGTGGTATTGCCGCCCCTGCTGCCGCAAATCTTTAATTCCTTCGGAAATCTTTCTAATAATCGAGTTTTATCACCGCATGGAACAAGCGTCCACGGGCGCATCCACTTGGCGCTATATGCTTTTAAAAAGCTGTTTACGAAAGATCGGTCAACACTGTTTGGTCTACCTTCATGCAGGCAAATAATTTGTGTCCGTTTCATTGGAAATCCCCCTTCATGCTAATCATGAACCCATCCCCGAGTCAAGGCTTCCCGGATTGTTAATCCTTCTTGGATCTCCAACGGTTTTACGCGCGTTGGGGAGTGGTGGTTATCTCGGAAGAAATAAGTTATTTGTGTTGAGGCATTTTCCAAAATATCGGCGTTGTGCGAAATCAAAATCAGTTGCCGCATATCATCGACGATTTCGCTCATCTCTAGCATCCAAGGCTGCAATTCCTGCAAACTGATAAAATTATCTGGTTCGTCAATCATAACGGTCATATTGCTTTTGGCCATACTTAACGCGGCGTGTACGATATACAAAGCCACAAGCATTTTTTCACCGTCGGAAAGCTGCCCAAAGCGCAAAAGTCCCCCAGTGAAATTGAACTCAAGCTGCTTGACGGAAGCACCCAAATCAGATAGTTTGAGGGACTTGAAATCATCAGGCCAAATCACTTGCAGCGATTGCCGCAACACATCCGTCCAATCTTGATCCTGGGCGAAATGTCTGTACCATGAAATGATATTGCTCATATTCAACGCCGCATACTCGGACTCAAATCTACTTTCATTATCAAACAAATGCGCGTTAGGACGTAGAATGACGATGCTAGATATAGCCTTTTGAAGTGTTGCTACATGCTTTTGGGCGTTAGTTGGTTGAAAAGCGGAAAGAGCCGTCTGCCGCCAATCCAGAGAGAATGATTTGTCTCTCCCAAATTGAACACGTTGTAAGTCTCTCGTAAACAATTCCTCCCCATCGCAACGCGCAGTTTCCGTTACGATTCGCGGTTGCTCATACTCTGCGACCTGTTGGATATGCAGTTGATATATGAATTTATGATTGTTTTCCTCAAGCTCTATCTCAAACTCCTGTATATCGCTGTCAAGCCACTTGCAAAACTCCAATTGAGATATAGTGCGTTTAGAATCATCGCCGGCACTGCCCAGAAAACAATTGCCCGCAGCTAAATCACGAACGAACCTTATCGCGTCAAAAACGGAACTTTTCCCCGTCCCGTTTACGCCACAGAAAACATTCATCTCATCGAAATGAAGTTCAAAGGCGACTAAGCATCTGTAGTTGTTAATATATACCCTTTTGATCATTTTCTGACCTCCCAACGACATTCTTTGCTCCCTTGATTAACGAGGGTACTCCGTCTCAACGTATTGCGTTTCGGGCAATATCCATTGTCGCGTACAGTCACTTCCAACTGTTTCGCGATCATATTATCAAGCTGTACACTAACCTGCTTCATATAATAACACCACCTTGTTCTGAGAAGTCAAATTGTTTCATGATGCACCACATTTCCAATCAGCGGATATGGTTCTGCGGCTACACCGAACATTAAAGCAAATCTTTTGTCTTTGTATTCATCCCTAGGTGTATTAGCTAATTCTTTTTCAGTGTCGGCAGTATAAATCACGTAGCCTACATCGTTATCTCCTTGATCAACTATCTCAGTTATAACCATAATGAAATACTGCGTTCGATATTTCTCCATTGCTGCACGCGTCGTCATGATTTCTTTTGTTTTTATTTCACTTAGCATATCGGCCTCCTCTTGAACTTGTGGTATTAATTAAGATACCGTTTACGATACATTCAGAAGCAGGAGCATGATTCCGCTTTCGGTTAGTCCCCATGTGTCGTTAGTATAATACATCATAGTGGATTTTTCCACTATATTTCTCTAATGGACGCAACAGTGGGGGATGTCTGCGTACATCACCCGCTGTCCGTCTGATTATTATGACAAATGCTGACTTTTCCTACATGCCGGTTTCTCTACTTTTCTGCCTCCCATGCATCTACAATTCCACTTGCCGGGTATCTGAAGCGATCACTTTGCTACGCTGCGAAACCGATTTTCTTGCTGCTGTTTTCAATATGATAACACAGGTCTACTCCCATATCTTGGACAAAGATCGCAAGGTGAATGCACAGAAGTTTGAAGCGGCTTTCTATTCCAATCCCGATATACGGGATGTGAAGCCACCACCGCTTGAAAGCAGTTCGGCGTTCGATATTCAGGCCTTACTTGCTGAGTTGCAGAGCAATCCCGCGCTTGCTGCCACATTGTCTCAGATTTTGTCGGATCAGAAGTCTTGAAACCATATTAGCAAAACCCTGCTTTTTATTAGCAAACCTTCAAAAACTGAGAAGCCGCCTATTAGCAAGAACTCATAGAATATTCATCCCAAGACTCATCGGCACAGATGCGATGATTGCCACTCGTAGTGCAGAGAAAAAACGCCTAAACCATTGCGGTTTAAGCGTTTGTGGCACGCCAACTAACGCCAAATCCGAACCGGGTTAAGGTATCGGCAAGGGGGTATGTGATTTTGGTGCGGCTGTAATATCTGGGCTTAAAGCACGTTTCGCCCTAATCCAAAATCTTCCAATACCCACTTGTGTCAGAACCAAGCCTCTCAATTCGCTTCTGATTTCTCAACTCATCTAAATCGCGTTGAATTGTTTTTATTGATACATTAAGAGCTTTTGACAAATCAGACATTGTAATTGCCCCGTCTGCCAATAACAACTCAATTATACTATTCCTCCGGGTATCAGCTTTATTCTCACGGACATTATTTTCTGTTTTGTCTAGGACATTTACAGGGACAATGTCTAAGACATTGTCTTGGACATTCTTTGGAATCATATTCGCAAACGATTCATGCTGGTGTATCGTCACGATGAAATAGTTCCGATCCTCATCCGTTTCAAACACAGGCGGCGGGGAACCGTTGCTCTCCAACGAGCGTAAAATCTTCGTGATTCCGGTGGATTTCTTTTCTGATAAATCAATTTCCTTCAGAAACTCACCTATGCGACGGTTTCGATAGCGGCGGGAAACCGCTTGCCCGGTATTGAACTTATCCATGCTGATCCATTTCTCCGGTCCGGGATGGTTTATCACCATGATACGATCTATATAAACGCGTATCTCTACCGGCTCTTGAATTCTATAGGATTTATGAAATACGGAATTTACAAAAATTTCCTCCAAGGCTGCGTATGGATAATTAAAGAAACGGTCAGCTTCAGCGCGATGCGGGTGCTTTACCACCTTCTCGACAAGTAGGACTGCATTGAGATATGATAGTGCATCCCATACCTGCTTCTGAATTGGTCCGGTGAAAATCTTCTCGGTAAAATCATCAGAACCTTCTGCTTCCGGTGTATGAAAGTGAATCAGTTCAATCTGTGCGCCGGGGATAAATTTCTCCGGACGATCACCAAATATCAGCAACCCTATGTTCCGAATATCAATGCCAACATCGGTAGGATTCGCTACTTCAAGAGCAATCAAAATATCTTCCATCGGCTTCTTGTTGATTTCGTCTACCAGAGAACTGTTGCTAATCCTAAGAAAATCCTCCAAATGAGCGCGCCTTATATCAGCGATTTTGGCTTGTCGGTTTATGCGGTCATCATATGGGAGTGAGTTGAACTTATCAAAAAGCTCCGAGAGTTCCGAGCCTTTCGCTATGGTTTTAAACGAAGCCGGTTTAATCCAATACTCCTTGTGCTTGCTTTTTGAGAACACATCCTCGGGAGCCGAGTATGGCCCGGCATCTCCGGCAGAACACCAGAGATATAGTAGATGCTTATCCTGATACTGTACGATTTCAATCTTTGGCAAATAGCGTGGCATGATGAAATTGCAGTACTCAAACAGTTTTTGTTGAATCTCATCCAGATTGTCCTCGCTTATGCCAATGGGTGGCAAAGAAGGGCGGCCATATCTCTCCTCAATTCCGATGACTATGTATCCACCGTTTGTGTTGTTAAAATCATTTGCATAAGCACAGATTGACGTTATCACTTCCGACGGATTCCAACCGCGCTTGTATTCAACGCGGTCGCTCTCCACCACGCGGTCTTGTAATAAGGTTTCCAGTTTTAATGGGATCATTGGACATCAGCTCTTTTCTCGCTAAGAGATTAACATACTTAAGGTACTGTTTATTGTACAGCCTTAAGCAAAGCGAACGTACCACCCACAATGTATTTATTGTGTCTAATGACGTTCGCTTGGCTCTGTTTTGGCACGCCCGGCGCGGTAATATCCGAACGGAAAGCCTTTTCAACTTCAGCCAAAGTAACTGTCTTTGCTTCTTCCTTGGAATTGAACATAAGCACAAGCCTGTCGTCGTAGAGATAAATCGCATTTACGAAGGTGTCTATCAGCAGTTGGCGTTGGTCCTGTTTTGAGGCATCAAAGCCTCGGAACTTGTGCAGCCAGAATAGAATTTGCTCCCGTGTTAGTAAAGGTTTCTCCATTTCTTCTTGCAAAATCTTGACTTCTAAACCGCTCTTGGCTTCTTCGAGATCGTCAAGGCGTTTTTTTGTGGACTGGTTCAGTATGCCCTGCTGTATGGCGTTGAGCATATTGTCAATCCCGCGCTCAGTTTCGGCAAGTTGCTTGCGGAGCATGGGCAGGGTTATGTTCTCTTGCTTCTGCAATTCTAAAATCTTATCCGCGATTCTATCTAAGATACTATCATCTGCTAAAAGTTGCACCGCCTGATTAACAACGAGATCCTCGATCCAATTCTTTTTTACCGACTTCTTAGAGCAGGCACGGTGTTTTTTAGCCGTCGCGCACTTGTAGTATTGGTAAATCTTTGTCGTTGAACTGGTGCCGCTCTCGCCCACCATATAAGCTCCGCATAAGCCGCAGTACAATTTTGTTGAGAGCAGGTAACGTTCTTCAACCGCTTTCGCTCTTGCAGGAGCTTTTTTATTCTTTGCGAGTTTTTCTTGAACCTGCTCAAACAAATCAGGCGGCACGATGGCAGGGACGCCGCCTGGTATTACATGCTTGTCATAGTGATAATCGCCTACATAAGAGCGGTTCTTCAGCATCCGGTTTATCGTGTCAATGCTGACCTGACCCTTACGGTATGATTGCACACCGCTGTCGTTGAGCCATTTTACAATCTCCGTGAACTTGTGTCCGTCATTGTATCTTTTGAACGCCTCCAGAACGAACGGGGAGGTAGTGGTGTCGATTTGATAATTTAGGTCATCGTCGATGTAATATCCGATGGGGATACCGCCGCCATTCCATTTACATTTCAATGCGTTTTCATTCATACCGCGCTTCACTTTCTCGGATAATTCCGCGCTGAAAAATTCAGCGTAACCCTCAAGCAGCGACTCTAACAGAATGCCTGTTGAATCCTCTGCGATAGCTTCGGTTGCTGATACGACCTTGACGCCGTTTTTGCGTAGAATGCTTTTGTTCTGCGCGCTGTCATATCTGTTTCTGGCGAAGCGATCTAATTTCCAAACCAGTACGACATCGAACAATCGTTTGGCGCTGTCCTTTATCATTTTTTGAAACTCAGGACGCGCATCCGTTTTTGCAGAGTAGGCTCTGTCTATGTAACTGGAAACAACAGTCATGCCGTTCTTCTCCGCAAATTCTTTGCACTCGCGAATCTGTCCATCAATGCTATTTTCCGTCTGGCTGTCCGAACTATAGCGACAATACAGCACCGCACGCATCAATCATCACCTTCAATCTCACCTTCACTCATACCAGAGTCATCGGTTATCGATTTAAGTTTCTTTGCGTTCAAAGGTGACACGGCTTTTTTGCCGGTCTGTTGCTCATACTGCTCACGCGCAGCCTTTGCAACGCTGCCGCCGCGTCTTGCGACACGCATATGATCGCCCATTGTTTCAGGTTCATCTTGACGTGTAATGTCGGTAGCTGTAACCTCTGCAAGCATATTCAACACCAGTTCTACATTCGTCATGTGGTCTCGCAGACCTTCCTTTTTTAGTCCCTTAAACTGCTTATATTGCCGAGTGGTCTTCCCTGACCAAGTCCTCGTTATCTCATCAGTTAATATCGCAAAATCTCGCTTGTCTGTAACGCCATGCTTTTCCCATTCGTCTGTGAGTTCTTTGCGAACCTCTATTGTCTTGAGGCGTTGATTTATCCAGTTACGGGAATAACCTTTTTTGAGATACGTTTCCAATGCCCGGTCAATGGCAAGTTCCGGGTCGGCAGTTTCGTCTATACGTTCGCTTCCAACCCTCGCCAACCATAATTTGAAAGGTTCAGCTTTTTTGGATGGTATGGACTGAATTAGTCGCAGAAGCTGTTCTGTATCAGCGACATCGGTGTTATAGAATTTGCCATCAGCAGCCTGCATTTTCAGTTGACTACAATTTGTAGTCAACTCACTGCCCTCTTTTTTAAGTCGTGTTTTTAACACACTCCAATACTTGCGTCCATCCGCACTATCAGCAAGCACCGCGCAGACATCCGCAATAGAAAAGTACCACTTCTCATTTTCTTCGTCCCAGTGAGTTCGTATAGTTTTTTCTTCAAATAATTTAATGGAATCATTCTTATCCATTGTCTGACCCTCCTGCCAGTTTGAACAACATTTCTTTGAGATTATTGCTTATTGGCGAGTTGGGGTCGAAGCACATTTCCACGAACTCGCGCCATTCACCGGAGTTAGATAATTTGTCTTTCAAAAACTCCGGCTGATAATCAAATCTTTTCCCTTGCGGGTCTTCACATCTACCAAGAATATAATCTGCGGATATGTCAAAGAAGTCTGCATATTTCAACAGGACACTATCCGGTGCTGACGCTTGATTATGCTCGTATCGGTTTATTGCTGATTGAGAAATACCGAGTTCTTTTGACAGCTTTAGTTGCGAAATGTTCAGGCTTTCTCGCAACTCCGACATTCGTCTCGCAACAATTTCCATATCGTTTCCTCCAACCAGTATAATTGCTTACAGCAATTATACTGCGCAACAAGATACTTGTCAAGTATCAAATGGGATTTGACTACTCTTATCGGGGTTATGACCTTGACAAGACCTAAACATATTTGCTATAATGACAATAGCGGACGCAGTCGGGAGCATTTAGCTCTTGACAGGGCATCCGCTTAATAAATTTTATGGAGGGGTCAACGTGAAAATTGCCGACGAACAGTACCAAGTACCCGCCGACGCAATCGAAGCGTTGGCCCGGCGACTGCTCCCAGCGATTCGCTCATACTTTGAGAGCGAGGAGGGCAAGGCGGCTTTCGAGGAATGGAAGTCGCGGCAAGTCGCCGAAGCACAGTCAGTGCCAGTAGAGAAAAAACTGGCAAGCTGACACCATGACCGGGGCGGGAGAAATCCCGCCCCTTGTCATTTTTCTGCGTTGGTAAACATTAGCGACCACAGGGAGCGCGGCAGACGAGCGAAGCAAGGCTTTTGTGGGTTTGGGAGCCTGCTCTCAACAAGTGAGTTTGTGCAGAGTGTAACGGCACAAACATTGCTTGCGGGAATTGAACAAGCCAATAATGCCAAGTTGCCGATATAAGCAGTTTCCGTTTTGGCAAGCAATCGAAGTGAGTATCCACTTCCATACCCGCAAGCAGTGTTTCCGCTACCGCAGAACCATCCTTGCGGCTTGCTAGGGTGAACCCCTAAGACCCTCTCACTGCGCCCAAAATTGGGTACAGTGTTAAGCCGGCGGAGCCGTCTGCTGTGCGTTCCTGCGGAACGCTATTTTAGAATATATAGCTTGTCGTTTCTAGACACAGAACGCAGTTACGCGATTGTCAGAATAATTGCTGTTACAATAATGCCTACCGCAGCAAGCACGGCGGTCAGGCAACCGGCATTTCGTTTGACTTTGGGCGGCGACTTCTTATCTGCATCGCCTATATCATGCTCGTCGTCGAAAAGTACCATATCGGTGAGAATCCAGTCTAACTCATCAATCTCACCATCTCCATCCCAATCAATAAGCATTTTGGCTCCTCCTAGAAATACTCATCTGCAAAGAACACCTCATCTTGATAATACTCTTGGTAGTCTTCAAAAAGACCTTCATAGTACTCTTGATAGTCCTTGTAATTTGCCCTTTGGCTACTCAAATAATCGTCTATTGAGAAAATCTCACCGTCATTGTTCCAATCGCTATTTGGCATAACGGTAACTCCTCACCGTATAGAATCAGATAAGTTGATTGGCTGTAAGATTCTTCTATCTGTCAGAATGGCAAATAAATATGAAGGTGCCTGCAGATGTTGAATGGGCGTAGTTTTTTCCAACGGCATATATTCAAGTGCCTGTTGAAAAACGCCCTTTGAAATGTCCCTGTTTGTCGTACTCAGTTTTATTCGATTTGCGATTACAGAGTATTTAAACGGTTCCCCACGTTTCTTATAAAATGTTTCGCCTTCGTGACTTACGATGTTACGCCAAATCATGTCAATGTCATGGTCGCTTATATTGCTTCTTTTGACAGCGTTTTTGCAACTGTTACCTGAACGGTCGTCATGCTTTGATGTTTTTGTTGGTACTTCGTCAACATTAACGCACTGGACTGAAACCTCATCAATTGCTGATGTGGAAAAAGATCGCATTACTGAGCCATTATACGGTGGTTTCAGCGAAATGAGCAGCCTACTCTCGACAAGTTTATGCTCGCCTGTTTCGTGGAAGTACAGAGCGACTTTATTACCTTTGGTGTACTCGCTTATAACCATCGTATTGATTTTACAGTTTGTTGGCTGGCCGCCTCGGAAACAGTTCTTAGGCGAAATATTTCCATAGCCCATATTGTATCTCTTCCTGAGATCCACACATTCACCGATGTACAGCAGCTCTTTTCCGCTAATCAAAGCGTAGACTCCACTTCTGCCAGCCCATTCGGAATTAATCGAGAACTTACAAAATGGGCCTTTACCGTACGGATTTATTTTGCTAGTCGCGTGTTTGGTATATCGTGTCTGCGGCATAAATTGCTTAATTTGACCTGTGGGGTCTCGATCGGGATTAAGCTCCTGAACATAATGAAATTGAATACCCTCAATCTCCACTAAATCTTCATTCCGAAAAATAATCACGGAACAATCTCCTTTACATTTTTTTTACACGCATTTCAATAATCACGCAGCACTTTCATTATAATCATCATGAAATCGCATATATTTTTTTATGTTACTTATTTTTACTTTTCCGTCGTAATACCTCGCTCTCCCAAACCACATAGGCGCGGTATACATGGTGACACATCGACCTGAAGCATCAACTATGAAGAAAAACGACTGGTATACCAATATCCGGCAGTCACTTTTTGCTTCGTTATCTCGTAGATATGCTCGCTCCTTTGCCATAAATTCTTCCGCAGTCTTGCCGCGCTTTAGCGCATTCGAAATAAAGTGTTCAGATTGCTTGCGCGTTAAACCAACTCTTTCCATTACTCGTTGAACGCCGTGGTATGAAATCATAATTTCTGCTCCTCTCTGTATTGTCTTTTTTGTTCAAATACAATAAGTTTTTTTCTTACATCAACTTCCACTGTTTCAAAACCAACGCCTAACCAACTAAGAGCTATGGAGTGTGATTTCGTATTTGCCCAGAACTCTCTATACTTATAAGCTGATGGCGGTAACTTAAAACCAAGTATTTGCTCTAAATCCTCGAAGGACAATGATATTCGAGAGTGTTCATTATTATACAGATAGTCTGATAACAAACGATACTTTTTACTTGGTGGTGGTAGCGCATTGGCATCAATGCGTTTTTCGTAAGAACCAATAGGTCTAATTTCACCCATTTCCAAAACAGCAACTTTTTCTTCTAAGGTATTAATCCTTGAAAGTAATTCCAAGATTATTCGCTCATACTGCATGGCAATTCTTCTCCTCTGTCAATTATTCCATTTCCGTTATGCAACAAGTTCCAAAGTAAATATATCACAACTGTATTAATATGTCAAGTATATTTTTGCACATTTCAGCACTTTATATGACATGTTGAAAAATGTTTTATGGCATTCATTCGCCTACCCCAACCAACACAAAAACCCGAAAGCCTCGCCGATGACTTTAATGTCATCCGGCGAAACGTTCGGATTACTTGTGCGTGGCACGCCAACTAACGCCAAATCCGAACCGGATTATGGTGTCAGCAAGGGGGTTTGTGGTGACTGTGAAGCTGTGATGGCGGCGACGATAGTATTGACAATCTGATTGCCAAATCATTTCTTATTCTCGTCACATTCTCCGAACGATAGAACTAAGAGTTCCGCAGCCGCTTTCAAATCCTTTACCCTTATCAAATTATCCCATGCGTCCTCTTTCCCTAATAAGTTCATCCCGCCATGCCAAACCAGAGAGCGGTCAAATACCGCAAAGCACTCTACTTCATTGTCAACAGAAACTACGTTTATGCCTGCTGATTTCATTTGCTCAATAAGACTATATGTAAATGCAGCATTCCCTAACAAAGAGTTATCCGGATTTTCGGTTATGACCGTTATTTTTACCCCCGCCTCCTGTCTTGATTTTGCAAGGAAAATCAGGCGTTCGATTTTTTGCATAATAATTCTGGGACTCGATATGACAATTTCATTCTCAGCCTCTATAATATCCTGCTCAAAAACATCCGTATAGCTGTTTGAATCATAAATTGCA
>Ga0099364_10012346_pt1 | contig 11529 bp, 7 predicted proteins | sample TergutTh196P3_FD_73070 | JGI IMG/M metagenome (GOLD analysis project Ga0099364, IMG submission 73070) | Microcerotermes parvus P3 segment gut microbial communities from Pointe-Noire, Republic of the Congo - Th196 P3 | ecosystem: Host-associated > Arthropoda: Insects > Digestive system > Gut ...
TAGTCAGTTGCGCTTGTTGGGCAGCTATTTTTATTGCGTCTTCCAAACTTCCTAAGCGGTCTACCAATCCGTTTTGCAGCGCCTGAGTTCCTGTCCAAATTCGTCCCTGTCCTATGGCATCAATTTCTTCCTTTGTTTTCGCTCGACCATCGGCGCAGCGAGTATAGAACACGTCGATAAAACGATTGATATAAGCCTGCACAATCCGGCGTTCATCATCGGTATATGGGTTAATTTTAGCGCCTAATAATAATGACGCTGTCTCCATGTCTGAATGTTTGTTTGTTTTCACTCCGTCGAAAGTCAAGCCTATTTTTTTATGCAGTTCTTCGCCCACAGGGACAAGGGCAAATCCTCCGATAGAACCTGTAAGCGTTGTAGGCTCGGCAATAATCATATCTGCTGCACAGGCGATGTAATATCCTCCCGATGCTGCTGCGTCACCCATCGATACAATTACGGGTTTTTCCTTTTTCAATTCGGTCACAGCGTGCCATATTTGCTCGGAAGCATACGCGCTGCCGCCGGGAGAATTGATGCGAAGAACCACAGCCTTTACGTCATTGTCATTTTTTAGCTTGCCAATCTCTTTTACATATTCTTCGTCGGTAATGATGTTGCCCAAAAGAGGACTTAATCCGGAGCCTTTGCCCTGAATAATCATTCCTTCGGCATAAAGAACTGCAATTCTGTCTCTGACGGCAAGCGATTTTTTTTCAGGTATGGAATTGATATTGGCAACCGTTGCATAACGCATTTTTTCAAAACTTGTCAAGCCAAACGTGTTTTTAATGTATTCATCCATATCCGATTCATACATCAAGTCATCAACAAAACCGTACTCCACCGATTTTTCGGGGGCAGAATAAGTCATGTACTCATCGGCATAGAGATTAAGTTTTTCAACCGGTATACCTCTGCTTTTCGATATGCCCGCTAACAGATGTTCCCAGACGCAGTTTATGAATGAACTTGTTTGTTCGCGATTTTCCTCGCTCATTCGAGTTTCAGTGTATGGTTCTATCGCCGCTTTGAAGGTGCCTACCCTGAAAGCCTCAAACTTGATGCCCAATTTGTCGTACAGTCCCTTGTTGAATTGATAGTATGACGACATGCCGTGAAACATGAACATTCCCTGTGGGTTCATTATTACCTTGTCGGCTACCGACGAAATATAGTACGCACTTTGGGTATAATAATCACCGTATGCGACAATAAATTTTCCGCTTTCCCTAAAATCAACAAGAGCATTACGTATCGGTTCAAGAGAGGCTATTCCAGCTGACAAGTTTCCGGTTTTGATGTATATGCCGGGAATTTTGTCGTTCTCTTTTGCAGTTTTTATTGCTGCCATTATATCGTCCAATCCAGTCGATTTTTCGGTTGGTCCAAATAAACCCGGCAAAAAATCAGTCGTTTTTCGGTCGGATATATTTCCTTCCAAAACGATTTTTAACATAGTGTTGTCTGTTAGCGAATAAAAGCCTTTTGAGCCGCTTCCCAAGCCAGACAGCATTGCTGCCAATATTCCTATGAAAATAATCCATACGAAGAACATGGCAATAAACACGCCCAAAATGGACGCAAACAACATTTTAAGAAAATTTTTCATTTTTTTTATTATTTATTAATTTTCAATTTTATTTGATTTTACTGTTTTTCCGAAAAATATAGACGCATAACGGTCGAACAGCTCCGGCGAATCGCTGGTTTTGAATATTCGTCCTCCTTTTTTTTCTAACTTACAATCCATTTCGGGATGTCGTCGCAGATAATCAGCCAAACTTTGTGCGACTATACTTCCCTGCGACAAAATTTTTACTCCCGAAGGAGTGTATTGTTTTATTTTGTCTATCAACAGCGGATAATGCGTGCAGGCTAATATCATCACGTCAATATCAGCGCTTTGCTGCATCAGGTTTTCAATATGCTGGCGCACAAAATAATCGGCGCCCGATTTTTGATATTCGTTGTTTTCCACTAACGGCACCCACATCGGACATGCTTCCTGAAATACCTGAATGTCAGGATTATTTTTTCGTATTTCTATAGGATATGAGAAAGACTGTACTGTTCCTGCAGTACCCAGCACGCCAACATGTCCTGAGCGGGTGTACTGTTGAATAACTTCAGTGGTGGGTCTGATAACGCCCAGTACACGGTGTTGAGGCGCTAATAAGGGCAAATCGCGTTGCTGAATGGTGCGAAGAGCTTTTGCAGAGGCGGTATTGCACGCCAAAATCACTAAACGGCAGCCTTCGTCGAACAGGTATTTTACACACTCAAGCGTGTATCTGTACACAGTTTCAAAGGAGCGCGTACCGTAAGGCGCACGGGCATTGTCGCCAAAATAACAGTAATCATATTGCGGCAACAGCCTCACAAATTCCTTCAACACCGTCAATCCTCCGTATCCCGAATCAAAAACGCCTATCATAGTTTTCAGTTTCTCGAAAATAATGTCTGGTAACTGACAACCAATTAATGATTACTTTCCATCGTTCTTTGCTTCGATGCTCAACGTAGCGTGCGGCACTGCACGAAGACGTTCCTTTGGTATCAGTTGACCGGTTTCACGGCAAACTCCGTACGTCTTTTTTTCAATACGTATCAAGGCAGCCTGCAGGTGCTGAATAAACTTAAGTTGACGCTGTGCCAACTGTCCGGCTTCTTCTTTCGATAAGGCTGCTGCTCCCTCTTCCAACACCTTAAAAGTAGGCGAGGTGTCTTCCGTATCATTGCCCATACTGTTGGTGATTGTTCCCCGCAGCAAATCATAATCCTTCCTTGCTTTATCCAATTTTTCAAGAATGAGTTCTTTAAACTCATCCAATTCTGGATCTGAATATCTCGTTTTTTCAATCATGGCTCTAAAAAAATTTCGCAAAATTAGTTAATTTTTACAAAATGACAAAACATTTTACATTTTTTACAAATTTCGGCACAGAATTTGATTGTAAATTTTTACATGATATATTGTAAATATTTTATTTGAAATGAAGCGCACTGGCATAGTTATTCTTTTCAGTATTTGTGCTTTTGTGGCTCATGCCCAGTATGTTGGCTCGGTGTTGGAAGCTGTCGATTCGTTAGACGACCAGCCCGATATTGCTTTGGAAATAATAAATCGCGCAATAGATAACAATCCTGATTCGGAAGAATTGTTGAAAGTTCGCGCAGATGCCTACGAAAATTTGGGGCAATTTGATAAAGCCGTTGCCGATTACTTGCTTTTGACGCAAATTTCGCCTGATGACGAAATTCTTTGGTTTGGGCTTGGGCGTAATCAGCATTTGAACGGACAACTGCATGACGCCAAGAAAAGTCTTGACCGCGCTACTAAACTTAATCCAAGATTACTGCCGGCATATCATACCAAAACAGAGATATTGCTACAGCTAAATCGTAGTGAAGACGCTCTTAAAGTTAGCGATTCTACTTTGCGAATTGCCGAAACAGCAACGACGTATTTTCTACAGGGAGAAGTATACAGTAGTATGCAATCGTGGCAAAGAGCGGAATGGGCATACTCTTCGGCAGTTAAAATTGACAAGGGATATATTGATGCTTATATTGCTTTAGCCAAAATAGCTGCAAACACCAATAAGGCAACAGAAACACTTGAAGCCGCCGAGTCAGCGCTCGCGATAGACCCAGATTCAGAAGAGGCGCTAATAGCCAGAAGCAGAGGATTAGCATTAGAAGGGGATTATTTGAATGCTATTGAAGACGCTACATATGTTATCGGACTTAATCCAAATAATGCCTATGTTCTATATTTACGGGGAACATACTACATGAGCGCTAACAGACCGCGAGAAGCGTTGGGCGATTTTGAACGGGCATTGACGTTTCAACCCGACAACTGGCGGGCATTAGCCGGACGGGCAGATGCACACGCAAAAACGGACAACAAAAATGACGCCCATGAAGGATACCTGCATTTATTGAGAATAGCAGCAAATTATCCCGAAAAAGATGCCATTACACAATTGGCTGAATTGCAAATATTTGAACTATTCCGTGAAAATCAACCGCCGGTGCTTGTTATTACAGAGCCCGAAGCGTCAGAAAATTTCGAAATTTACGTTTCGGCTTACATGCAATCCATAGCAATAAGAGGTACTGTGTCAGACGAAAGTCCTATAAAGTCGCTGATTATTAACGGGCAAAATATTCCGGTGGTTTTTATAGGCAACGATTATGAATTCGCAGCTATTGTGGCGCTAAATAACGTGAACGAAATAATGATTGAGGTATCTGACGTGTACGATAACGTAAATAAAAAAACTTACAAACTAATAAGTACTGAATAAATTTTGTTTACAATAAATTTTCGGCAAAATTATTAAGCATTATTTTGAACCTGTACACTGCTATTTTTATATAGTGTTTTTTATCGTTTTAGAATACTTTCAGATGTTCGTCGTTTATCACCATCGTATCGCCCACTTGCTTTAGAATAGCTATACCCCGCTCGACACATTGGTTTTCCAATTCGGGATAAAACGCCATAGTAGCCAATCCGAGGTATACGCGGTGATTATTATATTCCGGAAAATTTACTCTGAATGTTTGGGGCTTTTTCAGAACTTTCGGGAGGTCATTTTCGTGAGCTTTAAACTTCACCTCAACTATTCCTATTGAATGTCCGTTGATCAACAGGATGTCGTATTCGTCATTAAAATTATTTTTGATACCTTTTACGTTCTTGAAAATTGCGTCAAATTTTTCGCCGAAAAAATTTTGTTTTCCTTTTTCAAGAGAATTTGAGAAATATTCTTCGGCGAATTTGCCAAAATTTTGCGACCATGAGCCAAACATACGGTCATATTCTTTCATCTTCCGTTTGTGCTCTTCGCGCGATTTTTCGAGTGAAGCTTCTATTTCCTTCATTTTCTTCTCGTGCTCTTCGTGCGATTTCTTCATTTCCAGCTCGAAATCTTCGCGCAATTTCTTCATTTCTAACTCGCGTTCTTTTCGCGATTCTTTCATTTCCTGCTCGCGTTCTTTTCGCGATTCCTTCATTTCCAGCTCGCGTTCTTTTCGCGATTCCTTTATCATCCTGTCGGTTTCACGCAGGGCTGCCCACACGCTTTCAGGCGTTTCTACAGTATTTGACGAATTTTCCATTTTTTAAAATATTTTACAAAATTCAATGCTGCAAAAATAAGAAATTATTTTCAAACTACAAAAAAAAATGTTATTTTTTGTTAGCTGTTAGTCTTTAGCTGTTAGCCTGCATTATTCATAAAGAATAATAGATTAGCGCGTCATTGCGGCGCCAACGACTAACGACTAAAAACTACCAGCTATATTATTCACTCTTCATTCTTCATTCTTCATTCTTAATTCTTAACTCCTCTCGCCGTCTGCACTTTGCCATCGTTCTCGAAACGAAAAACGTACACCCCCGCAGGCAGATGTTCCAAATTGATGGTTTCATCGTCGCTGTTTATCATTTGCGTGTGGACGATTGCTCCGGCAGAGTTGATGATTTGCATTTGTATCTGTACAGACGTGGCATGCCGCGTCTCTACCCCCGCCGTGCGTGTGCCGACAATCCGCACCGCGCCAGTGAACGGATTTGGATACACTCTCAATTCAGAAGCAAAGAACTCATCGGCTGACGTGACGCCAACAACATTCGGTTCGCCTGCTATCACAGTTCCTGCAGCGCTGTCGACAGTGAAATCGACGCTGCCGCTTACCGCGCCGCCTGTTAGATTGACAGGCGCTGAAGGAGCCGATACCAAACCGTCAGCTTCAACAACTACCACGTATGAACCTTCGGGAAGATTCTCAAAGATGTATTTGCCGTCGGCATCGGTTTCGGTGATGCGCACCAGCACATAATCATCAAGCCCGTCTGATTTCAGGAACGAGATGTGAATGTACAGATAGACAGTTATTCCGCCTGCCGACAGCGTCAGATTGACAACCGAGCCTTCTACAACTGCGCCGCCTGTTGGCAAGACGCCGGTAACTGTCACTGCGCAGGTCGCAGTTTTGTCGCCGTCGTTGGTGATTGCGGTGATAACAACGTTGCCGGCGCTTATGCCGGTTACCTTGCCCGCAGGATCGACAATAGCTATGTCGCGGTTGCTGCTTCTCCAGGTTATGGACTGGTTGGAGGCGTTGGCGGGAGTAACAGTGGCGACAAGCTGTTCGCTGACGCCAGCCGCTATGCGCAGCGACGTTCTGTTGAGCGATACGCCTGCAACGGATATGATGTCTTCTTTGGGGTCTTCAGGTTCTTCTTCTACAACCGTCCATTTTGCAAATAGCGTAATATTTGCGGTTATCGCGTCTTTTTCGAAATCCCAGGCATTGATGCAGGCTGCCTCTTTATACCAGCCTTCAAATTGGTAACCTTCTCGCGTTGGCTCTTCAGGCGATGCTGCATTGCTTCCGTTAGGGATGGTTTGCGACGCTACCGCGCTGCCGCCCTGCGAATCGAAACTTACCGTAAAGACGGCTATCCACTTGGCGTAGAGCGTGATGCTTGCGGTCACAGCATCATTAGCGAAATTCCATGCGTTGATGCAGGCAGCCTCCTTGTACCAGCCTCCAAAAGCGAAACCGGCGCGGGTGGGAGCAGCGGGTTGCGAAAGCAGTAAACCATCGCCGACAACCTGCGAAGCAACCGCGCTACCATCCTGCGAGTTGAATGTAACAGTGTGAGCAACCAACCAGCGAGCAAAAAGCGTAATGTCGGATGTTACAACATCTGCGGCAAAATTCCAGGCATTGATGCACGCTGCCTCTCTGTACCAGCCGCCGAAAACAAATTCCGCGCGCGTGGGCGCATCAGGCTCGACAACCTTGTCGCCAAGCTTCAAATTTTGCGAAGCCACCGCGCTGCCGCCCTGTGTATCGAAATCTACGGCAAAACCGGTAATTATTGTTCCGAAATCCCGCCAAACTGGAGCGTTGCGGTAGAGCGCCGCCGCTTCTTCCGACGGCACATAAAGAATACATTTAGAAAGATTTACGTTTTCAAAAATATCGAGTGGAACAAGTATCGGTTCTTCCCAATGCACAGTTACAGAAGTGAGAGCGGGAATATTCGCAAAAGCAGCATTCTCAATAGCAGTAGCGCTTGCGGGAATATCAATGGAAGTGAGAGCCGTATAACTAAATGCTCTACTGCGGATGACAATAACGCCTTCAGGAATATTGATGGATGTGATAGCTGTATTCTGAAACGCAGCGACGCCAATATAATTAACGCTTTCTGGAATGGTTGCGCGTCGTAGCGCACGATGTTCGTTAAAAGCGCCACCTCCGATACTTTCAACACCATACGGAATATCTATGGCAGTAATATTAATAAATCTAAACAAAACCAAGCCTTCACTAGTGATTCCGCCGGTAAGTCCGTCAGGCAGTATCAGCGTAGTAACTTTTTGCTGTAAATAGTTTGGAATTTGACAATTAAAGACCCCTTTTCCTGTAATTGTGAGGGTTCCATTCATATCGTATTCCCATGCCATCTCGTCGCCACACAAGCCTTTGGTTTGCGAAGGAATGGGGTCGCCGGCGAAATAAAAGTCGCTCCATACATCAGCGCTTCTGTATGCTGATTGAGCGCCCGGCGGCACGTGAAGCGTTGTCAGGCTCTGTTCGACGCCCGTAAACGCACTTGCATGAACCTGTATGGGGCTGTTCCAGTTAACGGTTATAGATAAAAGCACGGTATATTCAAACGCACACGAGCCGATGAAGGTGACGCTGCCTGGAATGTTTAGCGATTCGAGAAGACTCATGCCGTAGAAGGCATAACTTCCGATAGATGCAAGATTGTTGGGCAGCAGTACCGTATGAATTTGTGAGCTAAAACCGCTCCATGGAGGAGCATTATTGCTTGAATTATCAAAATTCCACATATCGCTATTCCCGCCCGAGCCAGTATAGGTTATGGTAAGCGTTCCGTTGCGGTCGTATTCCCATGCAAGGAAGTCGCCGCATTGTCCGCCGGGATTCGTCGTAGCGCCGGGAATATCAAAAAACATCCATCCACGCGCATTGGCGTAAAGGTTTTCTGTACCCGACGGCACATTTAGCGTTGCAAAACGATTTACATTAAACACATTGCTACTGAACACGTTATTACTGATAGAGATTGGTGAATTCCACTCTACTGTTACTTCGGTAATAGGCAAATTGTTAAACGCATTATTGCCGATAGCAGTAACGCTGTTTGGAATTTTAACAGATGTGAGCGACGTATTTCTAAACGCTTCACCGCCGATGGTAGTAACGCCATCGGGAATTTTAACCGATGTGAGCGACGAATAGTAAAACGCTCTATCGGCTATGTCAGTAACGTCGTTGGGAATTATATAGCTATCGTCCTGTTTGCCGGAAGGATAGTATATCAGCGTTGTTTGTGATTTGTTGAACAACACTCCGTCTACAGAACTGTAGTTTGGATGGTTTCCAGCTACGTTTATACTAATCAGGTTGATACAAGATGAAAATGCTCCATAGCCGATGTTGTTAACGCTATTTGGGATTGTAATGGTTTCAAAACTCCAACAATCTGAAAACGCGTAAGACCCGATGGATGTAACGCTATTTGGGATGGTTATGGGTTCAAGGTTCCAACAACCTGAAAAAGCATAAGACCCGATGCCGGTTATGCCATATTCTATGTCTACAGTTTTAATTTTTTCACTAAAGGCAAACCAGGGAGCATTAAAGTAATCGTACATATTTCCCGTTCCGCTTATAGTTAGCGTTGCTGTTGCAATATCGTACGTCCAGACGAGATTGTCGCCACAATCGCCTGATAACATTTCTTCGTCGATATAAAAATCTTTCCACACATCGGCGGCGGCATAAACTTCTTTCGTTCCGGGCGGTATAATAAGCGTCATAGGAATTCTACCCGTCAAAAGACTGTTTCCAAACTGAAATACATTGTGATTAATGTCTATTGGCGCTTCCCATTCCACAGTTATGGAATTAAGATCCAGACAATCGGCAAACGCATACATTCCGATGGAAGTAACGCTATTTGGGATGGTAACTGACGTCAGAGCCGTTGCTCTAAACGCAATGTCTCCGATGGATGTAACGCTACTTGGAATATCAACAGAAGTTATAGCCGCACCGGAAAACGCACTATTTCCAATGGCTGTAACGCTATTTGGAATATCAACTGTGATTATAGCTGCACCGGCAAAAGCTCTTACATCTATGGTGTTGACGGTGTTTGGTATGTTATAAGCGATGTCGTCCTTACCGACAGGATACAGTATCAGCGTAGTTCGTGATTTGTTGAACAATACGCCGTCAACAGAACTGTAGTTTTGATTGTCTCCGGCTACATTTATTGCTGTCAGGTTGTTGCAATATGAAAACGGAGAATTTCCAATACTACTTACACTATTGGGAATAGTAATCGATGTGATGGCAGTTCTTGAAAACGCATTATTTCCAATAGATGTAATTCCGTCTTCTATAATCACCGTATTGATTAATGCACTAACATACTGCCAGGGCCACTCCATGCCAGGATTGCTTAATCTTGCCATTTCACCTGTTCCGCTGATAGTTAGCGTTCCGTCAGCGGTAAGTTTTGCTGTTACATCGGTTGGGTTAGGCGAGCCGATGTTCCATGTTTGTGCGTTAATGGTTGTGGCGCAGAGGAATGTCAGAACCGTGATTTTCATAAGATTCACAAGATGGGCAGGATTGCATATTCCCGTTAATCCGGCGAATCGTGGAAATCGTGGTTCAGACGATGGCGTAGAGACGCGGCATGCCACGTCTGTACCGATTGTTGTTGTAGAGACGGGGTGCCCCCCGTCTCTACCGCGCGATATGCCTACGAAGGCATCGTTTATGCCGCTAAACACGGTCTTTACAAAATAAAATATATTCTTCATTGTACTAAAATTAATTTGGTTTTAAAAATTTACAAAATATTTGGTTTTAAAATTTATTTACTATATTTGAAATCAATTGTTTACACAAAAATCGAAAAGCGTGGAAAATAATTTTCTTGTTCTGTACTTCAGGTTTCCACGCCCACTAATTCTAACAAGTTTTCCACGCCGCACGTGCGGCGCTTACTTACCAGTTCTTGAATTAGTAACCCGACCCAATCGTGTTACATTATGGAAATTGAAGTACAAGAACAGCAGCAATCGCTACATTAACTTTTTAATATGTGTGTTTAGGCTTTTTATTTGGTCATATATTTGGGTTTTTAGTTTTAATCTCATGGGTATTAATTATTTAATTTCTATTCCCTCACGCATTATATTTCGATACAATGGAAATATTTTTCCCTGTTCCCATTGTTCTTTTGTATATAAAATTGTGTTGATAGCCACTGCGAACCGAAAAGAATCATTTTTTCGGTCGGTATCAACTGTCGCTTTAGCGCTTGTATTTCATTGAAAATAAGTTGATTCATAGGCATCATCAATTTTATATTATACGTGGCAAAGATACTGCTTTTTTTTTAATACTGCAATTTTTTTTTATTTTTTTTTGGGGGGGTGAATAGGTTTGAATGCTTTCTAATGATTATCTGGGGAAAATTAAAAAGTTATGGTGAATGAATTATCGTGACCGTTGTATATAAAAACGCCGTTCTGCAATATATCACGTCCAATAAGGCACTGTATATTTTGCCCTTGTAACGCTGCTTCCGTCACAATAATGGAAGGTACCGTTACATTGTTGGGGAATGGACCAATTTTTCGCAAATTAGGTATTCTTTGTGTAAGTGGCGGCATAATTCAAAAGAGATGATGGTTTGCAAAGTTGAAAGGCTCTTGGGTGGGCAGTATTTCACGAATAAAAAAAGCCTGCCTGTTGTACTTTTCGTAACCGTAACTCAATGCATCTTCAACAGCAACAAAAGTGCCAATTACCTGGTCTTCCTTAACCAATACATATTTGCCTATATCCGTTTTTAAAAGTTCCGGTAACTTTTGCTCAAACGTTTTTACTTCTTTTTCTAACATGACCTTAATGATTACGATATATTTTTTCAATTTATAATCGCGGCAAAAATAAAAAAATATTTCAAACAAAACAAAATAAATTTCAATTAATTCTCTATCGCCGTGCGTGTGTCGACGTTTTAGAATACTTTCAGATGCTTGTCGTTTATCACCATCGTATCGCCCATTTGTTTCAGAATTGCTATACCCTGCTCGATACATTGGTTTTCCAATTCGGGATAAAACGCCATAGTAGCTAACCCAAGATATACGCGGTGATTATTATATTCCGGAAAATTTACTCTGAACGTTTGGGGCTTTTTCAGAACTTTCGGGAGGTCGTTTTCGTGAGCTTTAAACTTCACCTCAACTATTCCTATTGAATGTCCATTTATCAACAGGATGTCGTATTCGTCTTTAGAGCCTTTTTTGATGCCCTTCACGTTCTTTTCAAATTCGTCAAATTTTTCACCGAAAAAATTTTGTTTTCCGTTTTCGAGAGAATTTGAGAAATATTCTTCGGCGAATTTGCCAAAATTTTGCGACCATGAGCCAAACATACGGT
>Ga0099364_10012347_pt1 | contig 11529 bp, 9 predicted proteins | sample TergutTh196P3_FD_73070 | JGI IMG/M metagenome (GOLD analysis project Ga0099364, IMG submission 73070) | Microcerotermes parvus P3 segment gut microbial communities from Pointe-Noire, Republic of the Congo - Th196 P3 | ecosystem: Host-associated > Arthropoda: Insects > Digestive system > Gut ...
GGTTCTTATCTGACCACGCGTTATTATCTATCGGATGCAGCCTTCCTTGCAGGCCTCGAAGGAGAGGAAGATATTTTGCGCGAAATTGATGAAGCTATCCGCGCCCCTATGTATCCCCTATTCTTCGGGCGCCGTAGTTGTCCGCCGGAAGGCCGTGTTACTTTGGGGATTTCCCCGGGGGGACTGCGGGATGTGTTGGAGTCGCATCCCCCTATCGTTGTTATACGCCCTTCCTATAGCGCTTCAAGGGATAAGCTGCGCATTGTGATGGACGCCCCCATCACACAAAATGGCTATCTGCTGCGCGATCTGCCGGAGAGCTTCAGCCCAAATCATAGAAAATATGATTTCCGGGCTGTGCATGAATTCGAAATTCCTGTGCCGGCAAAAAGCGGAGACCATGACGCATTCGCCGCAGTAGAGGAGGCGCCGCCATGTACATGACAAGAGTTGTGATCAAACGTCTTCCGCCGCCCAAGGTTATCCACGGTATACTTTCATCCGCTTTCCCCGGCAAACGCAACGCGCAAATAAATGAAACCCTCTGGCGCATTGATGCAATCGGCGACGCCAGAGTGATGATCATTGTCAGCACAAGCGCTCCGGATTTGCAGGAGATTGCCAGCCAAATGGGTTTTCAGTCCCAAATCCCGCCCGACGGCGAAGCAGGCGCAATATCTGATAAAACCATTGATTATCAGCCGTTTCTCTCTCGTATAGAGAACCGCCAAGTTTGGAACTTTCGTTTGTGCGCCAATCCGGTCGAGCATGTAAAGCAGACGCCGGCAGATAAACGCGGGAAAGTTTATGCGCTGCGCTCCATAGAAGAACAACTGGGATGGCTCGACAGACAGGGCGATACGCACGGATTTACTGTTAATGGCTGCTCTGTAATCGGGGATTCCTGGATCGCCTTTGATAAAGTACGCATCCGGTCAGTTACCTTTGACGGGCAGCTTACTGTGACCGACGCCGATACCTTCCGGTCGGCGCTGACACAGGGTATAGGACGAGGGAAAGCCTTCGGCTGCGGCTTGCTCACCGTTGCAAGAGTACAAGCATGAGCGAGACACCATATATAAACAAACCCGATATTCTTTCTATGCCTGTGATGAGAGACAGACTGTCCTTCTTGTATGTAGAAAGATGCAAAGTCAATCGCCATGACGGAGCAGTTACGATAACCGATGCGCGAGGCACGGTACATGTGCCGGCGGCAAAAATCGGCGTCCTGCTCCTTGGTCCGGGAACAGCACTTTCCCATCGCGCGATGGAATTATACTAATGAGCGTATGTAATTGCATTAATTAATCGTGTGTGATAGAATAGGGCAATTAAGTTATTGGAGGCGATTGCTCTATGAACGAGACACACACTAAGACACGGGGAAGGCCTGCGAAACCTGTTCAGAACCCTGACATTGTGTTGAAAGCCGTTATTCAGTTCCTGCAACTGTTTCTGAGCGAGATGTTGGCAAAAAGGATTGTAAGCATAGTGCTCATAGCGATCGGTATACAGAGTACCCATATTGCCGAGATGACCGGGTTGAGCAAGCGAAGCATCTGCACTCTAAAAGAGGACATTCAAAAAGGCGCCTTAGATAGCATCTTCGTAAAGGGACATGGCGGCGGCAGGACGGGAAAAGCAAAAGGCTTTGAAGACGAGATTGCCGAAGAGCTGGAAAAAAACAACTACCAAACCCGCCAACAAGTCGCGGACATGATACAAGAGAAATTCGGTATCACCATGTCAGTCTCCGCAGTCGGGAAGCTTCTAAAAAAAACGGCATCCGGCGGTTAAAAAGTGGCTCTATCCCTGCAAAAGCGGATGCTATGGCGCAGCGGGAGTACTACGACGACATTTTGTGCCCTTTAATGATGAAGGCGAAAGCTGGTCTGCTGACGTTGATGTTCCTCGACGGATCGCACTTTGTCATGGGTTGTGACTTCCTCGGGCACATATACGGCAAAACACGCAGGTTCATCAAAACCTTCTCTGGGCGTAAGCGGTACAATGTCCTTGGCGCACTGAACTTTGTGACGAAAAAGGTTACTACTATCGCCAACGATAAGTACATCACGGCGACGGAAGTATGCGAAATGCTTCGCAAGGTCGCGGCGGAATACGCGGGGAAAGCGGTACACATCGTACTTGACAACGCACGATACCAGAAATGTGAGGTCGTGACTAATCTTGCCAAAGAACTGAGTATCGTGCTCCACTACATTCCACCATATAGTCCGAACCTGAACCTGATAGAGCGACTTTGGAAGCATGTGAAAAGCAGGTTGCGCATAAAATACTATGACCAGTTCGGCGATTTCACGGAAACAATAGACTCAATCATCGAAGACACATGCGATGGAAGCAAGGCGCTTATCGACAAACTCATCGGCGAGTCGGTTCAGATATTTGATACGCTCATTCCCATAAACGGCAACTCTTTTGCTGCAGAAGCAGCATAGAGTGAAAAGGCGGGTACCACTATTTATTTGCAATTACAATCGCTCGTCAGTATAATAGGCGACAGCGGTACCTCGGTCATTTGGATCGGTGAACGCGGCGTAAGGTATTATGCGCACGGCAGGGGTTTGACGCATTCTGCAGGCTTAGTCATCCGTCAGGCGGCGCTGGTTTCCAACACACACAGCCGCCTTTCTGTCGCTCGCGAGATGTACAGGATGCGTTTTCCCGACGAGGATGTGTCTACCCTGACCATGCAACAGCTTCGGGGAAGAGAAGGCGCGAGAATACGAAGCGTATACCGGCGCTATGCCAAACTCTGGAATGTGTCATGGTCCGGCAGGGATTATACCGCGGATGATTACGAGTCGGGTACAGAGGTCAATAAAGCCCTTTCGTCTGCCAACGCCTGCCTTTACGGCATATGCCATAGTGTCATTGCGGCTCTGGGATTATCTCCCGGCCTTGGTTTCATTCATACCGGGCACGAACGTTCCTTTGTGTATGATATCGCAGATCTTTATAAATCAGAGATTTCGATACCCATCGCTTTTGAAATGGCTGCCCAACCGCGTAAGGACATTGGAGCAGACACGCGCCGCTCGGTTCGTGACCGGATCTCTGACGGTAATCTATTGGAACGATGCGTGAAAGACATCCGTCGTTTGTTGATGCGCTCCGAAGAAAGTGAAACCGGGGATTTCGTCGTCGATACCCTTGATTTATGGGACGACAAGCTCGGGGAAGTCAAAAGCGGTGTGAACTATGCCTTGGATGATGACGACGATTTCTTTCTAGACAATAGCGAAGACGACGTGGATCAGGAAGCAGATTGGCAAGGCAGCTCATGATTGTTCTGTCCTTGACCAGTTGCCCCCAGGCCTTACGGGGCGACCTAACGCGCTGGTTATTCGAAGTGGATACGAATCTGTATGTAGGCAAGCAATCTGCAGGGGTACGGGAGATGATATGGGAGCGGGTCGTCGCGTACACAAAGTCTGGCCGAGCGGTAATGGTCTATCCGACAAATAACGAGCAGGGATTCGATTTTCGTGTCTGGGGCGCTACATGGGAACCGACTGACTACGATGGCCTCAAGCTCATGCTGCGTCCCCATGCAGGTATCGCGCAAGCGCAAGTGAACCCGCTCTTACCCGGCGCCTCAAAGGTTGAAAAGCGCATTGCGGCTAAGCGTTATGCAAGCTCGAGGAGAAGCATACCGACTCTACCAGACGCCTACCTTGTTGTTGACGTCGAAACTACAGGCTTATCCGCGGATAAGGATGAGATGATCGAAATAGGCGCCATTAAGGTTATCAGAGGAGACACCGCCGAAGAATTTCAGGCGCTGATTCGCACAAAGTCTATGATTCCGTTGCATATCGAGACGCTGACCGGAATCACAAACGAAGACGTCGCCAGAGAAGGACGGGATTTACAAGAGATAATCCGCAACTTTCGAGAATTCGCCGCAGACTTGCCGATTGTATCGCACAATGTCTCTTTTGACATGAGCTTTCTGCGTAAAGCCTATGGAGATTACGGATATCCCATGCCGAAAAATACATGCATCGACACCTTGCGTATGGCGCGACAGTTTGTGGATGACTCGCCTGACTATAAACTGGGCACTCTTTTAAAGCACTTTGGCTTTGAACCAGCATCCCCGCACAGAGGCCTCGGAGACTGCGAAGCCACAAAGCTATTATATGAGAAGCTTCGCCTTCTGACAAACAACGAAGTCGACGCAAAAGTGAATGAAAACGACTAAAGCGAATAAGTACAATTGAGGATCTATAAGGGATTATTATCTCTGGTCCCCGCGCATGCAGGGGTGATCCTCCAAGCACAAAGCTGCGACAGGGGAAGGGATACTGGTCCCCGCGCATGCAGGGGTGATCCGCCTATGAAGAGGGCGTGACGGAAATTTACGACCTGGTCCCCGCGCATGCAGGGGTGATCCCGCTTCATGCGTATAGTCATACCCAAAGATTTTCTGGTCCCCGCGCATGCAGGGGTGATCCCACCCCACCATCAAGGTTACAGTCTTTCAAGATCTGGTCCCCGCGCATGCAGGGGTGATCCTATTCACTAAAAACACATTATAATCCACAAAGACTGGTCCCCGCGCATGCAGGGGTGATCCCCATAACCACCATTATGCAACCCGCGTAAAGCACTGGTCCCCGCGCATGCAGGGGTGATCCTTCTCACAAGCGCGACGCTGCGCTTCTATGCTTCTGGTCCCCGCGCATGCAGGGGTGATCCTTCACTATTTTGGCGCGGTTATCGGAGCGTTTACTGGTCCCCGCGCATGCAGGGGTGATCCCTCTTACCGTTGATTTTTGCGCTAAGTGAATTCCTGGTCCCCGCGCATGCAGGGGTGATCCTTCGCCTGCAATTTAATTGCCTGCATGAATTTAGTGGTCCCCGCGCATGCAGGGGTGATCCCTATTTGATGGATATACGCCCATACTGAAAAACCTGGTCCCCGCGCATGCAGGGGTGATCCCTTTTAAGGGTATCTAAAGAACAAATCATATGGCTGGTCCCCGCGCATGCAGGGGTGATCCCGAAAACGCAGTCGTAGGCAACGAACGGATCATCTGGTCCCCGCGCATGCAGGGGTGATCCTTAAAGATACCCCAAAAAATCTGAGAGGTGGGTCTGGTCCCCGCGCATGCAGGGGTGATCCTATTTTCATTTTTTCTCCTATCATCCAAAAACGCTGGTCCCCGCGCATGCAGGGGTGATCCCTCTTCACGCCGGTTTCTACAAGCGCGATATATCTGGTCCCCGCGCATGCAGGGGTGATCCCTCGATGAAAACTATTTTCGCAAAGCACAGGACCTGGTCCCCGCGCATGCAGGGGTGATCCTGAACGAATGTTAGTTTGTCAATGCAAAATAGACTGGTCCCCGCGCATGCAGGGGTGATCCCCGGTAATAAACTGGAAGAGTTTGCGACAATCGCTGGTCCCCGCGCATGCAGGGGTGATCCCCTTTACCCGTTTCGTACACTCTTTACGCAATTCTGGTCCCCGCGCATGCAGGGGTGATCCGCCGCTCCCGCAGGCCCTCCGGCGTGATCGCAACTGGTCCCCGCGCATGCAGGGGTGATCCCAGCCACGTGATCTACTGTTTCCCTTTTCGTTGCTGGTCCCCGCGCATGCAGGGGTGATCCTACTCTATTGCGAGAAGGATAAACAGGCACAGACTGGTCCCCGCGCATGCAGGGGTGATCCTTGGTGAGACACCAATATATAATTAGTATACAACTGGTCCCCGCGCATGCAGGGGTGATCCCACATCACCGCTACTATTTTCATAGCCCGCAAGCTGGTCCCCGCGCATGCAGGGGTGATCCCAGGTCGGCCTGTGTCATGCCCAGGGCTTTGGCCTGGTCCCCGCGCATGCAGGGGTGATCCGATTCGCATCCCACTTGGCGCCTGCTGCCTTGACTGCTCCCCGCGCATGCAGGGGTGATCCTCCAACGATAGAGACGTAACATCCCTTACTAATCCTGCTCCCCGCGCATGCGGGGGTGATTTACGCAAAAGGCGGATATTGGTGAGCCTTTGTCTTCCCCATGTACGCATAGAGGGGCTCCTTTGCAGCAATGCTAATGCTGAGATGTATCATTCGAGTATTGGATACGTGGACGCCTGGCTCTTCGTTTAGATAGACGAGCCGCTTCTGTTCAAGTTTGGCAGCAAAGGTTAAGGCTATCATACAGTTCGTGAAAAATTGAGAGTAAGTACGATAAAATCGGTAGTTATTCCGGTTGACAAGCGCCACAAAATGACGATTGACACGTACGCATGCCGCCGTTATGATAAGCATTGCATGGAAGCGCTGCTGACAGACGGTTGCCCTCCGGAGCGACTTAGTAGCCGTAGCCTAAGGAAGTAAGACAGCTACTTTTTTTGAAGGCTTGTATGATCAAGCCCACGATCTCGATGATAACCAGACAGAATGGCAAACTCTCATGCGTATGAACCAGCATCATGGCAATCGGCAGATGAACATACAGATATAGATGAATATAGTGTGTATATACGAATTATCACTTGTTACTACGAGGAGAGTCCAAATGAAAAACCTATCAAGGATCCTGCTTGTCGGCATATTTATCCTGTTTATGGTAGCCTGCAACTCTGCTTCGTCATCTCTGCAAAAAAACGAAATCGCTCCCGCGACGCTATCGGAAGAGCAACAGGAGATTATCAACCTGTTCTCAGTACCCAACAACCAAGAACTGATGCTGTTTGACTTCGCGACGGATGAGCCGTATCGCGGACTGGAAGTGTGGGTCGAAGTCTATCAAAAAGGAGAACTTATCGAGCGCCCTGCCGGGATAAATACATTCAGCGATACAGCCGAAAAACGCAACGGACGTATCGCTATCGCCATAAGTCAAAATGATTCTTCCTATGAGTGGACATTATCCGTAGTAGAAAACGGCGGTCAGGCATACCATGTCGGAACATCAGAAATACCAGCTGATTTTGCAGGCGGCCGCGCATACGGGCCTATGGACGATTCCACAGCCATCGAAAATGGAAAGGAAATTATTATCTATTCCTCTTCGTTCATGGAAGCCAATGTACCGCACCAAGTATATGACGAACAAACGTTGATGGAGCAACCCGAGGTTCTCAGTCAATTCGCTTACGCCCAACTCATCAAATGCAGATTTTCAAATTGATTTAAGGAAGCATAGGCTATCGCCCTGGTCGCTCTTCGAGTAGCATTGAATCACTTATCTTTTATTGATATACTGTTATGGGAAGCGGTCATTCACGTAACCTCGAACATGTTTATTGAACTGCATTGCAAATTTCCGAGGTGAAGCAAAATGAAAAAGTTAGCCCTTGGGATACAGAATTTCAACGAAATGATCACAGGGGATTATGTGTATGTCGATAAAACCCGATATATCTATGACCTGATAAACGGCGCGAAATATTACTTTCTTTCCCGCCCTCGGAGGTTCGGGAAGTCCCTGCTTCTTGACACGATCAGCGAGGTTTTAAAGGGGAATAGGGAGCTTTTCAAAGGACTTTGGATAGACGACTCCGATTATAATTTCGCCAAACATCCGGTGATCCGCCTGGATATGAGCAATATCCCGAATAAAACGCCTGACGTGCTAGAACGTTCTCTTTTCGAGGAAATCAATGCCTGTATACAGCGAGAAGAAATGAATATAAGCGGAACAGAGTCGGCTGCTCTGTTTAAGCGCCTGATCGAAAACTTGTGGGAGAAATACAGTCAAAGGGTCGTCGTACTCATCGACGAATACGACAAACCGATACTCGACCACATCGACGACGTCGAAATAGCCGAAGCCAACAGGCAAGTCATCCGGGGGTTTTACGGCATCCTCAAGTCGATGGATCCCTATCTCCGCTTCACCTTCTTCACAGGAGTGTCGAAATTCACGAAAACCTCGATTTTCTCTGAGCTGAATAACTTAAAAGATATCACCATGACAGATGAGTATGTGAATATTTGCGGGATAGCGATCAATGAACTTGATCGGTATTTCGGCGAACACATCGAAAACCTGGAAGCCTTAAAAAGATTTCAGGCATATGCCAGCGTCCGCGATGAGATTCTCGCGTGGTACGACGGCTACTCATGGGACGGCGAAAGCAAGGTGATCAATCCGTTTTCCCTCTTAAGCTTCTTCGAGCAAAAGAGATTCGGCAACTTCTGGTACGCCAGCGGAAACCCGAAATTTCTGATCGATCTGCTCAAGACGAAGCCGGAATCCTTTTTGACCCTCAAGAACCTGAAAATCACGGAAAGCATGCTGGACTCCTTCGACATCCGAAGAATGGAAGTCGAACCTCTCCTGTTTCAGACAGGCTACCTTACCGTCAAAGAAACACTGGAAACCAGAGGCGCCCCGATTTACCTCCTCGACATCCCCAACTTTGAAGTCAAAGACGCGTTCCATCTGCAGTTAGTAGCAGCCCTGACGGAAAGCGGGGACGTGCAGGCGGGCCGGGCGCAAATGGAAATCAGAGAGACGCTTCAGGCAGGCGACCTGCAGCAGATGCTTGCCATACTGCGTGGGCTGTTCGCTTCCATCCCCTACGAACTCCACGTTGACGCCGAGGCGTACTACCATTCGATATTCTACGCCGTAATGACCGTGCTTGGTTTTGATATGGACGCCGAAGTCTCGGTCGCAAAAGGCCGGGTCGATGCAATACTGGAACTTGCCGACAAGGTCTATGTCATGGAATTTAAGTATAGTAAATGCCCGCTCGGGACAAGCGGTGAAGAAAAGCAAAAACGCTTCGATCAGGCTTTACGCAATGCAATGGATCAGATCAAAGACAAGGGCTATCACAAAAAGTACGCGGGATCCGGAAAAACAGTGTATTTGGTAGCTTTCGCGTTCCTCGGCAGGAACGATATTGAGATGCGCTTTGAACAAGGTACGTTTAGCTGAACAGACCCGTTCGCATTCATACGATCGTTACCGCTTCACTGGAAATAGCTGACGCCGCAGGAAACATTGGCTTTTATCCTTTGTCGAACATACGTTCGAAGAAATTCTTCTTGCCGTTTTTCGTTTGCGAACGATAGTTCTCTTCACCTGATTTTGTGGCGAAGTCCTTGAGCAGCTCTTTCTGCTGCTGGGATAATTTCGTTGGCGTCGCCACGATGACCCGGACCAGTTGATCGCCCCGGCCACTGCTCCGGAGATGGGGGATGCCTTTTCCTTTCAGCCGCAGTAGAGTATGGGTTTGTACGCCCTCCGGCACTTTAAGGGTGGCCTTACCGTCCAGGGTCTCCACCTGGACTTCCGCCCCCAGGGCCGCCTGGCTAAAGGTGACCGGCATCTCCATATAGACGTCGTTTTCTCTGCGTTCAAACAATTTATGAGGCCGCACACGGATAAATATATACAGATCCCCCGAAGGGCCTTCCCGCAGTCCTGCCTCGCCTTCACCGGTAAGGCGGATCCGCGAGTCGTTGTCCACGCCGGCAGGGATTTTTACTTTGATGGTCTTACGTTTGTTGGTCCGGCCTTTGCCACCGCAATCCGGACAGGGGGTTTCGATGATCACGCCTTCGCCGTCGCAGTCCGGACAGGGCCTGACCGACTGGAAGGATCCGAGAGGCGTCCTTTGCACCGTCTTGGTCTGGCCGGTCCCGCCGCATTTCTCGCAGCGCTTCTTCGTGGTGCCTTCCTTTGCGCCTGTACCCTGGCAGCGGCTGCAGCTTTCCGCCCTGGCCACCTCGACGTCTTTCTCCACGCCAAAGGCAGCTTCTTCAAAGCTCAGCTCCACATCTCTGCGCATGTCGTTGCCTCTGACGGGTCCCCTGGGCCTGCCGCCTCCCATACTGGACGCCGCGTCGCCAAAGAAGATATCAAAGATATTATCGAAGCCGCCGACGCCGCCGCCGTCGAATCCGCCAAATCCACCAAATCCGCCGGCGCCCGCCTGGCCGTCCAAGCCGGCATGGCCAAACTGATCATAGCGGCTCCGCTTGTCGCCGTCGCTGAGGACCTCGTAAGCTTCATTAATCTCTTTAAACTTGCTCTCCGCTTCCTTATCGTCGGGATTCTTGTCCGGATGATACTGCATAGCCAGTTTGCGATATGCTTTTTTCAATTCAGCGTCCTGGACGTTCTTGGGAACGCCCAGGACTTCGTAGTAATCCCGTTTTGCCATTCTATTCTCACCTTCCTAATCCGCTCTCCATCTGTGAATGAAGAGCGGTTAAGGTATGCGTCAAGATTCGTTCTTCGTTCAATCGTCCTTCACTTCAAAGTCCGCGTCCACCACTGTATCATCCCCGTCGCTGCCGCCGCCGCTTGCGCTGTCCGCAGGTCCCTGCTGGTATTCCGCGCCAGGCTCTTGCCCGCCAGCCTGCTGATACAGTTTGGCGGAGATCGTGTGAAGCGCGTTGGTCAGTTCCTCCGATTTCTCTTTCATGCCTTCGTAGTCGTTTGCTTCAATGACTTTTTTCAGTTCTTCCACAGCGGCCTCAACCTGGGCTTTTTCATCGTCTGTGGCTTTATCGCCGACGTCTTTCAGCATTTTTTCCGACTGATACACCAGATTGTCCGCTGTATTTCTGACTTCCGCCTCTTCCCGTCGCTGCTTGTCTTCCGCCGCAAACTCCTCCGCTTCCTTGGTCATGCGCTGGATTTCCTCTTCGGTCAGGCCTGTCCGGGCATTGATGGTCACGGTCTGCGCCTGCCCCGTACCCATATCCTTCGCGCTCACGTGCACGATCCCGTTGGCGTCAATATCAAACTTGACTTCGATTTGCGGTATGCCCCTTGGCGCCGGCGCGATGCCGGTAAGCTGGAAGCGTCCAAGGGTCTTGTTATACGCCGCCATCTCCCTTTCCCCCTGGATCACATGGATGTCCACCGAAGGCTGGTTGTCGCTGGCCGTAGAGAATATCTGGCTCTTGGAGGTGGGGATCGTGGTGTTTTTGTCTATCAGCCGGGTAAACACGCCGCCCAGGGTTTCGATGCCCAGCGATAGGGGCGTGACGTCCAGCAGGACCACGTCCTTGACGTCGCCGGCCAGCACGCCGGCTTGTATCGCGGCGCCGATCGCCACGCATTCGTCCGGGTTAATGCCTTTGAACGCCTCTTTGCCCATCAGGTTCTTAATGGCTTCCTGTACCATGGGTACCCTTGTGGAACCGCCGACAAGCAATACTTTGTCAATGTTGTCCGCTTTCAGGTCCGCTTCCTTCAGCGCCTTTCGGGTACACTCCAAAGTCAAATCCACCAAATCCCGTATCATATCCTCAAACTTTGCCCGAGACAGGGCGAGATCCATGTGAACCGGCCCATCGGCTGTCGCCGTAATGAAGGGCAGATTAATCTGAGTGGTCATCAGCGTGGACAGTTCGTGCTTTGCCTTTTCCGCCGCTTCTTTCAGGCGCTGAACGGCCATTTTGTCATTTTTCAGATCCACGCCGCTAGTCTTCTTGAACTCGGCGATCATCCAGTCAATGATCCGCTGGTCAAAGTCGTCGCCGCCGAGGCGGTTATTGCCGTTGGTCGCCTTCACTTCAAATA
>Ga0099364_10012348_pt1 | contig 11526 bp, 5 predicted proteins | sample TergutTh196P3_FD_73070 | JGI IMG/M metagenome (GOLD analysis project Ga0099364, IMG submission 73070) | Microcerotermes parvus P3 segment gut microbial communities from Pointe-Noire, Republic of the Congo - Th196 P3 | ecosystem: Host-associated > Arthropoda: Insects > Digestive system > Gut ...
GATCTATTTGTCTCAACCTGCGTCGTCGAGTCAACCGGATTGTGGTTCTTCCTCTGGGTCTTCATCTGGGTCTTCCTCTGGTGGGGATGATGACAGAAGGCGTCGTCTCATAAAGAAGATCCTACTCATTTGCGCCACTGGTATTACACTTTGTGGACTTGGTTTTTTGTTATATAAGTTCGGTGTATATCTTTTTCCACCAGAAGAGCCTCCCGTTCATGGAGGCCCCGGTAATCCACCAGAAGAGCCTCCCATTCAAGGAGGCCTCGGTAATCCACCAGAAGAGCCTCCCATTCAAGGAGGCCTCGGTAATCCACCAGAAGAGCCTCCCATTCAAGGAGGCCTCGGTAACGGTAGTCCTGTCCCAAGCGAGCAGGTAATTGAGACGATGTCTCAACTTGGCAATGCTACTGTTGGTTTGTGTGGCAAATTTTTTACTTTAGGCGATACTACTGTTTGTGCAGCAGACATACAGCATGCAATATCTTTCTTTGCAGATAGTCGGGAGTATACGCCGAAAGAGCGCAGTATCTTTAATGCCATGTTATCAATTCTCCTTGAGAACATGCCTAGTGGTACTGATGTTTCTTCTTTTGTTTCACCTCTGAGTGGTGAAGTTATAGATGCATCTCTTGTCCGTCCCGTTCAGTCTCTTTTAGATGTAAGTAAGACAGTGTATGCTAGTTTTGATGAGTGGATTACATGTGGGTTTTTTTTTACTGAGGTGGATAGCCTATGTGAGGAATTAATCGTTGTGAGCGAGGTATTCGATTCTTGGTCTGTGTCTATTTCGAATAGAACCCAATTTGTTTTTTGCTTAGAAGATATGGTCAATTTCATTGAGAAGTTAAAAGTCGCTGCAGGTGTATGAGTATTACTGAGTCATGGGTGTCTTCTCACACTGAATTGAGTTCTTCATGAGACAAATGGTTTCTGTTCTTACTTTAATAAAAAGAAGATAGGTTCTTTTCTTTCGAAAGAAAAAGTCTGTATAGCTCAGTGGTAGAGCGGTGGACTGAAAATCCAATGGCATAGGTTCGATTCCTTTTATGGACAGTTTGAACTAATCTTTAATTAAAGAGAGTTTCTATGTGAAAAAGTTGCTTTTTTATTCAATGTCATAGAGTACTTGAAAAAGAAGGTTAAATAAGTAATGTGGCGCCTTGCGTCGGTTTTTTTCCAGATTCTTCCTTATTGAAAGTGTTACATGGGCTCTGTATTTAAAGTGGTAAGAAGCAAGCACTATAACTGTAGATCTGGATGAAGAATGCCATAGTGGTTCTTTCATTAGTCTAGAAAACTATTTTTCATGGGTTCGAATCCCATTTCTTCCTTTGTGTGTATAGAACCTCGTTGGTTTTTTGTCTTTTTAAAGAATTGAATGCGTAAGAACGGTTGTTTTTTTGCAGTAGAAAAAAAGATAGATTGTGAAAAAAAGATTGTCTTGTTTGTTTATAGGTCTTGGCACACAAGATCTTTTACAAGAAATATTTTTTTATGATCTTTCGTAGTGTTGTTGATATCTGTTATTTTGAGTTTTTTTTTAGTTTGTTTATGTTTTTTTTTTTATTTTTTTTTTTTTCTCGTAAATTTGTTTATTCTAAAAAATCGGGTACTTCAGCTCCAGGTACTCCAGTTCCCTGTAATGTAAGTTCAGGTTCAGGTTCAGGTACAGGTAATTCCAGTAGCCCAGGGTCCGATTCTGATCCGAAAAAAAAAAACGATAAAAAAGAATCTGGTTTCTTTAATAGTTACTGGAAAGTCGTTTTTTTTGTCGGATTTGGTCTTTCCTTCTGTTTAATCTTTGGTATTTTTCTTGGGTATTGGTATTTTTTTCATCAATCTACTCAGACGCCTATTTTTATGGATCTGTTGGGTAGGATTATTTCACCTGAATTAGTAGTAAATGGAGTACCACTTGAAGGGCAGTATGCTCCGTTTTCTTTTTGGGAACAGGTAATAAGACAGTATTTGCCTGGTGATGTAGGTGAGCTATTGATTCAGATATATTCCCCCAATAGAAATACGTTGGTAATGTCTGGAGAAGAGGGGGTGCGTCTTATCCGACGTTTTGGTGGTCAGATATGACAAGTGTTGTTCGAAGTCGGCTTAATATGATAAAAAAGTAGCGGTCTTCCGGTTGTAAACAGAGAATAGAATAGTATTGTCGGGCTCTGTATTTTAAGTGGTAAGAAGCAAGCACTCATTATGCTTAGGGCATTGGTTCGATTCCAATCAGAGCCCCTTATTATAAAACTGATGTGTTTAAGCTTTCTTCGTTTAATGGAAAGACGTTGCCCTTTCAAGGCAATGATGTGGGTTCGATTCCCATAGAGAGTCTTAAAGAGAATCGTTTTTATAACTGAATGTTTTTGTGTTCTTTTTAGTTCTTGGTGGTACCTTTAAGTAGTCGATTTTTCTGGTCTATTGATAAAAAATTGGTAGTTGTTAATAACTGTAGATATGGAGGAAGAATGCCAGAGTGGTTATTGGATTAGTCTTGAAAACTATTTTTCATGGGTTCGAATCCCATTTCTTCCTTGTGTTGTTTTTTGAGTGTTTTAGCCAGAGTGGTGTAAAGGTAACATTTCTGCCTTGGGAGCAGAAGATTGTAGGTTCGAGTCCTGCTTCTGGCAGTGTCTGTTTTTTGTAATAGATCTAAATGTCCGTCTATAGACGGACACGATTTAGCAATCCCTTTTTATAAGTGAAGTTTCAATTTGTTATAAAAACTTGAGACGAGTAGTGGTTTTTCGTGTAAAAAGAAATGTGTTGTCGGGCTCTGTATTTTAAGTGGTAAGAAGCAAGCACTCATTATGCTTAGGGCATTGGTTCGATTCCAATCAGAGCCCCGACAGTACTGAATTATTTAATAGTAATTTGTTTAGCTCTTCAAGGTGGTTGCGCGTTCTGTTTGTTCTTGTGGAGTAACGTGTTTCTACTATTGTTAGAGTATGGATAGTGTTGTAAAAAGAATGTCTTAAAACGTCTTTCTTTTAACAGAAAAGGCCAGTAGTTTAGTGGTAGAACGTTTGTCTTTGGAACAAGATGTCGTAGGTTCGAGTCCTACCTGGCCTATTAAAGTCTTTCATATAAAAAGTAAGCGGAAGCATTTTATTAGTAAGTAAATGAAAACATTAGTTCGTATGTAGTACCTAAAAAAGAATGTGTTTAGTTAGGAAGAATGGTTGAGTGGTCAAAAACGTTTGTTTGCTAAACAAATAAGGTAGCACCTTGCATGGGTTCGAATCCCATTTCTTCCCTCTTGAAAGTGTGATATGGGCTCTGTATTTTAAGTGGTCAGAAGCAAGCACTCATTATGCTTAGGGCATTGGTTCGATTCCAATCAGAGCCCCTTATTATAAAACTGATGTGTTTAAGCTCTCTTCGTTTAATGGAAAGACGTTGCCCTTTCAAGGCAATGATATGGGTTCGATTCCCATAGAGAGTATTAAAGAGAATCGTTTTTATAACTGAATGTTTTTGTGTTCTTTTTAGTTCTTGGTGGTACCTTTAAGTAGTTGATTTTTCTGGTCTATTGATAAAATAGTAGTTGTCTCTGTAACATTACTTACTCGTAAGTATTCCGGAGTGTGTGGTTCCGTATTTGACAAGTATTGTCAAAAGTGGGTATAGTTTAAAAGAAAAAACGTTGGTTTGTGGCACCGAATATAAGGGTTCAAGTCCCTTTGCTCACTTTGTAAGTATAACCAAAAATAAAATAGAAAGTAGAAAAGGAATGAAATAATAATTATTTCATTCCGTAGGCGAAAATGGTTGATTCTACCAATGAGTTTGGCGCTCTCGTTCATGTTTTTGATACATGCTAGTGTCCATACAAAAACTTAACAGAAAGAAGTATTTTTAAATACTAGAAGTAGTGTGTATGGCGAACGGATGTTGAGAGTATGCGAAATGTGCCTGGTGTAGTTAGATAAGAGGTTTTAGATACCTTGTAGGTTGAATCTAGCCCAGTACTAAAAAAATGAAACTGTTTTTTTTTATAGAGACAGAAACTGTTTTTTAGTAATAGTAGAAAAGTAACGGAGTTAAATCTATGACACCAGATCTTTGCGTATCGTATTATGGTAGTTGGGGTGAAGAAAAGCGCCCAAAGCCTGACATGCGTGACAGGGCTGAGAGGTTTTATACTGTCATACTGGAACTGAGGCACCGTCCAGACTTTCTTTGAGAGGCTGCAGTAGGGAGATCTAAGACAAGGAGCGAAAAAGGAACTAGATCAGGGGCATGTTATTGGGGATCAGACAATGAAAAGTTGTAAACCCAGGTGCCCGATTTGCTAGTGGGAAGTCGGGAAGTCGGAGTACCTTGAAAATCTCGTGCCAGCACGCGCGGTAAGACGGGAGGTGCATGCTAAACTCAATATAACTGGGCATAAAAGGTATGTAGGTTGTCCTGCTAGCCGTATCAAAATAGTGTAGTGTGGTATAGAATGATACGATTCAGTGGACTTGTGTAATGCTTGAGTAGTTTTCTTCCATCTGCTTAGAGTTGAAGTGCTAGGGAAAGGAAGAGTCCAATAGGTCAAACCGTGGTTCTAGGCATTACAGACGCTTATGTACAAAAGCATGGTTATCGAATGGGATTAGGCACCCCAGTAGTCCATGCCCTGACCTATGCGTGTTATATGGTGCTTTCTTTATTTATAAGAAGAAAAGTGCTGTATAAGTAAATGCGTAAACACGCTGCCGGGCGAGTACGGCCGCAAGGTTGAAACCTAAAGAAATTGGCTGAGGCCGGTTACCAGCGGTGGAGCATGTGATTTAAATCGATACACCGCGAGGAATCTTACCCACTCATTTAATGGACAACATAGTAATTGAATTCATTATATTTAAGATATAATGTCTTTAAAAATTCTCTTTTCCTTTTTCCTGGATTGGATATGTTTAGTATTTTTCTTTCAATCTGGGACAAATAAGTATTTTGGGTAAAGGGATTACTTTCGTTAGAAAGAAAAAGAAAAACAGTTGTTGTCTACAGGCAATGCATGGCTGTCGTAAGTCCGTGTAGTAATATGTTAGGCAAAGCCAGCAACGGACGGTTACCTTGTTCATAGTTAACGATCTATGAAAATCGAAGTAGAGTATAATTTCGACTGAAAGTGGGGATGACGTCCAGTCATTATGTTCCGTTTGGGAATGGGGCCATCCATGTGCTACAGAGGCAGAGACAAAGGGTGGCGAGAGTGTAATCCAAGGCGAAACCCAAAAAATCTGTCGTGGTGCGGAATGTTCTTTGAAATTCAGGAACGTGAAGTCGGAATCGCTAGTAATCGTGTATTAGAAACGGCACGGTGAATACATTTTCCGGTCTAGTACACACTGCCCGTCAAGCGACTGAAGCTGGTGGCATGTGATGCGAGATCAGCGTACAAACTGTGCAAGTAATTGTGTTAGTAGTACTACTGCAATTGTGTAAAAACAATTTGCGCTACTTGTGAACGTTAGCATGTCGCCAGTAACGGGAGTTAAGTCGTAACATGGTAGTCGTAGAGGAATCTGCGGCTGGAAAAAGGATATCTTTTTTTTATTTATTAGAGGTTGTTTCGTATACATTATTTACATTGTATGTGTGTCTGAGTGGTTTCGGGTGTATAGCTCAGTGGTAGAGCTTCCGGCTTTTAACCGGAGAGTCGTGGGTTCGAATCCCACTGCACCCATTGTGCTTTTAACGAGTGCTTTTTTTTTGCCCTTTTGGTGAAACTGGTATACACGTTAGACTTAAAATCTGATGCAATTCTGCATATGGGTTCGAGTCCCATAAAGGGTAAAATAGGACGTGAGTTCTTATTTCTAAGAATTTTTCTATCGTGTACTATAAGAGAGTAACTCATAGGTTTCAAGAAACCGCACCTATAATTTATCGGTTAGAATCTTCTGCTCATAACGGGAGAAAGTGGGTTCAATTCCCTCTAGGTGTATTTATTATATATGTCGCGGTCAACAGAGTTCTCAGTTTAAATGTCGAAGTACTTAGCCTTGTATGAAAAGTTAAGAGATCGGTATAGAAACCGTGTGGCTTTGTGTAAACTTTTCCGTGCTGTTACTCTTACGAATCTTCGTTCTGAAATCGAGTATTTGAAGAGTATCAGCTGTGGTTTACCGATTTGTGCCTTCTTTTTAGGTTTTTCGTTGTTGGTACTAAAAGAAGACCTTATTGATTCCATTCCTTTTATGAATTGTTTTTATTTTGGATCTACTAGGTTTTTAAGTGGTGAGCTCGATTCAAATCTATATTCTTTTTTAGCAGAAAGCTTGTTAAAAAGCAATTATCTTTCTGGTGGTCCTGTCGGCGAAGCCTATGAGGAAAGTGAGGTTGTTGTTCTAGGTTTTGGTATTAGAATTCGTTTTTATTTTAAGCGGAAGGAAAATAGGTTTTTCCGTATTTCTTCCATAGAGATGGAGAATTTCTTAGAGGAAGGAGTTCTTGGTTTAGTTGCGCCGCGGATTTTTTTAGATGAGGTGGTAGATGACGAGCCATTTTTTTTTTTTTCTTCTTCTATTGGACGTCCTAGTATTCTCTTTTATACTAGAAGTATCTCATTAGAAAATGAATTCAAGTGTTTTTTTCTTCCTTCTCTCCCTTATTTTTTTAGATTTCTAAACAATTCTTTTTTTGATCCTGTTATTTTTTCTTGTTTTTTTGATTTAATCATTCATAAGATGAACTATTTATTTTTTTTTGAAAGTTTTCTATTGTCTCTTTCTTTTTTTTATTCAATTGCGACAGTGAATACTAGACTGTGTGAGGAGTTTATTTATTTATTGTTTTATGAAAAAAAGTTATTAAAGTTTGACGCTTTGGCTGATTTATTTTTTCGTTTGTACGCAAGGCAACGGCATTCCGAAGTTACTACTGAAATGTTGGATGTTTTCATTAGCATTTTCAGTATCGAATTACGTGGCTGATCTGTGGAAAGTTATTCTTAAATTATTGTTACGTTTCCATTTAATAGAATGTCTTCTGTTTCGGTTATTTTCCCATTAAATAAAGAGTTAGTATATAGAAAGAGCGTTGAAGCATATCGTACTGCTTGTGATCTTCGTGTGATTGTGAGTAATAAGAAACTTTCTAAAAAACAAAAAGAAAAACAGATAAAATTGTGTTTTAAACGAAAAATTAATTTTGGAAATATAGGGAGTGTTTATGTGCTTTCTAATATAAGAGTAAGACGGTTGCTTCGGAGATACTGGAAATTTTTTAATTTTGAGAAGAGGTATCGATGTATTATAAAGCAAAGTCTATCTAACAAGGAGAAAGATAGATTGCTTCATTTAGGTTTTAGTCGTTATCTGGATTCTTTTAAGTATGTTAGTAGATTTATTGATAAAAAAGAGGAAACAGACAATGAAAAACGACGTAACGCAAAGAGTAATTACCTTAGTTTTTTAGAAGTAGAGGAACCAAAAAGGCATTCATACTTAGATAGTAAAGCAGCACATAGAGATGAAAGACTTCTAGAAGAAGAAAAGAAGTTTGCTGCGTTGGGTTTAAGTAACTCTTTCAATAGAGTTGTGCGCCCAAGGCTAGCTTTCTATGGTGAAAAAGAAAAGGAAAGGAGAATTAATGTGATGTACCAACATATTGCTTTATTTCTTCGGAAGCTTGAGCGCAATGAGGTGAGTCGTGAGAAAGATAAGGTTGGTTCTGGGCTAATATTGACTCAGATGATTCATACAATCCGAAAAAGGCGCAGAATAAAGGAGCTTGAAGAATTATCAAAACCAGAAAAAGAAAAGTTAATTAGACAATTAAAAGAAACAGAATTTCCTGAGTTTAAGAAAAAAGAAGAACCTTTTATAGAACTCGAACACAAACAGGAAAAAGCGGAATGTCTTTTTGAGTTAAAGAAAAAGAAACGTTTATTGCGAATGTCTCGTTATTTACGAACAGCTGATGGAAGAAATGATTTATTTTGTAGAGTAAAGGCAACACATCGTATTTCGTATTTAATAAACGTATTATCCAGGTCAAGGTCAATGGTTTCTTTTTTTTTTTCTGCATTTAGTAATGTAAAGCAGAACAGAATTGGTTTTTTCTCTGTTTGTAATAATAAAACGAATACTGGTGGTGAAGGATCTAAAAGGCTCTTTTTTTTTCCGAACCCTTCTTTTGGGCATTTTTTTTCTGTGTTGGATGAAGAAATTATTAGTACAGATATTAATCGTAACTTTCTTAATAACACTGGTTTTCGTTTTTTAGCGAATAAATATGTATCTCTTTCTGGTGAAACAAGATCATTTCAAAAGTGGATTTCTGGATATTTAAAAGAAAAACCGGTTTATGAGAAAAACCATTACTTTTTTTCTATAGTTACTCCTATTTGGAGTAGATATAGAAATGCGTTTAAGAAACGTAAGAGGAAGCGTAACTTAGCTGATGTCGCTGTCAGTGGTTTTAGACTAATTGGTCAACTTAGAGGAGTGTTTCATTCTTTTTTATTCCCAATGAAAAGTAATGAGTTTTTTTCTTGTTTTTATTCTTTTTTTAATAGATTGTATGGTGTTCGATTTAGTAGTCGGTCAGAAATTACTGGTGCATTTAAATTATTAAAAACTTTTGGTGGTGTACCACCAAAAGTTTTTTCGGTGTTCTATATAACAAAGTCATTAGATAATTTAGATTCTTTTTCTCGTTTTTCTTGTAGGTGGAGTGAGTCTTTAGAAGAAGAAGAATCTATTTTTAGTCTTTTTTTTCGTGAGCGCATGAGTTCTTTATTTAAAAATACTATTTTTTTTTTTCGATTTTTTTTGTTAAAGTATCGTCATTCTCTATTTCATTTACGTTTTCATATTGTTCGATTTTATCTATTTTTAAAAAAACGTTTATATAAAACGTTTTTATTTAATTATCTATCATTATGGTCTATTCAGTATTCTGGCTTTTTTGAAGAAAATTTTATAAAAATTATTAAGAATATGGATAGAAATGTGTTTTTAAATCTAAAACTAGAATTTTTTTTTTTATTTTTGCTTGTAAAGATTTTTTTTTTTTTTTTTAAAGTATCTTTTAGAAAAAGTAAAAGATCAGAAATGAAGTACATTTCCGATCAATGGATTTTTTTTTTGTTTCGTATCTTTGAGCGTTTTTTTTTTTTTTTGGAAAAAAAAAAAATGGAAGCTCAAAGTATTCGCGAAAATGTTAATATTCAATTATCAGATGATGTATTGATTAATTGTTTGATTACTACTGTGGATAGTACATTTTCTAGTAGAATGCGATCTTTTTCTTTTTTTCCTATTTTTGGTTGGCTTTCTTTAGTTACTCCATGTCTTTTTTATTTGTTTTTAGATATTAGAAAACGAAGCTTTTCTTCAAAAGGTTTTTTTTTTTTTTTTTTTTTTTTTTTTTTTTTTAAAATTTTAAAATTTTTTTTTTTTTTTTTTTAAAAATTTTTTTTTTTTTTTTTTTTTTTTTTTTTTTTTTTTTTTTTTTGTGTTTTTTTTTTTTTTTTTCTTCTTTTTTTTTTTTTTTTTTTTTTATATAAAAAAAAAAAGTTTTTTTTTAAAAAATTTTTTTTTTTTTTTTTTTTTATTTTTTTTTCGTAGACAATTTAAAAGTTTTTTATTTTCTTTTGTAAAATATTTTTTATTTTTTTTATTTTTTAGTTGTGTCTTTTTTTTTAGTAAAAGATTTTGGTTTTTTTATTTTTTTTTTATTGATTTTTTTAAATATATATATATTTTTTTTAAGCAAAAACTAGCCTATTTTGTTAGTAAGGAAGTTAAATATGAGTGGCTTTTTTTTTGTTTTAATGACATTCTGAGTTTAAGTATTAGATTTTCTTTTTTTAGAAACACAAGACGATTATTTTCTTTTTTTGATTTTCATTCTTTTGGTAGTTGGTTAGAAATAATGGTGGCTTTTCCTAACAATATAGTACATGTTTTTTCTTTTTCTAAAGCAATAGCAGTTTTTTGGAAATATATTGCTTTTTCGCAACTAATAGACAGATGTGATTTTTTTAGTCAAGTAAAGAAACATTTTGAAATTGATTCTTCCTTTGTTTCTTTAGCTCGTCTTTTTGATTATCTTAGTAGAGAATCTGATTTTTTTTCTGTTTATTTGACTATGAGCTCGAGGTTTTTATTCCGTAAATTAGGTAATATTTTTTTTGTTGATTCTCTTTCTTTGTGGAGACGTTTTTTTTATGGTTTTGAGAAAAGATTATCTATCTTTTATGACATTCGTGTGATATTGCGAATATATCTTTTCTTTTCTGATCGCACAGGTGATAATCCACGCATTGTAATAAAAAATTATGGTCGTAGTTTTGAGGAACGTCAACGGTATAATCTAGAACAGCAAAGTAAGTTTCCTGTTTTATGCAGTGCTAAAATGTTGTGTACTTTTATTCTTTTTAAATTAGAAAGTGGTTATGGACCGCGTAAGGTGTTTTTCTTTATCAGAAGGTGGCAATCTCTTGAATTTCGAAAAAAGAATAACTTTCTTTATTATGTACGGTCCAGTAGGTTAGTTATCTCTAGACGTTTTCCACTTGCTGGAATTAGAATAATGTTTTTAGGTTCTCTTCATAAGGGTAGCCGTAGAAGACGTCTTCATTATCATTTAGTAATTAAAAAAGAATTTTTTTTTAAAAATATGCCATTCCAGGATAGTAGTAAATTCGTAGAATTTTTTCAGTTGCAGGCAATACGATTTGCTTCTACTTTTGGTATTAAAGTGTGGGTTTTTTTGAATTCACTGCCGTTACTGCAGGACAGAGCTCGAGTTAGTTCTTTGAAAATACAAAACAAATGAAAAAAGGAGGCGTAAAAAAAAAACAAAAAAAAAAAAAGGGTACACATAGAAAAAAACAATTGCGTATTTTACCAAAAAATAAAGTATTTCGTCGTGTTTCGCTTAAGAATAAATACTATTTAAAGTCTTTTATTCGGTCCGGTGGTGATTGTTCTTTTGTTTCCTTATCTCCTTCTATTCTTTGGCTATCACAATATAGTAATTTTATACTGCGAGCCAATCGTCTAGCAAAAAAAAGTAAATTTAATTTTAAAGTAAGTTTAATTTGCAATAGAGCATTTACAAAAAAGCCAGCACAGGCTAGGATGGGTAAAGGAAAAGCTAAGATTACAGATGCTTTTTGTAAAGTAAATTTTCTAGAGCCACTTTTTGAATTTCGTTTTAAGATACCGTTAAAAAAACGTAAGATAGGTTTTAGAATGTCTTTTATAAAAAAGAAACAACAATTTTTTCGCATGATTAGATATTGCTGTGCTCAGTTACTTTTTCGTAAGTTGAGGAGACCATCTGTGTTTTCAATAAAAGACATGGTCTTTAAGTATCGTAGAAAGCGATCTAACACAAAAAAAGGTAAAGTGAAACGTCCTCGGTTTAAAGGGAAAAAGAAAAATAAAAAAAAGAAAAAAGAAAAGAAAAAAAAAAAAAAAAAGATACGGGGGGAGGAGGGGGTTAGTCCGGGCTTTCTTAAAATAGTTGGTGTTTATAGAAAAATAGTAGGGTTTAGCAAAGGGGGTTTTTTTT